>Ga0136846_1241099_pt1 | contig 21065 bp, 23 predicted proteins | sample HopSoiMetagenom2_FD_96841 | JGI IMG/M metagenome (GOLD analysis project Ga0136846, IMG submission 96841) | Grasslands soil microbial communities from Hopland, California, USA - 2 Assembly 2016 (version 4) | ecosystem: Environmental > Terrestrial > Soil > Grasslands | place: USA: Hopland...
GATCACCGTCGCCTAGCACCTGTTCAGAGGGTCGACGGATCGACGCGACCGTCTGAACCAGGTTCCCCACGACCGGCGACTGAGGGCCGCACACCGCGGCCCCGTCGTCGGGCCCCTGCGGGCAGGCGAGCGCGTGCCGGGCGGGCAGGCGCGCGCTCTATCGTGCCAGCCGCCATGCTCGTCGCGATCGACGGTCCCGCCGGGGCCGGCAAGTCCACCGTCGCGCGCGCGGCCGCCGCCGCGCTCGGCTTCCGCTACCTGGACTCCGGCGCGATGTACCGCGCGGCGGCCCTGGCCGGCGAGCGCGACCCGTCGACGCTGGACCTCAGCGTCGACCCCGACGGCGAACTGCTGCTCGACGGCCGCGAGGTGGGCGAGGCGATCCGCACGCCGCAGATCGCCCAGGAGGCGTCGCGCCGCGCGGCCGACCCCGCGGTGCGCGCGGCCCTCGCCGAGCGCCAGCGGCAGCTCGTGGGCGAGGGCGACTGGGTCGTCGAGGGGCGCGACATCGGCACGGCGGTCGCGCCCGACGCCGAGCTGAAGGTCTGGCTGACCGCGTCGCTCCCGGAGCGCGCGCGGCGGCGCGGCGTCCCGGCCGACGAGGTCCGCCGGCGCGACGAGCGCGACGCCTCGCGGGCGCACTCGCCGATGGTCGCCGCGCCGGACGCCGTGGCGCTGGACACCACCGGCCTCCCGGTCGACGACGTGGTGCAGCGCGTCGTCGCGCTCGCCCGCGAGCGCGGGGCGGTGGCGCGATGAAGGTCGCCGTCCTCGGATATCCCAACGTCGGCAAGTCCTCGCTCGTCAACCGCCTGTCGGGCTCGCGCGAGGCCGTCGTCCACGAACGCTCGGGGATCACGCGCGACCGCCACGAGGTTCCCGCCGAGTGGAACGGGCGCCGCTTCACCCTGGTGGACACCGGCGGCATGGACCTGCTGGACGTCGACCCGATCGCGGGATCGATCCGCGACCAGGCCCGCGCCGCGCTCAGCGACGCCGACCTCGCCGTGCTGGTCGTCGACGCGCGCGCCGGGCTGCGCGCGGGCGACGCCGAGCTCGCCGACCTGCTCCGGCGCTCGCCCGTGCCCGTGCTCGTCGCGGCCAACAAGGTCGACAGCGCGCCGGACATCCCGACGGCGGCGGAGTTCCACGCGCTCGGGCTGGGGGATCCGATCGCCGTGTCGGCGGCCCAGGGACTCGGAACGGGCGACCTGCTCGACGCGATAGTGGACCGCCTCCCCGCCGGCGGGGACGCCGAGGAGCAGGACGACGACACGATCCGGCTGGCCGTCGTCGGCCGGCCGAACGTCGGCAAGTCCACGCTCGTCAACCGTGTGCTCGGCAGCGAGCGGGTCATCGTCAGCGAGGTCGCCGGCACCACGCGCGACGCAATCGACGTCCCGGTCGAGGTCGACGGGCGGCGGGTCGTGCTGGTCGACACCGCGGGGCTGCGGCGGCAGGCGAAGGTGCAGGACTCGGTCGAGTACTTCACGACCCTGCGCTCCCAGCGCGCCGTGGAGCGCGCCGACGTCGCGCTCGTCGTCTGCGACGCCAACGACCGCGTGACGAGCCAGGACCTGCGCATCGCGGAGCTCGCCATGCGGGAGGGGTGCGCGACCGCGCTCGTCCTCAACAAGTGGGACGAGGCGCCCATGGACGACGCCGACCTCGCGCACGAGCGCGCGAAGGTGCAGCAGAAGCTGCGGCTGCGCCCCAAGGTCCTGACGGCGAGCGCGAAGACCGGCCGCAACCTCCACCGGGTCCTTGCCGAGGCGATCGCGCTGGGCGACCGCACGCGCACGCGCATCCCGACGCCCCAGCTCAACCGGTTCCTGGCCGAGACGGTGGAGGCGCGCCAGCCCCCGGCCCGCCAGGGCCATCGGCTCCGCCTGCTCTACATGGCCCAGATCGCCGTCCGTCCGCCGCGCTTTGCGATCAGCATCAACAGCCGCCGGCGGGTCACCCGCGACTACGCCTACTTCCTGGAGAACCGGCTGCGGTCGCGGTTCGCACTCGACGGCGTGCCGCTCGTCATCGACTTCAACGAACGGCGCCCGGCACCGGCCGCCGGCGGCGGTGGGTCGGGGCGCAGCGAGCGCGGCGCCGCGGCCTAGCGCGCACCGGCCGGCGGGCCCGGCCGGTACCCTCTCGGTCTGACGCGCGTCCCCGGCGCGTGCGGCGAGCGAGAGCGGCGCCCTCACCTCGCGCCCCGATGCCACCCTGATGCCCGGCGCAGCTCCTCCCCCCAACGCCATGAGCCACTTCGCAGACAACGAGCACCTCTTCACCTCCGAGTCGGTGACCGAGGGCCATCCCGACAAGATCGCCGATCAGATCTCCGACGGCGTCCTGGACGCGGTGCTGCGCGACGACCCCCACGGGAGGGTCGCCTGCGAGACGCTCGTGAACACCGGGCTGGTCGTCGTCTCGGGCGAGATCTCCACCACGACCTACGTCGACATCCAGGACGTCGCGCGCACGACGATCCGCAAGATCGGCTACACCGACGCCGACCTCGGCTTCTCAGCCGACTCGTGCGCGGTCATCAACGCGATCGACAAGCAGTCGCCGGACATCGCCCGGGGGGTCGACCGTGCCTACGAGACGCGGACCGACCCCTCCGACGACGACGCGATCGACCTCGCGGGGGCCGGCGACCAGGGGATGATGTTCGGCTACGCCACGAACGAGACGCCGGAGCTCATGCCGCTGCCGATCGCGCTGGCGCACAAGCTCGCCAAGCGCCTGGCCGACGTGCGCAAGGCCGAGGTCGTGCCCTACCTGCGGCCCGACGGCAAGACCCAGGTGTCCGTGCGCTACCGCGACGGGCGGCCGGTCGAGATCGAGAAGCTGCTGATCTCCACGCAGCATCGCGAGGGCGCCGAGGACCTGCTCGTCGACGACCTCTGGGAGCACGTGGTCGAGCCGATCCTGCCGCGCGCGCTGTACGACGCGGGCAAGCTGCGCCGCAGCTTCCTCGTCAACCCGACCGGTCGGTTCGTGATCGGCGGCCCGGTCGGCGACGCCGGGCTCACCGGGCGCAAGATCATCGTCGACACCTACGGCGGGATGGCCCGCCACGGCGGGGGCGCCTTCTCGGGCAAGGACCCGTCGAAGGTCGACCGCTCGGCCGCGTACGCCGCGCGCCACGTGGCCAAGAACCTCGTGGCCGCCGGCCTCGCCGACCGCGTCGAGGTCCAGGTCGCCTACGCGATCGGGGTCGCCCACCCGGTGTCGGTGATGGTCGAGACCTTCGGGACCGAGAAGATCGGCCGCGGGCGCATCCAGCAGCTGGTCGACGAGCACTTCGACCTGCGCCCGGGCGCGTTCCGCGAGCAGCTGCGCCTGCACCGGCCGATCTACCAGAAGACCGCCGCCTACGGGCACTTCGGGCGCGAGGACCACGACTTCACGTGGGAGCGCACCGACAAGGCCGAGGGCCTGCGCGAGGCGGCGGGGCTCGCGGGCGCCGCCGCGTGAGCCTGCGCTAGACGTCCTCGACGCGCTCGACCTCGCCCTCCGGGGGCGGGTCGGTCTCCAGGCGGATCTCCTCGCGGCGCACCGGGATCGTCCGCTCCTCCTGGGCGGTGACCCGCACCTTGCGCAGCCGCACGCGCTCGACCGGGCGCATTTCGCCGGTGCCCCGCACGACCGGCTCCTCCTCGGAGCGGATCATCTCGTCCTCGCCGGGCGGCTCGATCCCCATCCCCGACCACGGCTCGCCGTAATGCTCGAAGAGCGCGCGCTCGCCGTCCTCGCTCATCGCCTCGTCGGTGTCGACGCGCGGCGCGTCGAGGACCTGCTGCTTCTCGTAGGGCACGCGCAGGTCGTCGCCCGCCTCCTCGACGCGGGCGAGCGGGACGTAGCTCTCCGAGGTCCCGAACAGGCCCGTGCGCACCCCGCCCCACGCCGGCCGGTCACTCTCGCGGTCGAGGAACAGCTCGCCGAGCTTGCCGATCTTCTCGCCGTCGCGGTCGACGACCGTCCGTCCGCGCCAGCCGAGGACCGCGTCCAGGTCATGCTCGGGCACGGCGTGAAGCTGCCCGGCTGTGATCGCCGACAAACGGCTGGGTAGCCATCGGATCGTGGATGCCGTGGTGATCGTCGTGATCGTGCTCGTCGTCCTGGTGGCGGCGGGCCTGGCGCTGGCCGCCTCGCGCCGCCGCGCCGAGCAGCGCAGGACGCAGGCCCGGGTCGAGGCCCGTGCGCGGACCGCGGAGGCCGGCCGCCACGAGCAGATCGCCGAGCGCGAGGCGCAGGCGGCGCAGGAGGCCAGCGCGACGGCCGAGCGCGAGCGTGCGCAGGCCGAGCAGCACGCGCGCCGCGCGCGCGAGCTCGAGGACCAGGCCGAGGCGCGGGCGGGGCGGGCCGACGAGGCGCGCGCGTCGGCCGGCGAACAACGCGAGCGCGCCCAGGACGTCGACCCGGACAGCTGACGGTGGATCGCGGGCCGGGACGCAGGGTCTGACCCTTCGCCGCCTTCCGAGTCACCGGCCGCGCGTCGAAACGCTGCCGGCGCTCGTGGCCGTCGCCACGCCTTGCGCGCCCCGACCGGGGCGGGCCGCGTTCGCCTCACGCGAGGCCCGCGGCGCGTCGCAGCGCCTCGACCTCGTCGCGCACCGGGCAGCCGGCGAGGTGGTCGTCGACCAGCCCGCAGGCCTGCATGAGCGCGTAGAGCGTCGTCGGGCCGACGAAGCGAAAGCCTCGGCGCTTGAGCTCGCGCGCCAGGGCGACCGCCTCGGGGACGGTGGCCGGCAGATGCGCAAGCGCGCGCGGCGCCGGTCGCGCCGGCGGCCGGTGCGCGAGCACGAGCGCCGGCAGCGGCTCACCGGTCGCGCGCAGCGCCACCGTCGCCCGCGCGTTGGCCAGGGTCGCGTGGATCTTCGCGGCGTTGCGGACGATCCCCGCGTCGCAGAGCAGGCGGGCGACGTCGTCCTCGCCGAAGCGGGCGACCGCGGTCGGGTCGAAGCCCGCGAAGGCCGCGCGGAAGGCGTCGCGTTTGGCCAGGATCGTCCGCCAGCTCAGGCCGGACTGAAACGCCTCGAGCGACATCCGCTCGAAGAGGCCGCGCTCGTCGAGGACGGGACGCCCCCACTCGTCGTCGTGGTAGCGCTCGTAGAGCGGGTCGCCGTCCCCGAAGCAGCGGCTCATGGAGGGCGCCGACTCTACGGCTATCGTCCGCGCGACGTCCGTGCCCGCGATCGTGCAGGTGGAGCCTCTGACCACGGCCCGCGCCCTCCGCGGGCCGTTCGACTACCTGCGCCCGGAGGGCGCAGAGGTCGGCTCGGTGCTGGTCGTGCCGTTCGGGCGCCGCGAGGTCGTCGGTGTGGTCACCGGCCTGGCCGAAGAGTCCGCGCATCGCCCGCTGCGCCCGCGCCGCGTCCTCGAGGTCGCCGTGCCGGCGCTGCTCGTCGAGCTGGCGCTCTGGCTGGCGGACGACACCTGTTCGACGCCCGCGCGGGCGCTCGGCCTGCTGCTGCCGCCCAAGGGCACCGGCGCCAAGACGGCGCTGTGGGCCGCGCCCGGTCGAGCTCTGGCGACCGCCGAGCGCCTCACCGAGCGCCAGCGCGCGCTGCTGGCGACGCTGCCCCGTCTCGCCGGCGCCGACCTGCCCGCGCTGCGCCGGCTGGAGGCGCGCGGCCTGGTCAGCATCGCGCCGCGCGTGGTCCGGCGCGCGCCGCTGCGGCTCTCGGTCGGGGCGCATGGGCAGCGGCCCGCGCTCAACGGCGACCAGCGCGCCGCGCTGGACGCGATCGACGCGGCACGCCCGGGCGACCGGCTGCTGCTGCACGGCGTGACCGGCTCGGGGAAGACGGAGGTCTACCTGCAGGCCGCCGCGCGGACGCTGCAGGCGGGGCGAGGGGTGCTCGTGCTCGTGCCCGAGATCGCGCTGACGCCGCAGATCGTCGCGCGCTTCCACGAGCGTTTCGGCGACACGGTCGCGGTCCTGCACTCGCGGCTGTCGCCCGGCGAGCGGCACGACGAGTGGGCGCGTCTGCGCCGGGGCGAGGCGCGGGTCTGCGTCGGCCCCCGCTCGGCCGCGTTCGCGCCGATGGAGGACGTCGGGCTGCTCGTCGTCGACGAGGAGCACGACGCGTCCTACAAGCACGAGGGCGACCCGCGCTACGACGCGCGGCGGGTGGCCGAGCGGCGCGCCCTGCTCGAGGGCGCCGTGCTCGTGGCCGGCAGCGCGACGCCGCGGCCCGAGAGCGTCCACGCGCTGCGCCGCGTGCGCCTGCCGCGCCGCGTCGACGGCGCGCGCCTACCCGCCGTGGAGGTGATCGACATGCGCGCCGCCCGCGGCGCTCTGCACCCGCGCACGCACGAGGCGCTGGCCGACGCCCGCAAGGCGATCGTGCTGCTCAACCGGCGCGGGTGGTCCAACTTCCTGACCTGCCGCTCCTGCGGGCATGTGTGGGGGTGCCCGGCGTGCGACGTCACCCTGGTCCTGCACCGCGGGCAGGGCGAGCTGGCCTGCCACCACTGCGGGCATCGCGAGGGCGTGCCATCGCGCTGCCCGTCCTGCGCGTCGGTGGCGATCGCACGGCACGGCACGGGGACCGAGCGCCTGGAGGCGCAGCTCGCGGCCCTCGGCCCGCTCGTGGTGCGCCTGGACGCCGACGTCGGCGACCCGGCGTCGGCCCTGGCCCGCTTCGAGGCCGCCGACCGGGCCGTGCTCGTCGGCACGCAGATGGTCGCCAAGGGCCACGACTTCCCGGACGTGGACCTTGGCGTGGTGCTCGACGCCGACGCCACGCTGCGCTTCCCGGACTTCCGCGCCGAGGAGCGCACGTTCGCGCTGGTCGCCCAGCTGGCCGGCCGCGCCGGGCGCGGGGCGGCCGGCGGGCGCGTCCTCGTCCAGACCCTCACGCCGCAGGCACGCGCGATCGCCCTGGCCGCCCGGCACAACGGCGACGCCTTCCTCGCCGAGGAGCTGGCGCGGCGTGCGGCGCTGCGCTACCCGCCCTTCTCGACGCTGATCCGGGTCGTGTGCTCGTCCGTCGCCCCGGGCGCCGCGCACGCGGCGGCGGGCGCCGTGCGCGCGGGGCTCGACGCGGCCGGCGTCGCCGCCCTCGGGCCGGCGCCGCTCTTCCGCCTGCGCGGGCGCGAGCGCTCGCAGGTCGTCGTCAAGGCGGCCGACCGAGCCGCGGCCGTGCCCGCGGTGGGCGGCGTGGTGGACCGGCTGGCCGCCGAGCGCGGGCATCGCCATGCCGCCTTCAGCGTCGATGTCGACCCGCAGTGAGGGCCCGCGGCTGGTATCACGGACTTCCTGCTCCTCGCGCTGTTCCGAATCCCGGCCAACCTCGGCTACGTCGCGCTCGCCGCCCTCGTCGGGGCGGAGTCGAGCGGTGTCCCGGTGCCCGGGGAGACCGCGCTCATCGCCGCCGGGGTGCTCGCCCACGACGGGCGGCTCGACATCAGGCTCGCCATCGCCATCGCCGCGGCCGCGGCGATCCTGGGCGACAATCTCGGCTACGTGATCGGTCGGACCGGCGGGCGGCGCCTCATCGAGCATCCGGGGCCATTCCTCGCGCAGCGACGCGCGCTCTTGCGGCGCGGCGGCGTCTTCTTCCAGCGCCACGGCGCCAAGGCTGTGTTCCTCGGGCGCTGGTTTGCGGGGCTGCGCATCGCGGCCGCGTGGCTGGCCGGGATGAACCGGATGCACTGGCCGACCTTCCTGCTCTGGAACGCGCTCGGGGCCATCGTCTGGGCGACGGCGGTCGGCCTGGCCGCCTACATCGCCGGGCACGCGGTCGAGAAGGCCCTGCGCACGGCGGGCGTCGGCGGCGTCGCGGTGATCGCCGGGGTCGCGTTCGCCGTGCTCGCGTGGCGATGGATGCTGCTCCGCGCGGAGCGGGCCGCCGACCCGTGAGCCGGACGGCGCTGCGCGCGGCCCAGGTCGCCGCGCTCGCCGCGCTCGTCGCCGCCGCGCTGGCGTTGCGCGGCCGCGACGTCGGCGCGCCGCTGTGGATGGACGAGGGGATCGCCGCCGGGATCGCCTCGCACCGGCTGGCCGAGATCCCGGGTCTGCTGCGCCTCGACGGCTCGCCGCCGCTCTACTACGTCGTGCTGCGCGCCTGGATGGGGCTGGCCGGCCGTTCGGAGGCGGCCGTGCACTGGCTGTCGGTCGTCTTCGCGACGCTCTGCGTGCCCGTCGGGTGGTGGGTGGGGGCGAGCGCCTTCGACCGCCGCGTCGGCTGGGTGCTGGCGGCCCTTGCCGCCGGCAACCCGTTCCTTACCGACTACGCGCACCAGGCGCGGATGTATTCGCTTGTCATCCTGCTCGGCCTGGCCTGCACCGGGCTGTTCGTGCAGGCCTATGTGCGGGGTCGCCGGCGCCTGGCGGTGCCCTTCGGCGTCGTCCTGGCCCTGCTGCTGTACACGCACAACTGGGCGCTCCTGCTGGCCGCGGCGCTCGTGCTCGCCTTCGCCCTCGTGGTGGCGGCCGCCCGGGAGCAGGGGCACGCGGCCCGCGTGCGCGACGGGCTCGCCGGCTTCGGCCTGGCCGCGCTGCTCTACCTGCCGTGGCTGCCCACCGTGCTGTTCCAGGCACGGCACACGGGCGCGCCGTGGGCGACGGCGCCATCGCCCGGCGCGCTGGCGTCCGTGCCCGCCGACCTGCTCGGCGGCGTCGCCGCTGCCGCGATCGCCGGTCTCGTCGCGGGCGCTGCGCTCGTGCGCCGCCGCACCCGGTGGCGGTGGTCGCGGACCGATCGCCTCGCGGTCGTGGTCCTCGTCGCCTCGGCGACGGTGCCGGTCGCGCTGGGCTGGGCGCTGTCGCAGCTGACCCCGGCCTGGGACAGCCGCTACCTCGCGATCGTCGTGGCGCCGGCTCTCACGCTGCTGGCCGTCGCCATCGCGCGGACGCGCGCGCTCGGGCTCGTCGCGCTGGGCGTCCTGGTCGCCCTCTCGCTGCCGCCCCGGCCGCCGCCGGTGGCCAGCAACGCCGACGACGTCGGACGCGCCGCCACGCCGTCGCTGCGCCGCGGCGACATCGTCGTCTCGGCGGCGCCGGCTCAAGTGCCGGTGCTCGCCTACTACCTGCCGCCGGGGCTGCGCTACGCGTCGCCGCTCGGCCCCTCCCGCGACCCCGGGCTCGTCGACTGGCGCGATGCTGTCGACCGGCTGCGACGCTCCTCGCCGCAGCGCGACGTCGCGGCGCTCGTGCGTGCGCGTCCGCGCGCCCGCGTGCTGCTCGTGCTGCCCGCGCGCTGGGACGCGCGCAGCGCGCGGACCCCCTACGGGCGGGCGGTCCGCCGCCACGCGGCGCGCGACGAGGCATGGCTGCGCGCCGATGCAGGGCTGCGGCTCATCGCTCGCCTGCCGCGCCCGCGTCCGGCCGCGGGCGGCGCGAGCGTGTTGCGCGCCCTGCTCTTCGGCCCGTCCCGCGCGCTGGGGGGGCGGGCGCACAGAGCGCCACGAGCAGTCGCCGCAGGCGGGCCCGCAACTCCTCGGGGCCGCAGCGCCGCTCGCTGACGCGCAGGTCGAGCAGTCCGTCGAGCGCCGCGACCACGAGCTGCGCGTCGCCGGGCGGGTCGGCCGCGCCGAGGCGCTCGAGCACCGGCGCCAGCCGATCGACATAGGCGTCGGTCCAGCGCCGCGACTCGGCCTGCAGCGCCGGCGTGCGCGCCGCCGCCTGGTAGAGCTCGTTCTTGGCCAGCAGGGCGAGGTCGTCGCGGGCCAGCGTCTCCTCGAAGAGCGCAGCGAGCACGTCGGCCGCCTCGTCGGGCGTCGCCGGCAGGCCGAGACCGGCGAAGTGGCCGTCCAGCTCGGCGAGCTCCGCGTCGACGACCTGGCGCAGCGCCTGCGCGACGAGGTCCTCGCGCGAGGCGAAGTAGTACGTGGTCGCGGCGAGTGGCACGCCCGCCTCGGCCGCCACCGCGCGGTGCGTGACCGCGCGCGGGCCGTCGCGGGCCACGATCTGCAGGGCCGCGTCGAGGATCGCGCGCCGCCGCCGCTCACCGCGCGCGGTGCGGGTCACGCTCAGTGCGCACCCCCGGCGAGGTTGAGGCCCACCACGCCGGCGATGATCAGGGCGAGGCTGGCCAGCTTGACGAAGGTTGCGGCCTCCCCGAAGGCGAGGATGCCGATGCCCGCGATGAGCGCGGTGCCGGCCGCCGACCAGACGGCGTAGACGAAGCCGACCGACAGCTCGCGCAGCACGATCGCCATCAGCCAGAACGACAGCCCGTACCCGGCCACCACGACGAGCGCGGGCAGCGGGCGGCTGAGCCCGTGGCTGAGACGCAGGGCGACGGTGGCGAGCACCTCGGCGACGATCGCCAGGGCGAGGAGGATCCCGGTCGGCATACTGGTACAACTGTACCAACTAGCGCTCGTCCCGAGCGCGGGCCGGCCGCGGGCGAGGGCGCCGCTACGATGGCGTCCATGGCCGAGACCCGGCAGGACGTCGACGTCCCCGAGGAGGTCGTCGAGGTCGAGCAGGAGCCGCTCGACGCGGAGACGCTCGCCCGCCGTGAGGCGGCGCTGCGCCACGTCGTGCAGTTCGGGGACCCGGTCCTGCGCGCGGCGGCCCGGCCGGTCGAGGTCTTCGACGACGCCCTGCGGGCGCAGCTGGAGCAGATGGGCGCGCTCATGAACGACGCGCTTGGCATCGGCCTGGCGGCGACCCAGCTCGGGCAGCTGTCGCGCTTCCTCGTCTACCGCGTGGAGCCCGACAGCCCGGTGCAGGCCCTGGTCAACCCGGTCATGGAATGGTCGTCGCCCGAGAGGGAGTGGATGGAGGAGGGCTGCCTCAGCCTGCCCGGCGTCCACGTCGACGTCGAGCGCCCGATGCACGTGCGTGTGCGCGCCCAGGACGGCCACGGCGAGCGGCTGACCGTCGAGGCCTCGGGCCTGGAGGCGCGGGTGATCCAGCACGAGATGGACCACCTCGACGGCGTCCTCATCCTCGACCGCACTCCGCGCGACCAGCGCAAGCAGGCGATGCGCATCCTGCGCGAGCGCCTCCAGGCCGCTTGAGGACGGTCTACCTCGGGACCTCGGCCTTCGCCGCCGCGATCCTGCGGCGGCTGGCCGGATCGCCCCACCGCCCCGCGCTCGTCGTCACCCGCCCGGACCGTCCGGCCGGCCGCGGCCGCCGGTTGACGCCCCCGCCCGTCGCCACCTGCTCGCGCGAGCTCGGGCTCGAGCTCTTCCAGCCCGCGTCGGTCAACGACGACTCCGCGCGCGCTCGGATCGCCGCCGCGGAGCCCGATGATCTCGTCGTCTGCGCGTTCGGCGCGCTCATCCGGGAGCCCCTGCTCTCGCAGTTCGAGATCCTCAACGTGCATCCCTCGCTGCTGCCGCGCTGGCGCGGCGCGGCGCCGATCGAGCGGGCGATCATGGCCGGCGACGCGCAGACCGGCGTGTCGATCATGCGCCTCACGGCCGGCCTGGACAGCGGCCCCGTGTGCCTGCAGGCGCGCGAGCCGATCCGGCCCGACGACGACTACGCGTCGCTGTCGGCGCGCCTCGCGCAGCTCGGCGCCACGCTGCTGCTGCGGGTCCTCGACGAGCGCCCGCCCTGCCGCGAGCAGGCCGAGGAGGGCGTGACCTACGCGGAGAAGATCACGGCCGCCGATCGCACCCTGAGCCCGTCGGCGCCGGCCGCCGAGCAGGAACGCGTCGTCCGCGCGCTGCACCCACACATCGGCGCGCGCTTGGAGCTCGAGGACGGGTCGTTCCTCGGCGTCCGCCGCGCGCGCGTGGGCGAGGACGGCACCCTCGAGCTGCTCGCGGTCCAGCCGCCCGGCGGCCGGCCGATGTCCTACGCCGACTACCTGCGCGGGCACCCCGCCCGCCGGTAGCGGAGACTCGCGAAACCATGGCCGAACGCTACGCGGGGAGCGTCTGGCGCTCGGTCAGCACCGGCGCGAAGAGGTCGCCGTGCTCGTCCAGCCGCTGCAGCACCGCCTGCGGCGTGAACCGCAGCCGCTGCGGGTCGCGCGCCGCGACCGCCGCCTCGACCTCGTCCCACCGCAGCGGCGTCGAGACCGCCGGCTGCTCGCGCGCCCGCAGTGAATAGGGCGCGACGATCGACTTGTGGCGGTCGTTCTGGCCCCAGTCGACGAGCACCCGCCCGGCGCGCCGGGAGCGCGCGACCCGCGCGACCACCAGGTCGGGCACTTCGCCCGCCAGGACCTCGGCGACGGTGCGGGCGAACGCCTTCGTCTGCGGGTAGCGGTCCTCGCCGTTGAGCGGCACCATGACCTGCAGGCCTTTCCCGCCCGACGTCTTGACCCACCCGCGCAGGCCGACGCCCTCCAGCGCGGTCCGGACGAGCAGCGCGACGCGCGCCGATTCCAGCAGTCCGGCGGGCGGGCCCGGGTCGAGGTCGAAGGCGACGACGGTCGGGCGCTGCACGGCCTCGGCCCGAGCCAGCATCGGGTGCAGCTCGAGGTTGGCCAGATTGGCCGACCAGACGAGCGACGGGAGGTCGTCGACCAGGCAGAAGGGCAGCTCCGCGCCGCGTCCGGTGCTCCAGACGCGCGCGACGTGCAGCCACGGCGGCCGGTGATCGGGGCAGCACTTCTCGAAGCGCGTCGGCCCGCCGACGCCGTCGGGGTAGCGGCGCAGGGTCAGCGGGCGGCCGGCCACATGGGGGAGTAGAGCCGCCGCGACGCGCAGGTAGTAGTCGATGACGTGCGCCTTCGTCCAGCCGGCGGCCGGGAACATGAGCTTGTCGAGGTTGGACAGACGGACGCGGCGGTTCTCGAGCTCGACCGTGACCCGCCCGCCCGCCTGCGGGCGGCGTAGGAACGCCACGGAATCGCGTGCCGCCACGCCCGCGAGCTACCCGCCGGCGGCGTCGCGCCGGAGACCTCGCGTGTCGGGGTCCCAGCGCCAGACCGCACCGTCCTGCACGTGCACCCCGCCGATCCAGCGGTCGACGCCCCGCAGCGCGACCGCGTCGGTGGCGCCCGCCAGCACGCGCTCGCCGTCGGCGGTCAGCGCGACGCGACCGTCCTGCGCCTCAAGCAGCGGCCGCGGTCCGGCCGCCAGGCCGTCGACGTGATCGAAGATCTGGCGGTCGCCGGCGAACGGCGCGGCCTCGCGGTCCTGGGTGCGCAGGAACACCTCGTGCCGGGTCACCGGGGCGTCGCGCACGGCGGCCAGGATCTGCCGCTCGGTGCACGACAGTCCGTCGCGTGCGCCGGGGTACTCGTCGAGCAGCCGTCTCAGCGCGGCCGGCAGCAGCGGCAGTCCGGGGCCGGTCGCGTGCGCGGCGGCCTGCAGCGCGGCAGGGTCGGACGCCGTGAAGGCCGACCACCCGCGACGCGCGGCCTCCAGGTCGGCCGCGGTCAGCGCTCGCCGTGCCGGCCACAGCGCGACCAGCTCGTGGGCCTCGAGCTCGCCCAGGCCCCGGAAGCGCGGGCGGCCGGCGACGCGGTCGACGACGACGAGCGCGAGCAGCTCGGACTCGACCAGCTCGGCGCCGACGAAGGACAGCACCTGTAGGAGCTGCAGCTGATCGTAGAGGTCGTGCTCGAACCACAGCGTGACCGGCCGCGAGCCCAGCGCCGCCACGAGCCGCTCGTCGCGCGCGGCGAGCATCGCGAGGGTCTCCGTGCGCCCCGCCCATCCGCGCGCGGCGATGAAGTCGCCACGCAGGGACCTGAGGGTCGCCGCGTCGGTCGCGGGCACCGGGCCCTCGTGGAGCACGTCGCGCCAGGGCAGCACCTCGCCGCCCCGGCTCGCCGCGCGCAGCGTGATGGCGGTGCTGTCGCCGTTGGTGACGTGCAGCGCCGCGCGCATCAGGGCGCGAGGCGCTCGAGGACCCACGCCTCGCCGACCCGCCGGTAGCGCAGGCGGTCGTGCAGGCGGCTCGGGCGCCCCTGCCAGAACTCGATCGCCTCGTGGGCGACGACGTAGCCGCCCCAGAACTCGGGGCGTGGGATCGCCTGCACGCCGGCAAAGCGCGCCTCGGTCTCGGCGATCAGCCGGTCGAGGTCCTCGCGCCCCGGCAGCACCTGGCTCTGCGGCGAGGCCCACGCGCCGATCCGGCTGCCGCGCGGGCGCGACGCGAAGTAGGCGTCGCTGACCGCGTCGGGGAGCCGGCGCACCGAGCCGGTCACGCGCACCTGCCGGCTGAGGTCCAGCCACGCGAAGGTCAGCGCGGCGCGCGGATGGCGCCGCAGCTCGCGGGCCTTCGCCCCCGCGTAGTTCGTGTAGAAGCGAAAGCCGTCGGCCTCCAGGCCGCGCAACAGGACGACACGCGCCTGCGGGTCGCCGCGCTCGTCGACGGTGGCCAGCATCATCGCGTTGGGCTCGGTCAGCTCCGCGTCGACCGCCTCTCTGTACCAACGCTCGAACTGCGCGATCGGATCGCCCGCGACGTCGGCGACGTCGAGCGGCGCGCCGAGGTAGTCGCGGCGCCGGCGCTCGACGTCGGCCTGGACCTCCTGCATGCTGCCGGGAGCCTACCTTTCCCCCTGGTGCCTCCGACCGTCACCGATCGCGTCGCCCCGGCCCGGCGCGCCGCACACGCGGCGGTGCTGCGCACGCTGGCCCACGGCGCCTACACCGACCGGGCCCTGCGCGCGGAGGCCGCCGGGCTCGACGCGCGCGACCGCGCGCTGGCGAAGCAGCTGGCCTTCGGCACCGTGCAGCGGCGGCTGACGCTCGACTGGGTCATCGCCGCGCTGACCCCGAAGCGCACGCACCTCGAGCCGCGCGTCCGGGCGGCGCTGCAGCTCGGGCTGTTCCAGCTGCTGTTCCTGCGCGGCGTGGCCGACCACGCAGCGGTCGGCGAGGCGGTCGAGCTGGCCAAGCCGAGCGCCGGCCACCGGCTCGTCAACGCCGTGCTGCGCCGCGCCCAGCGGGAGGGCGTGCAGCTGCCCGCCGACGAGACGCCGGCCGGGGCGTCCGTCCGCCACTCGCATCCGGAGTGGCTGGTGCGCCGGTGGTGGGACGAGCTCGGGCCGTCCGAGACCCGCGCGCTGCTGCAAGCCGACAACGAGCCCGCCGAGCTGGCCCTGCGCATCAACACGCTGGTCGGCGACCGCCCGCCGGAGGGGATCGCGGGCCGCCGCGAGGGGGAGGCCTTCGTCGTCGACGAGGCCGCCGACCTCGAGGGCCATCCCGGCTTCCAGGCGGGCGCGTTCCTGGTCCAGTCGCGCGCCTCGCAGCGCGTCGCCGAGCTTGTCGCGCCGCGCCCCGGCGAGCGCGTGCTGGACCTCTGCGCGGCGCCGGGCGGAAAGACGACGCACCTGGCCGCGCTGATGGGCGGCGAGGGCGAGGTCGTGGCCGTCGAGCGCCATCCCGGGCGGGCGCGCGCCCTGCGCGACGTCTGCCGGCGCATGGCGGCCGGCAACGTCACAGTCGTGACGGCCGACGCCCTGCAGTTCGACGGCGGGCAGGCCTTCGACCGGGTCCTGCTCGACCCGCCCTGCAGCGGCCTCGGCACTCTGCGGTCGCACCCGGATCTGCGCTGGCGGGCGACGCGCGAAGCGATCCCGGCGCTGACCGCGCTGCAAGATCGCCTGCTGGCGCGCGCGCGCGCAGCGCTGCGGCCCGGCGGCCCCGAGGTCCTCGTCTACTCGGTGTGCACGATCTCGCGGGCCGAGGAGCGCCTGCGCGGCGCGCAGCGCTGGCGCACGCTCCCACACCGTGACGGCACCGACGGGTTCTATATTGCCCGCGATGGAAGAGCTTGAGCTCGGCCTGAAGTGCCCTGGGTGCGGCGAGCCGTGGCTGCGGCCGACCAACCTCGCCGGCCGCTACCGCTGCGCGAACTGCCTGCACCGCTTCGAGTTGCGCTCCGTCTGCCCGGACTGCGGCGAGCACTCGACGATCGTGCGGATGTCCAGCACGGCGACGACCGCCTGCAACCACTGCGGCGGCTCGATGCTGCTCGAGGTCTGATGCGCCGCGTCGCCCCGTCGATCCTCGCCGCCGACTTCGGCCGGCTGCGGGAGCAGGCGCAGATGCTCGTCGACGCCGGGGCGACCGTCCTGCACGTGGACATCATGGACGGGCACTTCGTGCCGCCGCTGACCATGGGCCCGAGCCACTGCGAGGCGCTGCGCGGGCTCGGGGCGCACCTCGACGTGCACCTGATGGTGGAGCGCCCGGAGCGCCACGTCGAGGCGTTCGCGGCGGCCGGCGCGGGCACGATCATCGTGCACGTGGAGGCCACGCCGCACGTCCACTACGCGCTCAACGCGGTGCGCCAGACGGGCTGCCGGCCTGCGCTGGCGCTCAACCCGGGCACTCCGGCCGACGCGGTCCGCGAGGTGAGCGGCGACGTCGACCAGGTGCTGTGCATGACGGTCGACCCGGGCTGGGGCGGGCAGGCGTTCATCCCGGCCTCCCTGGACAAGCTGCGGCGGCTGCGCACCCTCCTGCCCGACCACGTCGACCTCGAGGTCGACGGCGGGATCGACGAGGAGACCGCGGGACCTTGCGCCGACGCCGGCGCGACGCTTTTCGTCGCCGGCACCGCGATCTTCGCAGAGGCCGACCCACCCGCTGCGTTCGCGCGGATCTCCGCCGCCGCCGGGGTCGGCGCGCCGGCCGCGGAGTGGAGCTAGCCGTAACACGACCCCACCCGACCGACGCCACGATAAGCGCAGTGACCACGACCGTCCTGATCGTCGACGACCACCCGACGTTTCGTGCGACCGCGCGCATGCTGCTCGAGGCGGAGGGCTACGACGTCGTCGGCGAGGCGCCGGACGGAATGACGGCGATCGACGCGGCCCGCGAGCTCGACCCCGACGTGGTGCTGCTCGACGTCAACCTCCCAGACATCGACGGCTTCGCCGTCGCCGAGCGGATCACCGCCGAGGTCGACGCCCCCGTCGTGGTGCTCATCTCCAGCCGCGACCCGTCGGACTTCGGCCCGCTGGTGGCGGGCAGCGGCGCGCGCGGCTTCATTCCCAAGGGCGAGCTCTCCGGGGCGGCGATCGCGGAGCTGCTGTAGGCGATGCTCGCACTGCGCCGCGCGCTGCTGGCGCTCCTGGCGGTGGGCGTCGTCTTCGCAGGGCTGGACGTCGCCATCACGCTCGTCTCGCGGCACGAGCCGCACAAGGTCGAGACGGCCGTCTTCGGCGTCGTCATCGGCCTGTCGTTCGTCGGCGTCGGCATCTCGGCGTGGTGGCGGCGGCCGCTGAACCGCTTCGGCCTGCTGATGACGCTCGTCGGCTTCGCCTGGTTCCTGGCGGGGCTGGCCGAGTCGAACTCCGCGGGCCTGTTCACGGTCGGCCGCTACCTGGAGCCGCTCTACATCGTCGTCGCGGTCCACATGGTCCTGACCTTCCCGACGGGGCGGCTGGAGACCACGGCCCAGCGCGCGGTGGTGGCCGCGGGCTACCTCACCGTCCTCTTCGTGCGGCTCCCGTTCTTCCTGCTCGGCGGGGACATCACGGGCGACCTGTCCGGCGTGCGCCCGGGCGACGCGTTCGCCGTCATCGACGCGGCCGACCTGGCCTCCGTCTTCGAGGTGGTGGCCGGCGCGGTCGGCGTCGTGTGCCTGGTGGCCGCGGTGGTGCTCGTCCTGCGCAAGCTGCGCGACGCGACGATGCCCCAGCGCCGCCAGCAGGCCCCGATGGTCGTCACGAGCCTCGCGCTGATCGCCTTCGTGCTCCTCGCCGAACTGCTCGACGCGGGCGGCGCGCACCGCGCGGCGGAGGTCGCGCGCGCCGGCGCGCTCGGCTTCTTCGCGATCCTGCCCTACGCGTTCCTGGCCGGCCTCTTGCGCAGCCGCTACAGCCGGGCGGGCGCCGTCGGCGAGCTCATCGAGCGCCTCAACGACCCCGACCGCACGGTCGAGCTGCGCGACGCCTTGGCCGAGGCGCTCGGCGACCCGACGCTGCAGCTGCTCTTCTGGCGCCCGTCGGCCGGGCAGTACGTGACCGCCGAGGGACGGCCGGTCGAGCTGCCCGGGCCAGGGTCCGGCCGCGCGGTGGCCGAGGTGCGCGCTCCCCGGGCCGGCGGCGGGGCGTACCGGTCCGACGACGAGGGCGCGCTGGTCGGCGCGATCGTGCACGACGAGCACCTCGTCGACGAGCCCGAGCTCGTGCGGATGGTGGCCGGCTCGGCCGGGCTGGCCCTTGACAACGAGCGCCTGCAGGCCGAGCTGCGGGCCCGCGTCCAAGAGCTGCAGCAGTCGCGCGCGCGGCTGCTGGAGATCTCGACCTTCGAGCGCCGGCGCCTGGAGCGCGACCTGCACGACGGCGCGCAGCAGCGGCTCGTCGCGCTGTCCCTGCAGCTCGGTCTGGCCGAGCGCAAGCTGCGCGACGACCCGGCCGTCGCCGGTCGCCTGCTGGTGGCCGCCCGCGAGGAGCTCGCGACCGCGCTGGAGGAGCTGCGCGAGCTCGCCCGCGGCATCCACCCGGCGATCCTCACCGACCGCGGGCTGGGCCCGGCCGTGCAGGCGCTCGCCGAACGGGCCCCGCTTCCGGTAGATATCGCGGTGATGCCCCAGGAGCGCCTGCCCCCCCCGGTCGAGGCCGCCGCCTACTTCGTGGTCGCCGAGTCGCTGACCAACGTCGTGAAGTACGCCCAGGCCGATCACGCCACCGTGAGCGTGGCCCAGGACAACGGCTTCGCCGTCGTCGAGATCCGCGACGACGGGATCGGCGGCGCCAACCCGGGCGCGGGGACCGGGCTGCGCGGGCTGGCCGACCGGCTCGCCGCGCTCGACGGGCGCCTGGACGTCCACTCGCCGCCCGGCCAGGGGACCGTCGTCCGCGCCGAGTTGCCATGCGCGTAGTCCTCGCCGACGACAGTCTGCTGTTGCGCGAGGGCCTCGCCCGCCTCCTGGAGGACGCGGGCATGGACGTCGTCGCCCAGGCGGCGGACGCCGAGGACCTGCTGCGCAAGGTCGGCGCCCACAAGCCGGATGTGGCGATCGTCGACGTGCGGATGCCGCCCACGCACACCGACGAAGGCCTCCGCGCGGCGGTCCAGATCCGCGAGCGCTTCTCGAACACGGGGGTGCTGGTCCTCTCCCAGTACATCGAGGAGAGCTACGCGATGGAGCTGCTCTCCGACAACGCCGAGGGCGTCGGCTATCTGCTCAAGGACCGCGTCGCCGACCTCGACCGCTTCGTCGACGCGGTCAAGCGGGTGGGCGAGGGAGGCAGCGCGCTGGACCCCGAGGTCGTCTCGCGCCTGCTCGGCCGCCGGCGCCGCGAGGACCCGCTGGCCGAGATCAGCCCGCGCGAGCGCGAGGTGCTCGCCCTGATGGCCGAGGGGCGCTCGAACCACGCGATCGCCAGCGAGCTCGTCGTGACCGAGCGCGCCGTCGAGAAGCACGTGACGTCGATCTTCTCCAAGCTCGATCTGCCGCCCACGCCCGACGATCACCGCCGCGTGCTCGCCGTGCTGACGTACCTGAAGGCGTAGAACCTCCGAGCCTGGATCCGCGATCGGCGCCGACGGACGGCGCGGTGGGTCGGGGGTCGGAAGGCGACCCGCGGCGCGTCCTCGGGTGAACCATCTGCACAACCGCCGTCTGTTTTGGCCGTGGCCACGGCGGCGAGCCGGCGCGAGAGTCGGCCGATTCGGGGTCAGGGCTCATCCAAGCGGCCAGTGCGCCTCAACCGCGGCCGGCCGGTATCCGATGCAGCGGCCATGTGTCGCCGCGTCCGCTATGCCGTCGCCCCGCTGCTCGTCCTGCTCGCGGCCGTGCTCGCCGCGACGACGGTCGCGCCTCCGTCCGCCCAGGCCGCCTGGCGCGCGCCGTGCGTCCCTGGCGCCAACCGGCCGACCTGCATCTTCTGGAGCGCGAAGGTCGTCTTCGTCGCCGACGGCGACACGATCCGCGTCAAGCTCTCCGACGACCCCACGCACGCCGTGAAGACGATCCGCTTCACCGGCATCAACGCGATGGAGATGACGCACTACAGCAAGTCGGCGCGCAACTGGAGCGGGGCCTGTCACGCGATCGCGGCCACCTCGCTGGTCGACCGCGCGATCCGCCGCTCGCACCGCGTCGTACGCCTGGCCGCCCAGCATGCGGCGAGTTCGACCGGCGCGCGGCACCGGCTGCGCCGCTCGGTCTGGGTGAAGGTCGACGGCCGCTGGCGCGACCTCGCGCGCCTGGAGATGGAGCAGGGCCTTGCCCTGTGGATGCCCAACCCGAACGAGTACGCGCACAACCTCGAGTACCGGATCCTGGCCCAGAAGGCCGCGTCCGCGCGGCTCGGCCTCTACAACCCGCAGGGCTGCGGCGCGGGCCCCGACGCCGACATCCCGCTCGACGTGAGCGTCAACTGGGACGCCGACGGCAACGACAAGCGCAACCTCAACGGCGAGTGGGTGCAGGTGACCAACCGCGGCGGGCGCGACGTGTCGCTGCGCGGGTGGTGGGTGCGTGACTCGTGGCTGACGTATGGCGCGGGCCACGTCCCCGGCTATCCCTTCCCGGCGGGGGCGCGCGTCCCGGCCGGCGGCTCGGTCCGCGTGCACGTCGGCTGCGGCCAGGACACCGACACCGACTTCCACTGGTGCCGGCACGCGTCGGCCTTCGAGAACGTCACCCACGACGCCAGGCACATGGGCGACGGCGGCTACCTCTTCGACCCGCGCGGCAACCTACGCGCCTCGATGACGTACCCGTGCGCGGCGCCCTGCTGGGACCCCCTCGAGGGGGCCGTGAAGCTGAGCGTCCACGCGTCCACGCCCGAGTGGATCGCCGTCACGAACACCAGCAGCGGCGTCGTCGACCTGCAGGGCTACCTGCTCAAGCTGCACCTGGGCGGGCGGCGCGACAAGTTCATCTGGGCGCGGCCGTTCCGGGCCGGAGACACGATCGCCCCCGGCGAGACGCTGCGCATGTGGCTGCAGGGGTCGCCGAGCTCGGACACGCGGCTGGAACGCCATCTCGGGATGCGCAACTACGTGCTGGCCGATGGCGGCAACGCGGTGAGCATCCAGACCTACGCGGACGCCGTCGTCGCCTGCGCCGCCTGGGGCCGCGCGTCGTGCTGACGCGCGCGCGCCCGGGTCGTCCCTGAGCGGGCCCCTTAGGGGATCGGGTGGTGCTACCCGCACCAGCCGCCGCGGCGGGGGATGCGACCCTGCGCACATGTCTGCACCCTCCTCCGCGGCCATCC
>Ga0136846_1221361_pt1 | contig 21053 bp, 25 predicted proteins | sample HopSoiMetagenom2_FD_96841 | JGI IMG/M metagenome (GOLD analysis project Ga0136846, IMG submission 96841) | Grasslands soil microbial communities from Hopland, California, USA - 2 Assembly 2016 (version 4) | ecosystem: Environmental > Terrestrial > Soil > Grasslands | place: USA: Hopland...
GCCAGCGCGCCCGCGGTGAACTGCATGATGATCCGCGGAAGCCAACTCCACGGGGTGTAGAAGTGGCCGGTCGCCAGCAAAAGCAGCATCGGCGGCAAGCAGGCGACGACCGCTAGCCACAGCAAGCCCCTTGCCCTCGTCGCTCGGGCTATCCGGCAGATCACCAGCACCAACACCCCGAAAAACAGATACGCCAGCCACTCGGCGCTGATGGACCAGGCGGGTCCATCCCAGCTCGATCCGTCGAAGAACGGCTGGAACCACAGCTGCACCAGCAGGACCTGGCGGACATAACTGACCGCGCTGAGTTGGTCTGCGACTGGTGACGGCAAGTGGCCGACATAAAGCGTGAAGATGATCCACGCCAGCGCGAGGTGCAGCGTGACCAGGTAGACCGGCCACACCCTGGCCAGCCGTAACCACAGGAAGTGCAGCGTGGCCTTCATCGAAAACGACTCGCCCATACGGTCGAGGTAGTTCCACGTCAGCACGAACCCGCTGAGGATGAAGAACAGGTCGACGCCTTGTGCGCCGCAGTTGATCACTGGCGCGAGGGCGGATCTGAAGCCCGGCGCCGACACCTCCAACCACGGCCGGAAGTGAAACAACACCACCCACACTGCGGCGACGATGCGCAAGCAGGATAAGGCTTTGATCTCTCCGGTGCGCACAAAACTCTTTTCGTGAGGGACTCTGCTGTTTCGTTCGGGTCACGCCGCTGCGACCGCCGGCGTTGGCAGAATATCAGCGTGATCGGCCGACTGCCGCACGCGAAATGCTGTGCGATTCCTGCGAACCGCGTATCGCGTTCGCTCAGCTAAAGCACGCCGCCGAGTAGCCCGCCATGATCTTTGTTCCGGGGCGGACTCTGGTTCGGGAACGGTGCGCGTGTTTCAGGGCTGACGCTGATGGGCGCGCGCGTGGTGGGCGGAGGCGGCATCGTGGCGGGCGGCTCGCTGGCAACGGTGGTCGGCTGCTGCGCCGGCGGCTGAGGCGGCTGGACGACGGAGGTGCTGACCGTGGCCGGTAAGACCGGAACAGGCTCTGCGGGGGTGCTCGACATCGCCGGCGATATCGCTGTCGGCACCGCCGTGGACAGTGGCGTCCTGTCAGTCGGAGTGACTATTCGTTGTGCTGGCCGGGCCGGCTGGAGCAGCACGACGGCCGTCGCCGCGGCGGCCGCAAGCGTTGCTAGGACGACGCCTGCGAGGACTATGCGGCGCGACCACCGGTTGTCATCGCGGGGTTGTGCGACCGCTTGGGGAGCCGCATCGTCGCCGTTACCGGCCGACTCATCGACCTCCAACGGCTCGAACAGGTAGTCGAACCGACCGGAGAGGTCCTCCCGCAGCATGTCGAAATGGTACGCGCGCCCTTGCTGAGCGGGTGGTGGCGAGGTACGCACCTGCAAGAACCGCATCGAGGAGGCAGAGTGGATATGCTTGCGCCTTCTTGACGGAGGACGACCATGTCTGCTGAACCCGGCGCCGCGGTGCCATCGCCTGCCAAGTCGAAACGCGCCTCCGGCCATATCCGCCTGACGTCGCACAGCGGCGGCTTCGATGCTCCGCTGATTCGCTGGGGTGCGCCGACGGCAACCGAGCGCGGGCCGCTCATCGGCACCACCACCAAGCGTGCCCATCGCAATGTGATCGGCACGCATAGCGGGTCGTACAGCGTGTACCGGGCGCTGGCAGTGGCGGCAGGCGCGTTGTCGCGTGAGCACAGGGCCGATCTCACGGACACGATGCCCACCGACGTCATCGGCCCCTTCCCCCAGTGGAGCGAGCCCGCCAAGATCGTCAGCCTTGACCCCTGGGGCGCCATGGTCGCCGACATCTTCGCCGCCGACCTGGCCGCCGGCTACGACATCCGCCCGACGATCGCCATCACCAAGGCGCACGTGATCGTGCCCGAGGTCATGGACGCCGTCCAGAAAGGCCGCCTGGTCCCGGACGGCCGGATCCTGCTGCCCACCGGCGCGGCGCTGGTCACCAAGGCGGCGATCGAGCCCGTCTGGCATCTGCCGGGGGTGGCGCAACGATTCGGTTGCAGCGAGGCAGATCTGCGCCGAGTGCTCTTCGAAGAAACGGGCGGCATGTACCCCGAACTCGTCACCCGCTCGGACCTCGAAGTCTTCCTTCCGCCGATCGGCGGGCAGACCGTCTACATCTTCGGCAGCGGCCGCGACCTGGGCGATCCCACCGTCGAACTGACCGCGCGCGTGCACGACGAATGCAACGGCTCAGACGTGTTCGGCTCGGACATCTGCACCTGCCGCCCTTACCTCACACATGCGATCGAGGAATGCATCAAGGGCGCGCAGCGTGGCGGTGTGGGCCTGGTCGCTTACTCCCGCAAGGAGGGCCGCGCGTTGGGCGAGGTGACCAAGTTCCTGGTTTACAACGCGCGCAAACGTCAGGTCGGTGGCGACACCGCCGAGGCCTACTTCGCTCGCACCGAGTGTGTGGCGGGCGTGCAGGACATGCGCTTCCAGGAGTTGATGCCCGACGTGTTGCATTGGCTGGGAGTCAGGAAGATCCACCGCCTGGTCTCCATGAGCAATATGAAGTACGACGCCATCACCGCGTCCGGTATTGAGGTGGGCGAACGCGTGAACATCCCGGAGGCGCTGATCCCGCCCGATGCACGCGTTGAGATCGACGCCAAGATGGCGGCCGGCTACTTCACCCCTGGCCAGGTGCCTGGGGCCGAGGAATTGAGGAAGGCCAAGGGCCGGGGGCTCTCGGGATGAGCGTCGTCGGCGTCCGTCCCGACCTCGACACCGGCAGACCCGCCGGTGCGACCGCAGTGCTGCGCACCACGACAGCGATCCGCAAGCGTGCGCGATATTTGCTGAGCCGCGCGCGTGCGGGCGAATCGTCCTGGTTCACTGTGGATGATGATTCGCTGTCCGGGGCCGCGGCCGAAGTCGCCGATATAACGCGCGCACGCTATCCCGACCTGCACATCCCGTACCACAGCCGGTGGCGGCATTTCGAGGCCGGCGGCGTGGACCGCAAGGCAGAGCTGGATGCGCGGCTGGCGGCGGACGACACACCGGCGCGTGCCCGCGCCATGATCGACGTTGCCGTGGTCAGCGTATTGCTCGACGCCGGTGCGGGCGCCGATTGGCACTACCTGGAAGCAGCCACCGGACAGCGCTTCAGCCGGTCCGAGGGTCTGGGCGTGGCGAGTTGGCACGCCTTCTGCGGCGGAGTCTTTTCCGGCGATGCCGCACATCCACTGCAGGTCGACGCCGCCGGCCTGCGCAATCTGAGCGCGGAGCGGCTGGCCGAGGTGTTCCAGTGCACACCCGCCAACCCTCTGGTCGGATTGGAGGGCCGGGTGCTTGTGCTGCGCCGGCTCGGCGATGCGCTGGCCTCGCAACCCGAGGCGTTCGGCCCGCAAGGCCGGCCCGGGGGCCTGTTCGACATAAGGGACGGGAACCGGGTCGCGGCACACGACATCCTGTCGCAGATCCTGGCGTCCCTGTCGCGAATCTGGTTGGCGGCCAACCGTATTGGACACGAGGCGCTCGGCGACTGCTGGCGCCACGACGCCGTGCCGGGACCCGGCCTGACTCGCGGCTGGGTGCCGTTTCACAAGTTGTCGCAGTGGCTGACCTACTCGCTGCTGGAACCCTTCGAATGGGCAGGCGTGCATGTGGGGGGCCTGGACGCACTGACCGGACTGCCCGAATACCGCAACGGCGGCCTGCTGCTGGACACCGGCGTGTTGCGCCTGCGCGAACCGGCCTGGGCCGCGCGCACCTGGGACGTGAGCGATGAGCTGGTGGTCGAGTGGCGCGCACTGACCGTGGCCCTGCTCGACGAACTGGCCCCGCTGGTGCGCACCCGACTGGGCGTGGATGCCGGACAGATGCCGCTGGCGCGCGTGCTCGAGGGCGGGTCCTGGGCGGCGGGCCGTGCGCTTGCGGAGCGCTTGCGCGATGGGCGTCCACCGCTTTCCGTCGTCAGCGACGGCACCGTCTTCTAGCAGCCATGGCCACCGTACATCTGATCGATCACCCTTTGGTGCAGCACAAGCTCACCTTGATGCGCCGAAAAGATGCCTCCACTAATAGCTTTCGTCAGCTGCTGCATGAGATCTCTGCCCTGATGGCGTACGAGGTGCTGCGGGATATGCCGATGCACGACATCGAGATCGAGACACCGCTGGAAAGCACCACCGGCAAGGTCATCGACGGCAAGAAGCTGGTGTTCGTCTCGATCCTGCGTGCCGGCACCGGAATTCTGGACGGCATGCTGTCTGTGGTCCCGGGTGCACGAGTCGGCCATATCGGTCTGTATCGCGATCCCAAAACGCTTGGCGCGGTGGAGTATTACTTCAAGATGCCAGGCGAACTCCATGAGCGTGACGTGGTGGTGGTCGACCCCATGCTGGCGACCGGCAACTCGGCCGTCGCAGCGGTGGAGCGGCTGAAAGAATGCGGGCCCAAGTCGATCAAGTTCGTGTGCCTGCTGACCTGTTCGGAAGGCGTCGCCGCCATGCAGACGGCCCATCCCGATGTGCCGATTTATACCGCTGCGATTGACCGTCAGCTCGACGAACACGGCTACATCCGGCCCGGCCTCGGAGACGCTGGCGACCGCATTTTCGGCACCAAATAGCCGTCGTACGCCGGACGCGCGCCACCACCCCCTAATCCCCCAACGCCGCTTGCGCGAAAACGCCCCGGGTGACTGGGTCATACAGGGGTGCGCGGCCCGTTTTGGCCGTCATTGAAGCTGCATACCGTGCTTAGAACAGGAAGAACCCGCCACACGAAAGGAGTTGGGCCGATGACGCACTGTCGGTATTGCAATCGATTCCGGTTGACGCGCTTCGCCGGTCACGGTGCCTGGCTCCTGGAATGTGGCCATACGTATCTGCCGCTGCCCAGCGAAGCGCAGCGGTGGGCGGCCTACTCGCAGGATCACCGCTCGGGTGGTTAGCGCCGTGGTCGCATGGGCAGACTCCGGATGTGCAGACGCTGGAGTACGCCTCGGGCCGGACGGTTGACCTGTTTGACGACGCGGCAGGACCCACGGTTCTGATGTGGCACGGCGCGCAGACCGATGCCCGCACCGCGATGCGGCCACTCGCCGAACTGGTCGCCGGCCACGGCCTCGTGGTCGTGGTGCCGGATTGGGACTCGCACGCGGACGACCGCGGCCGCGGTGATCTGTTGCGATCGGTAGAGTTCGCCCGCCAACGCGCAGACGGTCTCATTCTCGTCGGATGGTCGTTGGGCGCCGCCGCCGCTGCCGGGCTAGCGATCCATGCCCGGCGTTTCAATGTCCCTGTCACCCACACTGTCTGCCTGGCAGGCGCGTTCATGGCACGTGATCCGATTACGGCCGCGCAACTGCCTACCGAACTGCCCGCACAGCGCACGCCGTTCACGCTCCTTCACGGATCCGCCGACGACGTCGTGCCGGTCGAGACGAGCCGGTCGTTCGCTGCGACGCTCAACGACAACGAGTGGCCCGTCGAGTTCGTCGAGCTGGCCGCGGACCACGGCTCGATCGCCGGCGCGGTCTATGACTCCGGCGTCGACCGCTACTTCGCCGCCGAGGACCCGCGGGTGCTGGCAGTGGCGGCGGACGTGGCCGCGCGGATCGCCTCCGTCGTCGAGCGCTGACCTATCCAGCGTCGGCCGCGGCCCAATCCCGGCTGGGGGGCAATTGTTTTCATCGCTTGACCTCAACTGTGGTTGAGGAGGAACGGTATAGCCATGACTACCTCCATGACGCAGATCCGAGACGACCTTTGGGAGACTCGGACTGAATCCCCGTTTCCCGGTCTCACTACGCACGCGTATCTGTGGCGGGGGTCAAGCGGAAACATTCTGTTCTACAGCCCGGCCTCCGACGCGGACTTCGGGGCTATCGAAGCGCTCGGCGGTGTGAGCGCCCAGTATCTCTCGCATGTCGACGAAGCCGGCCCGATGCTGGCCCGGGTCGCCGAACGGTTCGGTTCCCAGTTGCATGCTTCGGCGGCCGAGCTGGAGGCGATCGGCCGCCACGCGCACGTCGATGCGCCCGTGGACGATCGATCTCACGTCGACGCGAACGGCGTCGAGGCGATTCCCACGCCTGGTCATTCGGACGGCAGCACCTGCTATCTCGTACCGGGAGTCGAGGGCGAGAAGTATCTGTTCACCGGCGACACAATGTTTCCGGCCGGCGACGGCACCTGGTCGACGTTCCTCGTGCCCGGTCGAGGCAGCGCCGCAGCGTTGAGGTCGAGCCTCGAGCTGTTGAGGACGGTAGAGCCGGACGTCGTCATCTCCAGCGCATTTGGCGGGGACTCGGCGATCGAGACACTCGGCAATGGCCGGTGGCAGGAGTGCATCGCGCAGGCGCTGGCCAGCGTGCCGTCCTAAGTGTCCTTGCGCGGCGGCCGTTGGTCGTTCGGGTCGTTGGGGTCCGGGTCGCCGAACCACCGCGACGGCACGTGCTCGGCGTACGTGTCGTGCCAGGCCCACCATTCATACGGCGGGCTCTGCGGATAGCCCTCCGGCGAGTCTTCCCATTCCTCTTGTCGCCCAAGGGCCGTCATGTCGAGGAAGTGCCAGGTGTTGACAAACATTTCGTCGCCGCGACCATTGATGAAATAGGTGCGGAATACGCGGTCACCGTCTCGGATGAACGCGTTGGTGCCGTGCCAGTCTTTGACACCGAAATCTGTGTCGAAGTCGTCTGTGATGGTGTACCAGGGGATCCGGTGCCAGTCCATCTTCGCCTTCATCCGGTCGAGGTCCGCTTGGGATGCGCGCGAGGCATACACCAGCGTCGTATCCCGCGCGTTCAGGTGCGCGAGATGACCGATGTGGTCAGCCATCAAAGAGCAACCCGTGCAACCGTGTTCGGGCCAGTCGCCCGTGCCGGGTTCGATAAATGCGCGGTAGATGATCAGCTGGCGCCGGCCATCGAAGAGGTCGAGCAGGCTCGCCTTGCCGTCGGGCCCGTCGAAGACGTAATCCCTCTCCACTTCCAGCCATGGCATCCGGCGGCGCTGCGCGGCCAGAGCATCCCGGGCGCGCATCACCTCCTTTTCTTTGACGAGCATTTCCTGCCGGGCAGCATTCCACTCCTGCGCAGATACGATCGGCGGTGTCTTCATTTTGTCTCCCTTCGACTTTCGATACCTAACTCAGCGCGTCGGAGCGCCCAGCCTCGAGTCGCGACCACTGGGCGATCGGACGTCCGTTGGTGCGCACTCGATCGCTGTTGTTGCCAATCGGGCGTACCGGCCAGCCGCGGGGCGAGTCCTCCCACTGCTCCTGGCGTCCGTACACGGTGAGGTCCATGAGTGCGAAGCTGTAGTCCATCGCCTCTACGCCGCGGTAGTTCGTCCAGTAAGTCTCGAAGACTCGGTCGCCGTCCCGTACGTAGCAGACGAGGTGCATCAGGCCGATTTGGCGCCCTTCGAGCAGCGTGTCGAGGGAGCCGTGTGCCGAGTACCACGGCATGTCCCAGCCCATGAAGTCGCGGTAGCGTCTGCTTTCGTCATAGGGACCCTGGCAGAAGACCGCGTACGTGATGTCGCGGGAATGCAGATAGGACAGCTCGGCGACCTGGGTGGTGACCCAGGTGCAGCCTTCGCACTGCTCGGCCGCGGGATGACCGGTGTGCCACATGAAGTAATAGGCGATCAGCTGGCTGCGGCTCTCGAATGCGTCGAGCAACGTGGCGGGACCGTTGGCATTAACGAGCGGCGTTGTCGCGTCTACTTCGACCATCGGCAACCGACGGCGGGCCGCGGCGATCGCGTCTCCTTCGCGGGTGTGCGCCTTTTCGCGAACCCGCAGCGCATCCAGTTCGCTTTGGAAGGTGGCCCGGTCGACCATCGGGGGCAGAGCACTCATGATTGTTCGAGGGCGGTCTTGAGGTTCGAGAGCTTCCACGGCCAGCCGCCCGAGATGAGCCCGAGCACCGTGCTGTCCGGCTCGAAGTCGCCGTGGACGACGGTCAACTTGACCTGATCGCCTTCGGGCTCGATGTCGAACGACACCTTTGACCGGCGTTCGGCTGCGCAGGTGGCGACGGTCTTCTCGTCGAGTTGTTCGACGGCCGTTGCAAGTTCGGGAACGAATGTGTGGAAGGTGAACGCGAGTCGGCGGTACGGGTCGGACTCGAGGATGACCTGCTCGGGGTGCTCGATTTTCAGCCCGTGGTCTTCCCATGCGTATGTGGAACCCTTCTGCCAATCCGACACCATCCCATGGCCCATATACCGGTGCGAGAACGCTGGGTCGGTGATTGCTTGCCACAGCTTCTCCGGCGTGGTCCGGATGTAGGTGGTGTAGACGAATTCCGCACTGCTGCTCATTGATTCGGTCTCCAATGCTGTTTTCAAGTCCGCGAGCGTCTGTACCCGCGCACGGTCGTATTGATTGATCCAACGGTCGGCGATGGCGTTGATCGGCTCCGCGTTGAGGTAGTGCAGCTTTTCCCTCCCCCGCCACACCGTGGTGACCAGGTTGGCCGCTTCTAGCATTGCCAGATGCTTGCTGACCGACTGCCGCGCCATCGACAAGCCCGCGCACAACTCCTGAAGGTTCTGTCCGTTGCGCGCGTTGAGGCTGTCGAGCAGCAGTCGCCGGCTCGGATCCGCCAACGCCTTGAACACCTCGTCCATCTCTGCCATATCCCTTACATGCAGCTGACTGGCTGCATGTCTAACCATATGCAGCCACACGGCTGCATGTCAACGGTTCAGGCCTGGCCGAATTCCTGGAACCGCGCGAGGGCCAAGTCGCGCTGGTTTTCGTCGAAGGCTTCGAAACGGGTGAAACGATCACCGTCGAGAAGGATGAGGAAGACAAACGGAATCTCGATGCCGGCGCCACCGGTCGACGTGCCCTTCACGACCATGCGGCTCACGATGCCGATCGCAGAGCGCCGCCACCGCCATGGCATCGGCTTCTGCCTCCCAGGCCGCGGTCGATCCCTCGATGTCGGTGAGCAGGAAGGTGACTGCACGCGTCACCGCCGGAATGTGTTGTGACACAGGCATATCCAGCGCGGCATCCTGCGCGACGATCGCCGCCTCGAGCCGCCGAAGGTCGGGTCCGGGGTCGACCCCCAGCTCTTCGGCGAGCAGTGACCGCGCCCGTTGATAAGCGCCCAGGGCTTCGCCCTGCCTGCCTGCGCGGTACAGGGCGAGCATCAGCTGGCCCCATCGCCTCTCGCGCAGCGGCGCATCGCCCACCGCGGCCTCGAGCTCGCCGATGATCTCCGCCGCGCGCCCCGTCGCGAGCAGCGCATCGGCCCGATCCTCCAGAAGCGCGGCGTGGCCCTCGATCCAGCGCGTCTTCTCGGACAGTCCCCGCTGGCTATCGGGAAGTTCGGGGATCCCGCGCCACAGGGCCAACGCCTCCTCGAAACGGGTCACCGCTCCGCTGATGTCACCCGCGGCAGCGGCTTCTCGGCCTATTCTCGCGGCCAATTTGTAACGGGAGGCATCAACCTCGGGCCCGGTCAGTGTCCAGCCCGTCCCCTCCGTCAACACGAAGCCCTCGCCGAGGGTGTGACGCAGCGACGAGATGTGGGTCTGCAGGGCTTTGCCGGCGGTGCGTGGCGGATCATCGCCCCAGAGCAGCTCGACCAGCGTGTCGGCTGACACGACCGAGCCGCAATGCAGGCCTAGCAATGTGAGGATGGCGCGCGGTTTGGCGCCCGGGATCGTGACGGGCGCCCCGTCAAGCCGGACCTGGAGAGGTCCCAAAACCCCCAGCTCCACCGTTGGAAGCGTACTCACCTAGCAATCGTTGAAGGCGCGATTCAACACGCGGTCAAGATGGAGTAAAGCCGCGCCGCGCGATCTTTGCACTGTCAAACACTCTGCGGAACTTCAATTCTCGAAAGCGCCCGTCGAAGCTTGCTGTGGTGCACTGCAGGATGTCGCACTGGCCGCGATTCAAAATGAATGTGGTGTGGCAGGCTCGAATCGTGGACCTGCCGCAGCCGGACCCGGACCTCCCGCATCTGGCCGACGTGGTGCCGTCAGTGCTTTCCGCAATGGGTGTCGCGGGATTCGACGGCCCGATCGCCCTTCCCCATGGGATAGCCGGCGCCTGCGTCCTGCTCGTCGACGGGCTCGGCGCCGAACAGCTGGACACCTACGCCGACGATGCTCCGGTGTTGGCCGGGCTGCGGGGCCAGACACTGCAGGTCGGATTCCCCTCCACGACAGTGGCCGGACTGGCCGCGGTGGGCACCGGCCGCCGCTCCGGTGAGCACGGAATGGTGGGCCTGTCCTTTCGGCTGCCCCGCGCAGGCGTGGTCAACGCCCTCGGATGGCGGCCGCACCCGTCAGGTCGCGACCTGCGTGACAAGGTTCCGCCGGAGAAGGTCCAACCCTTGCCGACGACATTCGAGCGGGCCGCGGCGGCCGGAATCGCGGTCAGCGTCATCTCCGGCGCACAGTTCACTGGATCCGGATTGACCCGCGCCGTGCTGCGTGGCGGTCGCTACGTCGGCGTGCACGCGCTCGGTGATCTCGCCGCGTGCGTGCGGTCCGCGCTTGCCGATGGCGGCTTCTGCCACGGCTATCACTCCGAGCTCGACCTGCTCGGGCATGTTTACGGTCCCGGTTCTCCGGCGTGGCGGATGCAGCTACGTCAGGTGGACCGCCTGGTGGAGTCCATCGTGGAGGGTCTGCCGCCGGGCGGGCTGCTCGCCGTGGTGGCCGACCATGGCATGGTCTCGGTGGACCCATCGGACGTCGTTGACATCGACGACTGCGAGCCGCTTCAGGACGGCGTCAAAGCCATCGGCGGTGAGCCACGCGCACGGCACGTCTACGCTGCCGACGGTGCCGCGGGCTCTGTGCTCGCGGCGTGGCGGGAGACGTTGGCGCAGCGGGCGTGGGTGGCATCTCGTGACGAAGCGATCTCGGCTGGATGGTTCGGCGACCGGGTCGGCGATGATGTGCGGTTCCGAATCGGCGACGTCGTCGCAGCGGCACGCGGCACCGCTGGGTTGATGCGGCGCACAGCGGAACCACTGTTGTCGTCGCTGATCGGCCAACATGGTTCGCTGACAAACGCCGAGCAACGAGTGCCACTGCTCCTCGCCTACGGCTGACTAATATTCCGGCCCATGGGTTTTCACGGTGAGCGCCTGCAATGCAATTGCGCCAGAACGTGATTGGGCGTCACGATGCGTACAGTGCGCTATAGATGACCCATCTGCGGGAAGCGCTCGTCGGCAGCGCTACGGGCGGTACGGCGATCGTTCATGCCTGACCTGGGTTTTTCACTCCCGTATACGAGTGACGTGGGCCACATTCTTCGATCTTGATATGTGATGGTCGCCACAGATTGTCCGACTTCAACGTGCCGTATGCGAGCCGTCTTGAGTACGAACTCGCAACGCTTCCATACCTATATGGCCCCTGCGTCAGGATGGTTACACACGGAACTACGATCAACTACCTGCGACGACTACTGAAATCTCAAGCGGCGGTGTCTAATTGAATCATTTGGCAGTGCATGACATTTCGTGAAGTGAGTAATACTTCCCACGGTTGTGAAGGGCGTCACAGATTTTGGCGCGTTACAAAAACCTCTAGTAGCGTCCGGCCGCATGTTTGCTACCGTAGCGCTGTTGACGCTCGTGAACTCGGTTTCGGGCACGCCGTACATCTCGGGCGGGGACTCGCCCAGGGGAACGGACTGCTCGGGCCTGGTCTCGTGGGTGACCAATGCGGCATCCGGCCGGCCGATCTATGGCGATCGGTTCAACACCGGCAATATCGAACGGGCTCTGCTCGCACGCGGCTTCCGATACGGGTCGGAGCCGGGTGCCCTCAATGTCGGCTGGAATGGCGGCCACACCGCGGCGACGCTTCCCGATGGAACCCCTGTCTCCTCCGGTGAAGGCGGTGGCGTCCGCGTCGGTGGCGGTGGCGCGTTCCAGAGGCAATTCAGCCACCACATGTTCCTGCCGTTGGCGCCCGAGGAGATGCCGCCCGCGCCAGACGCGATGCCGGCCCCCGACGCCGGGATGCCATTCATGCCGCCGGCACCCGAGATGGTGCCGCCGCCGGCCCCGGAAGCCCCCGTGGTGCTGATGGCACAGGAGGCACCGCTGGCGCCTCCGCCGGCGCCCGAGCCGGAGATGGCACCGCCGCCCCCGCCGGCCGATCCCTTCGCGCCGCCGCCCCCACCGGAGGATCCATTCGCGCCGCCGGCGCCGGCGGATATCGCTGCGCCGGCCTGACCCGGCGCAGGATGACCATGTATGCCCTCGGCTAGCGTCACGACCGTGATCGTGCTGCTGCCGCCGTCCGAGACCAAGCATGTCGGCGGTGACGGACCGCCTCTGCGCCTGGAGGCACTTAGCTCACCCGAACTCGGGCCGTTGCGTGACGAACTGATCGACGAACTCGTCGGGCTGGCCGGCGACCGGTCGGCCTGTCGGCGCGCGCTGGGCATCTCCGCGTTGCAGGACGCCGAGATCGAGCGCAACGCCAACCTGCGCAGCGCGGCGACACTGCCGGCGATCAGCCGCTACACCGGTGTCCTGTACGACGCTCTCGATATCGGATCGCTGAGCGCTGCGGCCACCGCCCGTGCCCGAACCCGTCTTGCGGTCGGCTCAGCGCTGTTCGGACTGCTGCGCGCGGACGATCCGGTGCCCGCGTACCGCCTCTCCGCGACGTCGAAGCTGCCCGGACAACCAACCTTGGCCGCGCGATGGCGGCCACTGCTCGAACCGGTGCTGGCGCAGATCGCTGCGAGTGAACTCGTCGTGGATCTGCGATCCGGTTCCTACGCGGCACTCGCAAAGCTGCCCGGCGCCGTCAAGGTCGACGTGCTGGCCGAGCATTCCGATGGTCGCCGTACCGTGGTGAGCCATTTAAACAAGGCGCACAAGGGTCGGCTCGCTCGAGCCCTTGCCACGACAAGATCCGAGCCCGACGACGCCGCACAGGTGTCAGCGGTCGCGCGGCGCGCCGGGATGCGGGTAGAGCGTCGTGGCAACAGCCTGACGGTCGTCGTGCCTGCATGAGCAGCGTGCATGGAACCCGCTGTGCCGCAACGTCCCACATTCAGGTACGTGTCGGCAGCGCTTGCACCAGCACCACCACGGTGTCGGCAGCTGCACGACGATCTTCTGAAATCCGCTGATAATCAGTCGATTCCGCCCATTCGCGAAACGCGGCCTCGTCGGGAAATGTCATCAGTACGACCTTGTCGCGGTCCCACTGGCCCTCCACCACCTGCGGCGCCTCATCTGCGGCCAGAAGCGTCCCCGAAAACCGCTTGAAGACCTCCATGAACGCCGCCTGGTACCGGTTGTAGGCGTCGCGATCGGTGAACTTCAGCGCAGCGATGGCATAGACGGTCACCAGGCCACCGTAGTCAAACTTTCGGCAACGTCAATCCGTAGCTAGCAAATTCCCCAGTGAATCAACAAGATTCGGGCTACGTCGGCGCAGTCCGGCCATGCGTTGTGTTACAGATCGTCTCGTGCAGAATGTTTCGCACAACCAGTGCACGAAGTTGCATGACGGGAGCGACCTTGGTCACCAGCTCGGGGTATTTGACGCAACCTTCCCGAACCCGAGGCCGACATCGTAAGGAGCCTCCCCCACGGCGACTTCTGTCGAGCAGGCGCCTGGCCCTCGGCGGATCGGCGGTTCTGCTGGCGGCGCTCATCGTCTCGGTCGGCGCAGTGGTGAAGTGGGCGACACACGATCCGGTTTCGGTGCCGAATGCGTATCCGTCAACGACGATCGCCCAGGCTCCGCCGGCGCCCCCGGTCGTACCGCTCAGCCCACCGGTGGCCCCGCCTACGCCTGCTGCTCTTTTCGCGGTCGACGACAAGGGCTTCCTCAACTCGGGCGCACGATGCGACGGATCCCAGACGGCCGTCGCCATCGGCCGGACACCGGGATCACTCGTGGTGATCTGCGGCGACCGTGATGGCCGCTACGGCTATCTGGGCGTCCGGCTCAGTGACGATGCGGTGCTCAGGACGGTGGCCCGCACCACGCCGACGCACGAGTTCATTGCGCAGAATGCGAGTGTCACCTACTCGCTCTCGGCCGCCGAGCTCCTAGTGACCGCAGGCGGCGCGGTGATCAAGCAGGAGCCGATGATCGACTACCGCGGTCCCTAGGTGGGGGCCACGAAATCGGTGGTGTAGAACTCGGCGGGGGTCTGCGAGAACTCGCCGGGCCGAGTGATGTACAGCCACGCGCCGGTCGCCTTCGGCGCAATGAGGCCGCGAACGGTGACGCTGCCGCTGCCCGCAGGGTCGGTCAGGAGCACACCGCCACTGACACCGGGGTCACCGGCATTGCAGCTCGTCGCTGACGAGCGAGGCATCTGGATCAGTCTCACGTCATAGGGCGTATTCGGTTCGGCCATCGCGATCTGCACGTCGGCCACAACTTCGGAGCCGGTGCTGTGCATGAACGCGATCGGCTGCGCGAATGAGGTCGGCCCCGTATGCGTGTTGGCGCTGAAGTCGCACCGCCGGTAGATCTGGGCGAAGGGCATCATGGTTGCCCCACCGATACCGGTCGGGCCATCGGCCGACGCTGTTTGAACACCGACGGTCCCGGCCGCCGGCATCGCCACAACCATTGCTGCCATAGTGGTGAGAACACGCTGACGCATAGTTGCCACCTGCCATTCGTTTCTTGTCCGCGTGTCACTGACACTAGGTAATTGACGCCTCCTAGGACGGCGAAACCGCCGATCAATACGGGTACCGTCGTATGCATGACGGTGTTGCCCGATCTCGGCGGTGTGCGGCAGACGCTGGGTCGCAGCCTGTTCGGCATGGTTGCCGGCCCGGATGGACCGGCCAACCGGGCGCGGATCCATCAGACGCCGGGGCCGCGCTGGTTCACCGAAGACCGTCCGATCCGGCGGGTACACGCAGATGCCTCCATGTTCGTCGGCGGCCTGCGCGCGCTGCTGTTCCAGTCGCTTCACCCGCTGGCGATGGCAGGCGTCGCCCAGCACTCCGACTACAGAGGCGATCCGTGGGGCCGGCTACAGCGCACCAGTACGTTTCTCGCAGTGACGACCTTCGGCCCCGCCGCCGACGCACAGCGGGCGGTCGACCGGGTTCGCGGAATCCACCAACGTGTCCACGGCATTGCCCCCGATGGCAGGCGCTACCACGCGTCCGATCCCCACCTGCTGGAATGGGTGCACGTCGCCGAAGTCGACAGCTTCCTGCTTGCCCACCAGCTCTACGGCGCTGCACCTCTCGACCAGAGCGGCCGTGACGGGTACGTGGCCGATACCGCCCGTGTCGCAACGGCACTCGGCGTACCCGACCCGCCGCTGACCGAGAAGCAACTGCGCGAACGGATCGAGGCATTTCGCCCGGAGTTGTCCGGCACTCCGGCGGCGCGCGAGGCCGCCCGCTTCTTGCTGTTGACTCCCCCGCTGCCGATCGCGGCTAGGGCACCATACGGTCTACTGGCCGCCACGTCGGTGTCCATGCTGCCGGCCTGGGCGCGAATGCCGTTGCTGCTGCCGTATTTCCCTCCCGTCGAGGCAACTGTCATCCGGATGGCCGGGCGCGTCGTCGTCGGGGGTATCCGGTGGGCGATGACCGCGGGCCGTTGAGATCGCCGGTGGATGGTTAGGCTGACCGCTGATGTCCACGTTCAAGCGGTATCTCGTCATTCAGGCGATGACCTTCGTGATCGGCATCGTCGGGCCGATCTTTCTGATCGGCTACTTCGCGTCACAGCCCGACGCCACGCTGAAGTGGATGTACTGGTGGGGTTTGTTCATCACGGCCGCGGATGTGTTGATCGCCCTTGGCCTCACGAATTCCTATCCGGAGTCGACCTTCAAGCCGAACCGTCAGTCCCGGCACTCGACGACGTCGTAGGCGCCGTCGGCGTAATGGGACCGCATACGCTTCTTGTCGAACTTGCCGACACTCGTCTTCGGCACTTCGTCGATGAACGTCCACCGCTCCGGCAGCCAGAATCGGGCGACTTTGTCGCACAGATGCTTTCGCAATTCAGCGGCGGTGACCGCGGACTCGTTCTTGACGACCACCGCAGCCAATGGCCGTTCCTGCCACCGGTCGTCGGGCACCGCCACGACCGCGGCCTCCAGGACCGCGGGGTGATCCATGATCAAGAGTTCCAACTCGACCGACGAAATCCATTCGCCGCCGGACTTGATGACATCCTTCGCTCGATCCGTCAACGTGATGAAACCTTGCGGATCGATGCGGCCGACGTCCCCGGTTCGAAGCCACCCGTCGTCGAACTTCGATGGATCGGCGTTCTGATAGTAGGAACCGGTAATCCACGGCCCGCGAATCTCTATCTCGCCCACGGCGTTACCGTCGTTGGGCAGCACGCAGCCCGCGTCGTCGACGAGGCGAACCTCAACCCCGCACAACACCCGGCCGGCGGTGGCGCGCAATGTCCAGTGGTCTGCACCGGTGGCTTCCGGCGGCGGGGCGGCAAGCGCGGCCAGCGGTGACGTCTCCGTCATGCCCCAGGCCTGGCTGATGTGCACGCCGTAGGACTGCTCGTACTCCTTCATCATGCCCAGCGGAACGGCCGACCCGCCGCAGGCCACCAGGCGCAGCGAGGAGATATCTCGACCCGGATTGGCGTGCAGGTACTGCAACACGTCGTTCCAGATGGTCGGAACGGCGGCGCCGATGGTGGGACGGCGCTGTTCGATCATGTCGACCAGCGGCGCGGCCTGCAGGAACCGGTCGGGCAACAGCAAGTCGGCACCGGCCATCATGGCCGCATACGGCTGGCCCCACGCATTCGCGTGGTACATGGACACGATCGGTAACACGCGGTCGCCGTTGCGCACGCCCAAGCCGTTCGCCGCGCACACCGTCATCGAGTGCAGGTAACTCGAGCGGTGGCTGTACACCACTCCCTTCGGGTTTCCCGTTGTGCCACTGGTGTAACACATTGCGGCAGCGCTTCTTTCGTCCAAATCGGGCCAGCTGTACTCGATCGGTTGCCCGTCGAGCAGGTCGTCGTATCGGATCACGGTCTTACCCGAGGCGGTGAGCGCCGCCAGGTCGCCCTCGCCGACGACAACCACCGTCCGCACCGATGTCAGCTCCGGCAGGACCGCTGCCAGCAGCGGCGCCAGCGACATGTCTACCAGCACAACGCGATCCTCGGCCTGGTTGGCGATGAAAGCGATCTGCTCGCCTGCCAGCCGGATGTTGAGCGTGTGCAGCACCGCGCCCATGCACGGCGCAGCGAAATATGCCTCGAGGTGCTCCTGGTTGTTCCACATGAACGTCGCGACGCGATCGCCGTCCGTCACACCGAGTTGGCGCAGGCCGTGAGCGAGCTGCGCCACCCGTGTCCCGAGCTCTCCGTAGCTGATGTCGCGGTACCCCTCGGAAGTCGCGGTCGTGACCCTTCGACTCGAGTTCCACCCCGTGCCGTGCCGCAGAATGCCGGTCACGGTCAGCGGAAAATCCTGCATCGTGCTGTGCATCGTCCACCCCCAAGTAGTGCTGGCGCCATGATCGGCCATCCGGCAACGAAATCGGCACGAAACCGCTAAACAGGCCGTACCCGATAGCATCCCCTCCCATGGGGTATCCCAGCTACCCGCTGCCGCGGCCCCCGAAGCCGCCCATCGCGACCGCCGACCTCGCGGTGTCGATCTGCGCCCTCATCGTCACGGTGGTGTTCGGCGTGGTCGCTGCGGCCATCGGGCTGTTCTCGCTCGCGTTTCTGGATTACTGCCCGCCGGAGACCTGCAGCGTGGACGGCGCCGTCACCGCCGTCGCGACAGCGCTGCTCGCCGGGTTCGCCATCGGGGTGGTCGGATTGGTGGTGACGGTGATCCAGCTCTTCCGCCGCAAACCCGGATGGCCGTTTGCGGTTGCAACTTTCGCTTTGTGCACGCTCGCGATCGTGCTGGGAGGCGTCGGCTACGCCATGGCCGTCGGCTGACCTGGCTCGGGCGAAACCAGTCCCCGGTCCGGAATTCTTCGCCTACCGTGGCGAGGGTGGAACCACACCATCTGAAGGCCCCCGAGATTGTGCCCGTCGAGGCATTGCGCTCGGGGGACCCGATCACCGACGTCAACGGTGGCGGCCAGCATTACACGGTTCTGGAGTCCAAGGTCCTCGGTGGCGGCTGCGTCGTCCTCGAACTGGAATCCAAAGCAAATGACCAGCTTCGGGTCATCGAGATGTCGTTTCCCGCCGGCTACGAAGTGGGCAGGTCACCCCGTCGCATTCTGTGACACGACCATCCATGGCACGCCGAACTTGTCGGCGACCAGGCCAAGGCGCGACGCGAATGGCGTCGGTGCCATGGGCACCTGCACACGTCCCCCGTCGGACAGCGCCGCGAACAGCCGCTCGGCCTCGGCATCATCAGAAACAGTCAGCGACAGCGAAAACCCGCTGAAGTCGGGGTGGCCGGCGCCCTGGCCGTCCGATGCAAGAACCACGCTGTCGCCGATGGTCAGCACGGCGTGCGCGATCCGGTCCTCGAATCGGGCGAACACGGTGGCGTCGGCGCCGACGGCGTCGCGATAGAACGCGAGGGCCTCTTCGCAACGACCTTGGAAGTACACATAGGGCTCGACTCGCATGCCGGCAGATTAGCCCGGTGCACGTCAGCCTGTTTTGTACAGAAACGACAGCTGCGCGTCGTGCCGCATGACGCTCGCCGGTGTCTCGCCGATGAGAACTTTGAGCGACCGGGTGAGATGGGCCTGGTCGAAATAACCGGCCTCGTGCACGGTGTCGAGGATGGACGCCCCGTCTCGCAGCAGGTTCGTCGCACGGCGGGCCCGTTGGATTTGGCGGAACAGGCCATGCGTCATACCGGTGGTGCGCCGGAAGTGACGCTGGACCGAGCGGACGGTGAGCAGTTGTCCGTGACCGCGTATCGCGGCCTCCACGATGTCATCCCGTGCGATCACTCCGCGCCGGGCGAGCGCGTCGACGTAGCGTTCCGCGTTCTCCAGATCCGGAAGTGGCCAGCGAAATCCGTGCAGCTCGAACAATCCGCCAGCCGACACCGGCAGGTCCACGTCGCGGTGATCGAGCAGCAGGCGGGTCGGAAGCGACGGCATGTGCACGCCGAGCCGGAACCTGATGGCCTCCCACTCTCCGTCGGGTGGGCACGCTATGGTCGTCGCCCGGGTCTCGGGTCCGCGCACCGTCACCATCGCGAAGTCGGCGAGGCGCGTCACCACGAGCTCGAGATGGCCGGCGGCGACGGAGACGAACGGGCCGCCGCCGTCGCTGCGTCCCCGCCAGACCCGTTCGATGTACGGCGAATCGGACGGCCGGTCCGCAAACCGCAGAAACATTCAGCCAACGCGTTCGGACAGGTGCACGGTCACCTCGTCGCCGGCCTCTTTCCCGATGCGCCGACGCAGGTCGGTCTTCACGGGCAGTTTGTGCGTGCCGTCGCCGAGCGCCATGAACGAGCTCGCAAACGGTTGGCCGTCGACGGTGCCGCGGACCTTGACCAGGCCGCGGGTCCCGAAGAAGGCGGCCGAATCGGGCATGATCACGTAGGTCGAGCCGCCCGTGTTCTCGCTCTTCTGCAGTTTCGCGGTGAACTGCCGGTTCAGCTGCTCGCTCATCGGTCGTCCTTTCGCGGGTTTCAGTGTCTGCATACCTATAACGACTCGGCGGCGCCCGAAAAGACATCGCGGCTCGAGTTGCCGCGTCTCTGACGGCGCTGAATGATCCGTCGCAATGAATGCAACCGATGCCTTCGCACTCGCCGACCTCGACGCCATCGCCCAGGCGGGGTTGGTCGCCTCGGGTGAGTTATCGGCGACGGAACTTCTGGAGGCGGCGATCGTGCGCCTCGAGGCCGCCCGCGACCTGAACGCCGTCATCGCCGACCTGTTTGATCGCGGCCGCCAGCACGCCGCGGCGCTGGATGCCTCCGGCGCGCTGCGCAAGGCAGATTCAGGTCCGCTCGCGGGAATTCCCTTCTTGCTCAAGGATCTTGGGGCCTCGCTGGCCGGGGCGCCCGAGGCGATGGGCTCACGCGCACTGCGCACCCACGTCGCAACCGAGTCGGCGTGGATCGTCGACCGGTACCTCGCCGCGGGCCTGGTGGTGTTCGGCAAGACCAACACCCCCGAATGGGGCAACCACTGCACCACCGAGCCGTCGTTGTTCGGACGAACCGTCAACCCGTGGTCACCGACCATCACACCGGGCGGCTCCAGCGGCGGGTCGGCCGCGGCGGTGGCGGCGGGCGTCGTTCCCGCGGCCTCGGGTGGAGACGGCACCGGTTCGATCCGGGTGCCCGCCTCGTGTTGCGGGCTCGTCGGCCTCAAGCCGCGGCGCGGCCGTACCTCCTTCGCGCCGGGCGCAGGCCATGGGTTGGAGGGCTTGGTCAACGAGCACGCCCTCACCCTTACCGTCCGCGACAGCGCAGCGCTGCTCGACGCCGTCGCCGGGTCCGCCCCTGGCGATCCGTATACCGCACCCGCTCCCAATATGCCTTTCCTGCAAGCGATCACGCAGCAGCCGACCGCTGCCCGCATCTTGATGACGACGGCATCGCCGTTCCCGGGGCCGACCACCCATCCAGAGGTCGTCGCCGCCGTCGAGCAGACCGGCGCCGTGCTCGACGGCCTTGGCCATGTCATCGAGTCCGGCGCTCCGACCGTCGACGCCGATGCCGTCGCGGACGCCATCGCCGTGCTGCACAACGTCAGCAACGCCCAGTTGCACGCCATGGCGACCGCACACCTCGGGCGCGAACCCCATGAGGACGAGTTCGAGGCGAGTACGTGGGTGATGGTCCGCGAGGGCTTTACGACAACAGGCGTTGCATACGCCGACGCGATCGCGGCCGTCCATGCACAGACGCGGCGGTTCGTCGGGGGGATGGCCGGCTACGACGTACTGCTCGTGCCCACGCTGCTCACTCCGCCGCCGCCGTATGCGCTGCTTGATCAACCGCGGGGCACGACGCGGGCCTTCTTCGACGTCGAGTTCGCCACGACCGGCTGGACGTCGTTGGCGAATGTCACTGGCTGGGCGGCGATCTCGCTGCCGCTCGGCGTCAC
>Ga0136846_1225908_pt1 | contig 21038 bp, 22 predicted proteins | sample HopSoiMetagenom2_FD_96841 | JGI IMG/M metagenome (GOLD analysis project Ga0136846, IMG submission 96841) | Grasslands soil microbial communities from Hopland, California, USA - 2 Assembly 2016 (version 4) | ecosystem: Environmental > Terrestrial > Soil > Grasslands | place: USA: Hopland...
GTGATCATCGCCGTGAACTGGCTGCGGCTCGAGCATCCGCAACACGCATCGCGCGTGGCGCCGCTGATCCTGATCGCCGTCGCACCTGCGCTCGTCCCGCGCCGCCCAGTCCGCATCGCGGCGGCGGTCCTCGCCGTATTCGGGGCGCTCTGCATCGCATTCTCGGTGTCACCGCTCGCGCTGTGGCCCGGCGGCGAGCGCTTCTTCTCGCCGCTCGTGCACCGCTTCGGAAGCGGGTTCGTGGACTTCTACGAGTTCCGACTGCCGATCGACCCGTCGGCGCACGCGCGCATGCACATGGTCGTGCTGCTCGCGCTCTTCGTCTTCGTGCTCCTTGTCGCGCTCGCGATCGCGGCGCGCCGGCCGGTGCTCGCTGTCGCCGCGTTCCTCATCGGCGCCGGTTGGCCTGCGACGCTGCTCGCCGGCGGACACGAGCTCGGACGCGGCGCGATCATCCTCGCGGGAGCGCTCGTTTTGCTCGCCGGCGTCACAGGGCGGGCAGCGCGCGTCGCCCTGCCGGCCGCGGCCGGCGTCGTGCTTCTTGCATTGATGCTGTCGGCATCGCCCGCCGTGGCGAAGTCCGCCTTCCTCGACTGGCAGCACTGGAATCCCGTCGTGCGACCGGTGAAGCCGGTCAGCGTGTCGTACGTGTGGAACTCCGACTACACCGGCTTCGATTTCCCGCGGAAGGTGACGACTGTGCTGACGGTGCGAGCGCCGCAGAACCTCGGCACGTATTGGCGCGCGACGGTGCTCGACGCGTTCGTCGACGACCGCTGGCTCGAGGACGTCTGGCGAGAGACCGCGCAGGAGAGCAATGAGCTCGAGCCTGCGGCTGCCCGCGCGGCCGGGACCTCGGTGCAGCAGGAGGTGACCGTCAACGCGCTGGCCGACCGCCACCTGATCGCGGCGAGCGTGCCCGTCGCGTACAACGTCAGCGAGCCGGCGCGCTATCTCGGACAGGACGTTGCACTCGTCCGTGACGGGCTCAAGCGAGGGCAGCGTTACATCGCATGGAGCTACGTCCCAAAGCCGACGGCGGCTGCGCTCGTCCGTTCGCCGGCGCGGTATCCCTCCGCGCTGACCCGGCGCGGCCGCGACCTCGGCCTCGGCCGGGGCGTGACGGCGCCGCCGTTCGGTCGGCCCGGGCGCGACGCGCAGCTCGCGCGGAAACTCGTCGGGCCGCTTGCTCCGTACGCGCAGCTGCTCGCGCGTGCGCGCGCAGTGGCGGGTGACACGCACAGTCCTTACGCCGCGGCCGTGTCCCTGGAGCGGTGGCTGCGGACGACGGGGGGATTCACGTACTCGAATCATCCGCCGCCGTCGCCGGGGCTCCCGCCGCTCGTCGGCTTCGCGCTCGAGACGAAGACGGGGTACTGCCAGCACTTCGCGGGCGCGATGGCGCTGATGGCGCGGCTGCTCGGCATTCCCGCGCGCGTCGCAGTCGGGTTCGTGCCCGGCCAGTACGTCGACGGCGAATGGCGCGTGACCGACCACGACGCACACGCCTGGGTCGAGGTCTGGTTCCGCGGCTACGGCTGGGTGCCGTTCGATCCCACGCCCGGCCGCGGGCGGCTCGCGGGCGCGTACAGCTCGGCGTCGACGCTGTTCGATCCCGCACGCGAGGCGAAGCTCCTGTCGCGCGTCGTGCGCGGCGGAGAGGTGTTCGGCTCGCTCCTGTCGGGACCGCTCACGAGCGACACCCGCAGGACGCCGCGCTCGGCAGCCGATGTCGGCGTCCAGGGCCTCGTTCCGGCCTCGTCACCGTCGCATCGACATAGCCTCGGCCTGTTCCTGCTCGCGCTCGCCTTCGGCGCCGTCGTCGTGATTGCAGCGGCGAAGACGGCGCGGCGCAAGCTGCGGTACCTGACGCGGGATCCGCGGAAAGTCGCGACCGCATGCGCGCGCGAGCTCGCGGAGTTCCTCGCCGATCAGCGCCTGCCCGTCCCGGCGCGGGCGACGTTTGGCGAGCTCGAGGACGTCGTTCGAACTGAGCTCGCAGTCGATCCCTCGTCCTTTACCGGGGCAGCCGCGGCCGCCCGGTTCGGCCCGCCGCGGTCCGCCGCGGACGCCGCACGTCTTGCCCGCGGAGAGCTGCGCCTCCTGAAGCGGACGCTCCGCCGCAGGCTCTTCGTGCTCGACCGCGTCCGGGGCCTCGTGTCCCTGCGGTCGCTCGGCTTCTCCTAGCCCGTGGACGCGGTCGTCATGGCTGCCGGCGAGGGACGCCGGCTCAGGCCGCTGACGGAGCGCTGGCCGAAGCCGGTGCTCCCGATCGACGGCCGCCCCGTCCTCGCGACCCTGCTCGGCGAGCTCGCCGCCGCCGGCGTCGAGCGCGTGTTTCTCGTCACCGGTCACCTCGCCGAGCAGGTCGAGCACCTCGCAGGCGACGGGACCGCGTTCGGCGTCGTGGTCCGCGTCGTCCGTCAGCCGGCGGTTCTCGGATCGGCCGACGCAGTGCAGCGTGCGGCCGCAGCAGGCGCGCAGCCGCCGTTCGTCGTCAGCGCGGCCGACACGCTCTACCGCCCCGGCGACATCGACCGCTTCATCGCCGCGTCATCGGGCGCCGACGGGGCGATTGCCGTCCGGCGAGACCCGCCGCCGGGGCCGGGTCGTCGCGCGGTGCAAGTCGACGGCGGCGTCGTGACGGGGATCGGGGACGGTGGCGACCTGTCGGGCGCGCCGTTGTGGCTCGTGGGCGGCCCCGTCGCCTCGCGGCTCTGCCTCGACCGCGAGCCGTACGAGCTCGAGAACGCCTTTCTCGCCGCGCTCGACGCCGGGTCGAGGATCGCGGCCGTCGAGATCGGCAGGACACGCGATTTGACGTATCCGCTTGACTTGGTTCAGGAGAATTTTCTCTACCTGAGCCGATGAGCGAGACGTACGACCTCTTCCAGCAAGGCCGGGCCCACCTTCGCAAGGGGCGGGCCGCGCAGGCGACCGTCGCGCTCGAGAAGGCGAAGCGGCGTGAGCCCGACAAAGCGTCGATTCGCGAGGCGCTCGGGATCGCCTACCTGCGGATCCAGCGCTACGAGGAAGCGGAGCAGGAGTTTCGCGCGATGCTCGAGCTGTCGCCCGCAGACCACTACGCGCACTACGCGCTCGGCCGCGCGCTCGAGGGACAGGGCCGCACGACCGAGGCGAATGGCCAGTACAAGCTTGCGAGCTCGCTCCGGCCGCAAAGCGCGCACTACGCCTCCCGCATCAGGGATCTGGATTGACGTAGGTGCGAGCGGTCTGTCAGCGCGTGTCGTCCGCACGCGTGACGGTCGGCGGTGAGGTGAAGGGAGCGATCGGTCGCGGCCTCGTCGTCCTTCTCGGCGTCGCCGTCGGCGACGCCGGGGACGAGGCCGAGCGCCTCGCGCGGAAGGTCGCGCAGCTGCGGGTCTTCGCCGACGAGGACGGGAAATTCGACCGCAGCCTCCTCGACGTCGGCGGCGCCGCGCTCGTCGTCAGCCAGTTCACGCTGCTCGCCGACACGCGCAAGGGCAACAGGCCGAGCTTCACGAACGCTGCCCCGCCCGAGGTCGCCGCGCCGCTCGTCGATGCGTTCGGCGCGCGGCTGCGGGAGCTCGGCGTCCGCGTCGAGAGCGGTGTCTTCGGCGCGTCGATGGCCGTCGAGCTCGTCAACGACGGACCGGTCACCGTCATCCTCGACGTCTGACGCCGGCGCGACGACCTCATGAGCGGCCTCTGGATCGGTTGGAACTACGACGAGTTGTACGCCGCCCTCGGCGCCTGGTGCACCGCGGTTTAGCAGGGCGTTTGCTATCGTGGCCGCACCACATTTCAGGCTGTTCGAAATGGGCGCGCGGCGCCCATTTTTTGTGAGGTGAGAGTGAGATGGCGACGAGCGTCTACGACAAGGAGCGGACGTTGACCCGGGAGATCGGCGATCGGGTCGAGCGCGGGCTGCCCGGGGTCGAGGTGCTCGCAGTGGAGCTGATCGGCTCCGACCGGTTCTGCGTCTACGTCGACCATGCGCAGGGCGTCGACCACGCCCTCTGTGCACGCGTCACCGGGGAGCTGCGCGAGTACCTGCGCGAGTACTCGATCGACGTGTCGTCGCCGGGGATCGACCGTCCGCTTCGCCGCCCGGAGCACTTCAGGAGCGTTGTCGGCCGGCGCGTCTCGCTGAAGACCTCCGCGGGCATTGACGGCCGAAAGAACTTCCGCGGCGCGCTCAAGAGCGCCGGCGAGCGATCGGTGACCGTCGCCGTCGACGGGAGCGACATCGACATTCCGTACGACTCGATCGTGCGGGCAAATCTGATTTCGGAAAGCAGGTAACGGAATGACCCAGGAGATCATCGAGGCCGTTCGCGACATCGAGCGGGAGAAGGGGATCGAGAGCGGGACGCTCGTCGCCGCGCTCGAGGACGCGCTGCTCGCTGCGTACAAGAAGATCCCGGGCTCGGCGCGCCACGCCACGGTCGAGATCGACGACCAGGGCGATTTCCGCGTCTTCTCCGTCGAGCTGCCGCCCGACATCGAGGAACGGCTGATCGAGGAAGCGCGGGAGCGGAAGTTCGAGGAGCTCGAGGCGCTCGAGGTCGAGACTGGCGAGCGCTCGCACACGCTCGTGTCCGACGACGACCTCGACGTCGACTGGTCGGACGTGCCGGACGAGCAAATCAAGCGGGCCGACGTGACGCCCGAGAACTTCGGCCGCATCGCTGCGCAGACGGCGAAGCAAGTGATCCTGCAGCGGATCCGCGAGGCGGAGCGAGCGATGATGTACGACGAGTACGTCGACCGCGTGACCGAGGTCGTCACGGGCATCGTTCAGCAGGCGGGCGACCGCAACAACGTCCTCGTCGACCTCGGCAAGGTCGAGGCGCTCCTGCCGCGCTCGGAGCAGGTGGACGGCGAGCGCTACGAGCAGGGCTCGCGGATCAAAGCGGTGATCACGGAGGTCCGGAGCGGGACGAAAGGGCCGCAGGTCATCCTGTCGCGTCGCGATCCCGAGCTGATCAAGACGCTGTTCGAGCTCGAGGTGCCGGAGATCGCGGACGGGCTCGTCGAGATCCGCGGCGTCGCGCGAGAGCCCGGCTACCGTTCGAAGATCGCGGTCGAGTCGCACGCCCAGGGCGTCGACCCGGTCGGCGCTTGCGTCGGTCCGCGTGGCTCTCGCGTGCGGATGGTCGTGTCCGAGCTCCGCGGCGAGAAGATCGACATCATCCCGTGGAACAACGAGCCGGCGCGGTTCGTCGCGAAGGCGCTCTCGCCTGCGCGCGTGCGCGAGGTCTTCGTCGACGACGACTCGAAGGAAGCGACGGTCGTCGTCCCCGACGACCAGCTCGCGCTCGCGATCGGCAAGGAAGGACTGAACGCACGGCTCGCCGCGCGCCTCACGGGTTGGCGCGTCGACATCCAGTCCGACAGCGAGTTCGCGCAGGCCGAGGCCGAAGCGGCGTACGGTGGCGGCGAGGGCGAGGAGTTCACGGGTCGCTGTTCTGCAGTGCTCTCGAACGGCAAGCGCTGCCCGAACGAGGCGCTTCCGGGCTCGCGCTACTGCGGTCTCCCGGCGCATCAGGAGCTGGCGCTTCACGACACCGACGACACCGAGCTGATCGTCGCCGAGGCCGACCCGGCGCTCGAGGCGGCCGCCGACGAGGCACCACCGGAGGCGGAGAGCCTCGGCGCCGAGAGCCTCGCAGACGTGCCCACCGAAGCAGCGCTCGACTCCGAAGCGCCGGCCGACGTCGCCGCGACGCACGGCCCGGACGCGACCGAACTGGCGGCAGCCGAGGACGAGGTCGACCTCGACACCGTCCATCCCGGGCACGCTCCGCCGGATCAGGTCCCGGCAGGGATCCCCGTCGAGGCGACGTCCGACGGCAACGGCGTCGCGGAGCAGACACCGGTCGACCTCGACATCGAAGGCCGTAGCGTCGACGGCCAGAGCGAAGGCGCGCCGGCAGGCGCACCGACTGCGCCGGCCGTCCCGACCGACGAGGGGACGTCGACCGCTTGAGCGATCCGCAGAGGAGCTGCGTCGGCTGCGGCCGGAAGGCGGCGCAAGCCGACCTGGTCCGCTTCGTCGCAGACGCGGGGCGACTGGCGCCGGCGCGCGGCCAGGGAGGCCGCAGCGTCTATACCTGCCGCCGGCTCGCCTGCTTCGAGCGGGCAGTCGCCCGTCGGGCGTTCAACCGGACGCTGCGCCGGACCGTCGAAGTCGATCAGGGTCTGAGCGCCCTCTACACTTGACCTCGGACATGGCGAACGACTCAGGTCCAAACAGGCCCAACCGCCCGATGCGCCCCCGCCAGGGAGCCGCCGGCGCGCGCCGAAAGCGGCGCGTTGTGATCGACACCTCGGCGGCGCGTCCGCGCGACGCGCGCCAGGGGCGCGATCGCACCGACGTGCGGCCGAAGCAGCCGCGCGAGGTCGTCGCTCCGACCGGCCCCGTCACGGTCGAGTCGGGCGTCACCGTTCGCGACTTTTCACAGGCACTCGGGATCACGATGGGCGAGATCATCAAGATCCTGATGGGCCTCGGCCAGATGCGGACGGCGACGCAGTCGCTGACCGACGAGGAAGTCGAGCTCGTCGCGTCGGAGCTGAAGCGCGAGATCACGATCAAGCACCTCGCCGACGAGGAGGACACCGAGCCGGAGACGTTCGAGGACGCGGAGGACCAGCTGGCTCCACGGCCGCCGGTCGTCACGATCATGGGGCACGTCGACCACGGCAAGACCACGCTGCTCGACGCGATCCGTGAGACGTCGGTCGTCGAGACGGAAGCAGGCGGCATCACGCAGCACATCGGCGCGTATCAGGTCGAGCACAACGGCCGGCGCATCACGTTCCTCGACACGCCGGGCCACGAAGCATTCACCGCGATGCGTGCGCGCGGCGCGAAGGTCACCGACATCGCAGTGCTCGTCGTCGCTGCTGACGACGGCGTGATGCCGCAGACGCGCGAATCGATCTCCCACGCGCGCGCCGCCGACGTCCCGATCGTCGTCGCGATCAACAAGATCGACGTCCCCGAGTCCGACCCGAACCGGGTCCGCGGCGAGCTCGCCGCGGAAGACCTGCAGCCGGAGGACTGGGGCGGGAGCACGCAGTTCTCCGAGGTGTCGGCGAAGCAGGGCACGAACCTCGACGACCTGCTCGAGAAAGTCCTTCTCGTCGCGGACCTCGAGCTCGAGGGGCTGAGCGCGAATCCGAGCACGGAGGCCTCGGGCCCGATCATCGAGTCGCGGCTCGACGTCGGTCGCGGCCCTGTGGCGACAATGCTCATCCACCGCGGCACGCTCCACGTCGGCGACGCGATCGTCGCGGGCGATGCCTGGGGCAAGGTACGCGCGCTCTACAACTACCGCGGCGAGAAGATCCAGGAAGCACGACCCGGCGATCCGGTCGAGATTCTCGGCTTCGACCGGCCGCCGCCCGCGGGCGAGCTCGGACGCGTGGTCGAGAACGAGCGGCGTGCGCGCGAGCTCGCGAGCGTGCGCGGCGACCGCCTACGGCGCGAGCAGCTCGCACAGCAGCGCCCCGGCGGGGTGTCGCTGGAGCGGCTGTTCGAGCAGATGCAGACCGGGGCAGTCCAGGACCTGAACCTGGTCGTGAAGGGCGACGTCGACGGTTCCGTCGAGGCAGTCGTCAGCGAGCTGTCGAAGATCCAGCACCCGGAGGTACGGGTCAATGTCATCCACCAGGGTGTCGGCGGCATCACGGAGAACGACGTGATGCTGGCCTCCGCGTCGAACGCGATGATCGTCGGCTTCAACGTACGCCCGAATGCAGAGGCGCGCACGCTCGCGGAACGCGAGAGCGTCGAGATCCGCCCGTATCGCGTCATCTACGACCTGACGAACGACATCGAGCAGGCGCTCGTCGGCATGCTGCGGCCGGTCGAGCAGGAGGAGACGCTCGGCGAGGCGCAGGTCCGCGCGCTGTTCAAGGTCTCGCGCCTCGGCACGATCGCCGGCTGCATGGTGACCTCGGGCGTCATCCGCCGCGGCGGGCGCATCCGCGTCGTCCGTGACGGCACCGTCATCCAGGAGTCGACGATCTCGCAGCTGAAGCGCTTCAAGGATGACGCGCGCGAGGTCAGCGAGGGCTTCGAGTGCGGCATCCTGCTCGACGGTTTCAACGACGTGAAGGAAGGCGACGTCCTCGAGTGCTACGTCACGCGGCAGGTCGAGCGGACCGACCTGTCCGAAGTCGCGCCTACGCCGGCGACAGCCTGACGCCGCGCGCGTGGGCGCCGGCTACGTCGGCATTCTCTCGGTCGAGTTGCACTTCCCCGAAGCCGGGTCGCTGAAGGGAAAGCGGAAGTTCGTCAAGTCGGCCAAGGCGCAACTCCAGAACCGGTTCGGTGCGTCGGTCGCGGAGGTCGACCACCACGACCTCTGGCAGCGCGCACGGCTGACCATGTCGTGCGTTGCACGAGAGGAGCGTGAGGTCGTCCGTCTGCTCGACGAGGCCGAGCGCTACCTGCACGGGCAGGAGTACGAGCTCGTGCGCGCAGAGCGCGACGTCGTCACGCTCGACTAGAGCGTTGCCTGGAGGATCGCGGCCGTCCCGGCGACGAGCAGGATCGTCCCGACGGCGAGCAGCAGGCGTCGCTCGTCCAGCCGGCCGGTGAGGCGCGAGCCGAGGAGCGCGCCCGGGATCGAGGCGGTCGCGCCGACGGCGAACAACGTCCAGTCGACGCCACTCGGTGCGTGCGCGGCGATGCCCGCGACCCCGACGCAGACCCCGACGAGGAGATTCGTCCCCACGGCGCGCAGCGGGTCGGCGCCGACGAACCGCAGCAGCGCAGGCATGCGCAGCGAGCCGAGGATGAGGCCGACTACGCCACCGAGGAAGCCGATCACCGCGCCCGCGATCACTGCTGCCCGCACGCCGGAACCGCTTTCCTGACGCCGAGGCGGCACTCTGCGCGGGCGGAGGAGGTCGATGCCGAAGACGAGCAGCGCGACGCCGATCACGATCAGCAGCGCATCGCCGGGGAGGTGCGCCGCGACCATTGAGCCGCCGACAGCCCCCGCGACCGACGGCGGGACCATCCAGGCGACGAGCCGCCAGTCGATCCGGCCGGCGCGCAGGTGCGTCACGAACGCTGTTGCGGCGGCGACACCCGAGATGCCGATGTTCGCGCCCGCTCCTGCGGCGGGGCTCGACGCGGCAAACACGATCACCGGCAGTCGGATGTTCCCGAGCACGAGACCGACGAGCCCGCCGGCGAACGCCGTCGTGAACGACCAGGCGGCGACCGCCGCGAAGACGAGCCAGTGCAACCGGTTGAATATGTCGCATGCCCGACCGAATGCGGCGCGTCAACGAGTCGGTGCGGCAGGTGCTCTCCGAAGCGGTCGGGCAACTCAAGGACCCGCGGATCGGCTTCGTGACCGTCACCGGCGTCGAGACGTCGCCGGATCTTCGTCACGCGCGTGTGTACGTCTCCGTGCTCGGCGCAGAACGAAAGCGCCAACGTGCACTCGAGGGCTTGCAGGCGGCTCACTCCGTCTTGCAGGCGCGCCTCGCGCGCGAGCTTCGGCTGAAGCGAACTCCTCAACTCGCGTTCGAGTACGATCCTTCGGTGGAACGGGGGGTCCGCATGACGAAGCTGATCGATGAGCTCGCCCCAGACGACAGCGAGTGATCTCGTCGCGGTCGCGGACGCGATCCGCGGCCACGAGCGCTTCACGCTGACGACGCACGAGAACCCCGACGGCGACGCGCTGGGGTCACTGCTCGCGGCAAAAGTCGCGTTCGACCAGCTCGGAAAGGACAGCGTGATGGTGATGCACGGCGACGCGCCGCTGCCGGGCGAATATCAGTTCATGCCGCTCGCAGAGCTGCATCGCCGCTGGCCGGACGACCTGTCGGAGCGCGTGCTCGTCGCGCTCGACTGCGCGAACGAGACCCGGATCGCCGATCCCGACGTCCTCGGCCGCGTGCCGCTGACGATCGACATCGACCACCATCACGACAACACACGCTTCGGCGACGTCAACCTGATCGTCTCGAACGCGTCCTCGACGGGCGAAGTGTTGCGGGATGTTTTCACGGAGCTGGACGTCGAGCTGACGCCGGCGATCGCGGAGCCGCTTTACATCGCGCTCGTCACCGACACGGGCCGGTTTCAGTACACGAACACGACGCCGAAGGCGCTGCGGCTCGCGGCAGAGCTCGTCGAGGCGGGCGCCGACGTGCATCGTGTGTTCCAGGGCGTTTACGAGTCGGTCCAGTTTGCGAAGTTGAAGCTGCTCGCGCGTGCGCTCGAGCGGGCGCAGGTGTACGAGGGAGGGCGCATCGTCGTTTCGTACCTGCTGCGCACCGACTTCAACGACGTGGGTGCTGCCGAGCCGTACTCCGAAGGGATCATCGATTACCTGCGCGCCGTCGAGGGCGCGGACATGGCCGTGCTGATCCGCGAGCCACCGCGGAGCGACGGACCGACACGGCGCGTGAGCCTGCGGGCGAGCATCGATGAGCTCGATGTCTCAGCGATCGCGCGGAAGTCGGGCGGGGGCGGCCACCGTCAGGCGGCGGGGTTCTCGAGCGAGCGGTCGGTCGACGAGATCACGGAGTTCGTGAGGCGGGAGTTTGCCGCCGCGCGGTCGTAGCCCGTCCGGGGTGTTCCTGGTCGACAAGCCGGCAGGCCCATCGTCGTTCGCGATCGTCGCCGACGTGCGCCGCCGCACAGGCGCGCGTACCGGTCACGCCGGCACGCTCGACCCGTTCGCGACCGGCCTTCTACTTCTGTTGTCCGGAGAGGCAACTAAACTGGCGTCGTGCTTCGTCGGCCTCGACAAGCGGTACGTCACCGACGTCGACCTGACGGCTCGGACGTCGACGGGCGACCCGGAAGGCGAGGTGACCGATCGCTCGGTCGCTCCGTCCGTGGACAAGCTCGAGGAACGGCTCGCGCCCCTCCGCGGTGAGATCGAGCTGCCGATACCTGCCGCGTCCGCGGTCAAGATCGGCGGCGAGCGCGCGTACAAGCTCGCGCGGCGCGGCGTTGCCGTCGACATGCCGTTGCGTCGTTCGCTCGTCCACGCGCTCGACGTCATCTCGTATACCCGCGGGGTCGCACGACTCGACCTCCGTGTCAGCTCGGGGACCTACGTCCGCTCGATCGCACATGCGCTCGGCGGGCACTGCCGGACGCTGCGGCGGCTGGAGATCGGTCCGTTCTCGGTCGACGAGGCCGATCCCCTGCGGATCGTCGCCCCCGACGAGGCGCTGGCGCGGCTCGCGTGAAGGTCGCGCACACGCCCGACGATCTCGCGGTGGCAGATCGCGCGGTCGCGATCGGCAGCTTCGACGGCGTCCACCGGGGACATCAGAGCATCCTCGCGGCGGCCCGATCGGCCGGGCTCACTTCGACGGCGGTCACGTTCTGGCCGCACCCGCGGACCGTCCTCGGCAACCGCGTCGAGTTGCTCTCGTCGCTCGAACGCCGGCTCGAGCTGCTGGCCGACACCGGGATCGACGAGACGCTCGTCGTCGCGTTCACGCCGGAGCTCGCCAAGCTCGAAGCACGGGCGTTTGCGGAGTCCCTGCTCCGCCGCATCGGCACGACCGCGATCGCGGTCGGCGAGAGCTTCCGGTTCGGCCGTGGCGCCGCGGGCGACGCCGCGCTCCTCTCGGAGCTCGGGTTCGACGTCCGCATCGTGCCGACGGTCGAGGCGATCTCGTCATCGCGGATCCGGCAGCAAATGCGCGCGGGCGAGCCCGAGGCCGCCGCGCGGCTGCTCGGTCGGCCGCCGGAGATCGAGGGCGTGGTCGTCCTCGGCGATCAGCGCGGAGGCACGCTCGGGTATCCGACGGCGAACCTCGACGTTCCCGCCGACCTGCTCGTCCCCGCGTACGGCATCTACGCCGGGGCGGCGCTGGGCCACCGTGCGGCGATCTCGGTCGGCGTGAACCCACACTACGGCGGGACCGAACGCCTGATCGAGCCGTACCTGCTCGACTTCGAAGGCGACCTCTACGGCCGTCGGCTTGTGGTCGAGCTCTGGCAGAGGCTCCGCGACGAGCGCGCCTTCTCCGGCGAGGACGAGCTCGTCGCCCAGATCGCCCGCGACGTCGAGGCGACGCGCGCCGCGGTCCGGCCGGCCTAGCGGCGCGGCAGGTCGCAAGTTTCCGCAAAGTGCGGCGTCTTCTACGGCGTGAGCCCCAATACGGGAGACGATGGGCCGGACCTCACGGTGATCGAGAGCGTCCGCTGTCTCGAATGCGGAGCGACGTACTCCAAGCCCGCGGGGGGCGGGACCGTCAGGCAAAACCCCGGCTGCCCGGACTGCGGGTATGTCGGGTGGATCTCGCTCGGCGTCACACCTGGCGGGCCGTCAGAGCCGAACCGCTCCGGCGTGGATCCGCTGCTGCACCGCGGCGACTGACGAGGCTGACACCACCGAAGTAGTGATGGCGCGCCGGCCACCGGCGCACCGTCCAGCCGTGCGTCTCGAGCGCGGCGAGCGCCGGCTCGTCGACCCCGGGCTCTGCGTTCAACGTCCGCCCGACCGGATGGAAGCGCGGCCGCGCGACGGCGTCGGCCGGCGCGAAGCCCTCGGCGAGGATCGACATCGTCGTTCCCATCAGCGCCGTTCGCAGCCGGGTCCCGCCGGCCGCACCGACTGCGAGCTCCAGCCCGCCGCGCCGGTCGAACGCGAGCGTCGGCGCCATCATGCTCTCCATCCGTCCGCCCGGCTCGAGCGGCGCGCGGATCAGGTCCGTCTCGCCGAGCATGCTGTTCAGGTGGAGGTCGAAGCCGGGCACGAAGTCGCCCGAACCGAGGCCGAGGCTCGTCGTGACGACGCACGCGTTCCCATGCGCGTCGACGACACTCGTGTTCGTCGTGTGCCCGCGCACATCCTCGGCGGTTGCCAGGGCGTCGACGAGGGCGAGCGTGCGCGCCGTCTCGTCGGCGGCGACGCGCGGCCACCGTGGTGCGAGTTCCGGCATCCCGCAAAGCCCGGCGCGAGTCGCGAGCATCCAGTCGAGCGCGTGCGTCCGCACCGGCTCCGCCCAATGCGGCCGATAGAGCGCGAGGTCTTCGCGGGTTATGGCGCCGCCGCGCTCCTCGCAGAGCTCGAGCAGCGCCTTCGCGAGCGTGCCGGTGTAAAGCGACGCGCCGCCTTCGGTCGCGATCGCTTCCAGGGCGGGAACGAGGCCCGGCTGCCGCAGCGAGTCGCCGGCCGCGAGCAGCGTTCCCCGGGGGGCATAGATCCGCGCGCCCGCGTCCATCGTCATCACGGGCGCGAGCATCGCGAGACACGCGGCGTGCGTATCGGGGAACTCGACCCCGTCGCGCGCGAGCCGCAGCGCCGGCTCGACAAGCCGGGGCCACGGCAAGCGGCCGTGCTCGCGCCAGAGCGCGTCGAGACCGGCCGCGATGCCCGGAACGGCGCATGACGCCGGCCCGATCGCGTAGTGCACGAGCTCCTCGCCGAAGGGGACGTCCAGGTGGACGAGCTCCGCCGAGCGCGCCGCTGCGCCCAGACCCGGAACGGCGACGAAGAAGTCGAGGTTGCGCGCGAGGCCGTGTCCCGCATCCCAGTAGATCGCGTGACCGCCGCCGAGCAGTCCCGTCATCACCGTCTCGGCGACGCATGACGCGAGCGCTGCTGCGACCGCGGCGTCGGCCGCTGTCCCGCCGTCCTCGAGGATTTCCACGCCGGCGGCCGTAGTCGCGGGGTGTCCTGCTGCGACCGCCGGTTTCATTGCCCTTTTTTATCGGTGGGCGCGGTCGCTAGGTTGCAACCCGTGGGGGAGGGCAACGGCATGTCGCTCGTGCGCGCGCGCGGGCTCGTCAAGCGCTTCGACGATCTCGTCGCGGTCGACGGGATCGACTTCGACGTGCAGCGCGGCGAGGCATTCGGCTTCCTCGGCCCGAACGGCGCGGGGAAAAGCTCGACGATGCGCATGATCGGATGCGTCTCGCCGCCGACGGCGGGCGAGCTGCACGTCCTCGGCCTCGACCCGGTCAAGGACGGCGCGCAGATTCGTGCGCGCCTCGGCGTCGTCCCCCAGCAGGACACGCTCGACTTCGAGCTCACCGTCCGCGAGAACGTCATCATCTACGGACGCTACTTCGGGCTGTCGCGCAAGGAGATCCGCGCGCGGGCCGACCGCCTGATCGAGTTCGTCCAGCTCGAGGATCGCGCGGACTCGCGCGTCGAGCCGCTGTCGGGCGGGATGAAGCGGCGCCTGACGATCGCGCGCTCCCTGATCAACGAGCCCGAGGTGCTTCTGCTCGACGAGCCCACGACGGGCCTCGACCCGCAGGCGCGCCATGTCGTGTGGGATCGCCTGCACAGCCTGAAGAACGCGGGCGCAACACTCCTTTTGACGACGCACTACATGGACGAGGCCGAGCAGCTGTGCGACCGGCTCGTCGTGATGGACAAAGGGAAGATCGCCGCCGAGGGTTCGCCGGTGGAGCTCATCCAGGAGTACTCCACGCGCGAAGTGGTCGAGCTGCGCTTTCCGGCCGAGCCGCCCGCGGAGGTCGCCAGTCGCGTCGACGGGCTCGCGCGGCGCGTCGAGACCCTCTCGAACCGCGTGCTCCTCTACACCGACGACGGCGACCGGACCGCAGAGGGAATTCACGGCCTCGGCCTTACGCCGCAGAGCGTGCTCGTGCGGCGCTCGACGCTCGAGGACGTGTTTCTGCACCTGACCGGACGCACGCTCGTCGACGAATGAACACGGCGTACGCGCTCCGGTCGTACGAGTTCTGGCTGACCTTCTACCGCCGCACGTGGCGCGGGACGCTCGCGACGAGCATCGTCAATCCCGTCTTCTATCTCGGCGCGCTCGGCGTGGGTCTCGGCACGCTGGTCAACCGCGCGGGCACGACGCCCGGCGGTGTCGAGTACCTCGCGTTCGTCGCACCCGGCGTGCTCGCGGCGACGGCGATGCAGGTCGGAACGACCGAGGCGAGCTGGCCTGTGCTCGGGTCGATCCGCTGGACTCGCGTGTACTACGCGATGCTCGCGACCCCGCTCGGCATCCGCGACATCGTGATCGGCCATCAACTGTGGATGGCCACGCGCGTCGTCACGAGCAGCGCGGTCTACCTCGCGGTGATCGCCGCGTTCGGCGGCATCCACTCGCCGCTGGCGATCCTCGCGCTGCCGGCGTGCCTGTTGATCGGGGTCGCCTTCGCGGGGCCGATGGCGGCGTACGCCGCGACGCGTGACCAGGACGGTGCGTTCGTTCCCGTCATGCGCTTCGGCATCGTGCCCATGTTCCTCTTCTCCGGGACGTTCTTCCCGATCACGCGCCTCCCGATCGTGCTCGAGTGGGTCGCGCGCTTCACGCCTCTCTGGCACGGCGTCGATCTCTGCCGCGGGCTGACGCTCGGCACGATCGGCTGGACGGCGGCGCTCGTCCACGTCGCGTATTTGCTGGTGTGGGCGACGGCAGGTATCGCGCTCGCGTTCGAGACGTACCGCAGGCGGTTGCTCAAATGACGACGGTCGCACTGCCGCGCGCCGCGACGCTCTTCGAACGCAACTACATGGTCCACCGCCGGATGTGGATCATCATCTTCTCGGGTTTTTTCGAGCCGCTCTTCTATCTCTTCTCGATGGGGATCGGGCTCGGCCACTTCGTCGGCAAAGTCCCCGGGCCCGACGGCCAACTGATCTCCTACGCGACGTTCATCGCACCGGCGCTGCTCGCCACGGCGGCGATGAACGGCGCGATCTACGACTCCACGAGCGTGTTCTGGAAGCTGAAGTACGCAAGGTTGTACGACTCCGTCCTCGCGACACCGGTCGGGCCCGGCGACGTCGCGGTGGGCGAGACGGCATGGGCCCTCTTCCGCGGTCTCCTCTACGGCACCGCATTCCTCGTCACCGTCGCCGCCCTCGGGCTGATCGAGTCGCCGTGGGCGATCCTCGCGCTTCCGTCCGCGCTCCTGATCGGCTTCGCGTTCGCCGGCGTCGGCGTGGCGGGCTCGACCTACATGCGATCGTGGCAGGACTTCGAGTTCCTCAACATCGTGCAGCTGCCGATGTTCCTCTTCTCTGCGACGTTCTACCCGCTGACGGTCTATCCGGAGGCGATCCAGTGGGTCGTCCGCTGCACGCCGCTCTACAACGCGATCGTGCTCGTGCGCGCGCTCATGCTCGGGTCGGTCGGTTGGTACCAGCTCGTCAACGTCGCGTACCTGCTCGTGATGGGCCTGATCGGCGTCGCGATCGCGGGCCGGCGCGTCGACACCCTTCTGTTGCGGTAGCGCTACCAGTCGGGCAACGTCCCGTCGAGGTCGGTGAACCCGTAGTCGCGGGCGACGTCGAGCACGGGAATCGCGCGGCCCGATTTCGCGCCGACGTCCGGATCGCCCGCGAGCGCTGCAACAGCACGGCCGACGAACTGCGGCGTGGCGGCGCCGCTCACGCGCTCGGCGAGGTCCGGCCGTGCGAGGACCGTTTCTGTCTTCGTCAGGCGCGGCCACAGCGAGAGCACGGCGACGTCATGCGGGCGAAGCTCGTGCGCCATGTCGGACGCCATCTTGTCCACGGCCGCCTTGACGGCGTGGTACGGCACGTTGAAGAAGTACGTCGCGGCACCCGTCGAGGAGATGAAGACGATCAGCCCCTGCCGGCGACCGATCATCATCGGCGCCGCGAACCGACTCGCCATGTACTGCGCGCGCAACGTCGCCGCGTGATCGTCCCAGGCGGCAGGAGGGAGCTCCCAGAACGGCGCGCGCGCGTCCCCGCCGACGGGGAACAGGTTGTTCACGAGGAGATCGAGCTGCCCGTGCTCCGCTTCGATGCGCCTGAACAGTGCACGCACCTGGCCGTCGTCGCGATGGTCACAGGCGGTCGCAACTGCCTTGCCGCCGTAGCGGCCGACCTCGCGCGCAGCTGCGTCGAGCTGCCGCCCGGTGCGGGCGGTGAGGTAGACGGTCGCCCCTGCCTCGCCGAGCCCGAGCGCGACACCCTTCCCGATGCCGCGGCTCGCACCGGTCACGAGCGCGACCTTGCCGTCGAGGCGCCGCTGCACGCCTGCATTCTCCGGGATTTCGAGCGCCGCTTGCTACTCTGGCCCGAACGCAGCCGCGGCCGTCCGTCAGCTTCCGACGGCGGCTGGGACTGACGACTGGAGGTGCACCATGAGCCTGACGAAGGAAGTGAAGCAAGGGATCGTCTCGAAGCACGGGGCGAGCGACACCGACACCGGGTCGACGAAGGTGCAGGTCGCGCTGCTGACGCAGCGCATCAACGACCTCACCGGACATCTGCGGACGCACCCGAAGGATCACTATTCGCGGCGCGGCCTGCTGAAGCTCGTCGGCCGGCGGCGGCGGTTTCTCAACTATCTCCAGAAGCACGACCTGGAGGGGTACCGGGCACTGATCAAGGAACTGGGGCTGCGCAGGTAGTCCCGTAAACGGGGGAGTGGAGATTCGAGCGAGCGTCTCGTCGACGCTGGTTCGAGTCCCCACTCCCCGCAAAGCAGAGTGGAGGACAATTCATGGCGATTGCCACTGAGCGCCGCGCGGAGGTCAGCGTGACCGTCGGCGGGCACGAAATCAGCTTCGACAGCGGGAAGCTTGCGAAGCAGGCGGACGGCGCCGTCGTCGTTCGCAGCGGCGAGACGATGGTGCTCGCGACCGCGATGGGGCGACAGGAGCCGCGCGAAGGCGCCGACTTCTTCCCGCTGACGGTCGATGTCGAGGAGCGGATGTACGCCGCGGGGAAGATCCCCGGCGGCTTCTTCAAGCGTGAGGGGCGCCCCACCGAGCGTGCCATCCTCACCGCACGGATGATCGACCGCCCGATCCGGCCTTTGTGGCCGAAGGGCTACAAGAACGAGACGCAGGTGATCTGCACGGTGCTCAGTGCAGACCTGATCACCGCACACGACATCCTTTGCATCAACGGCGCGTCGGCAGCGCTGATGATCTCGCCGCTGCCGTTCCTCGGGCCTGTCGGCGCGGTGCGTGTCGGCCTCGTCGACGGCGAGTTCGTCGTCAACCCCACGCTCCAGGAAGTCAACGAGAACAACGAGCTCGACCTGATCGTCGTCGGCACGCCGGAAGGCCTGACGATGGTCGAAGCCGGCGCGAACGAGGTGCCGGAGGATCGGCTGCTCGAGGCGCTCGATCTCGCGCACGCCGAGATCAAGAAGCTGTGCGAGGCGCAGCTCGACCTGCAGCGGCAGGTCGGCAAGTCGAAGTGGCTCGACGGCTCGGTCACCGAGCAGATCGAGCAGGAGCATGGAACCGCCATTCGCGACCGGATCCGCGCCGAGGGTCTCCGCGCCGCGGACGCGGTCGTCGAGGAGCTCCTGCCTGCGCTGAGCATGGACTCGACCGAGGACGACGTGCTGCTGCAGACGCAGCGCAAGATGAGCCTCGCGACGGTGCTCGAGCAGGCACGGTTCGAGGCGGTGCAGGCTGCCGTCCGCGAGCAGTTCGAGTCGGAGTTGCGGGCGCTGACGGACGCCGAGCAGGATTCGAAGGAGCTGAAGTCCGCGAAGCGGCAGCTCCTCTTCGACCGGATCCTCGAGACCGTTCAGCTGCCGTTTCCGGTCGGCCCTGCCGTCGGTGACGGCGAGGCTGCGACGACGAAGGACTCGATCACCCGGAGCTATGTCAAGAAGGCGGCCGAGGCGATCTACAAGGAGCTCGTCCGCCGGAAGATCGCGGTCGACAAGAACCGGCCCGACGGGCGCAGCCCGGAGGAGATCCGGCCGATCGCGTGCGAGGTCGGTGTCTCACCCCGGACACACGGCTCGGGCCTCTTCACCCGCGGGCAGACCCAGATCATGTCGCTGCTGACGCTCGGCACGGCGAAGGAAGGGCAGCGGATCGACGATCTGTCGCTCGAGACGGATCGCCGCTACATGCACCACTACAACTTCCCGCCCTACTCGGTGGGGGAGACCGGATTCATGCGCGGCCCGAAGCGGCGGGACATCGGTCACGGGGCGCTCGCGCAGCGCGCGCTCGAGGCGATGATCCCGACCGCGGATCAGTTCCCCTACACGATCCGGATCGTGTCCGAGACGCTCGAGTCGAACGGCTCGTCGTCGATGGGATCGGTGTGCGGCTCCACGCTCGCGCTGATGGATGCGGGCGTGCCGATCAAGGCACCGGTGTCGGGCATCGCGATGGGCCTCGTCAAGGAAGGCGACGACTACGTCATCCTCACCGACATCCAGGGTGCCGAGGACCATCTCGGCGACATGGACTTCAAGGTCGCCGGCACGGAGAACGGGATCACCGCACTCCAGATGGACATCAAGATCACGGGTGTCACGCGCGAGATCATGCAGTCGGCGCTCGAGCAGGCGAAGCAGGCGCGGACGACGATCCTCGGCAAGATGCTCGAGGCGATTCCGGAGGTGCGCTCCGAGCTGAACGAGAACGCGCCGCGGATCTCCACGGTCAAGATCGATCAGGAGAAGATCGGCATGGTGATCGGGAAGGGCGGCGAGACGATTCGCGCGCTCGAGGCCGACTACGAGGTGCAGATCGACATCGAAGAGGACGGCACGATCCTGATCTACGCGACCGACGGGACGAAGGCGAACGCCGCGATCTCCGCGATCGAGTCGCTGACGAAGGAGCCGGAGGTTGGCGACGAGTACACCGGCAAGGTCGTGAAGACGACGCAGTTCGGTGCATTCGTCGAGCTGAAGAAGGGCACCGACGGCCTGCTCCACGTGTCGAATGTCGGACCCGGACGCGTCGGCCACATCGAGGACGTGATCCAGCGTGGCGACATGCTCGACGTCGTCGTGCAGGAGGTCGACAAGGCACGCGGCCGGATCGGGCTCAAGCTGGTACAGAAGCACGAGAACGGCCACATGGTGTCGCCCGAGGAGCTGATCGAGCGGGCGAAGAACGCACCGCCGCGCGCGCCTGAGGACGACCGTCCGCCGCGCGACCGCGATCGCCGCGGGGGTCGCGGCGGCCGCGGCGGCGGCCGCGACCGGGACCGCGAGCGGAGCTAACGCTCTCTCGAGGGAACGTGGCGAAGGGCGGCTCCGGCCGCCCTTCGTCGTTCCGGGCGACGGCGCGCCATCCGGCGCCCAATCGCCACAGACACGTGCGGATTGCGCCGATAGGCTCGAAGCGGGTGGAGGGTGGCCGTCTCCCCACCCGGGCGGGGATGCGCGCGCGCGTGGACCTGGATGAGTCGGCGATAGAAGACGCGCCGCCGGCTGAGCGGACGCCACGCTTCCAGGTGTCTACGATCGGCGCGTGCTCGCGCTGAACCACATCACCTTCGCCTGCGACGAGCCGCGGCGGGAGGCGGAGTTCTGGGCTGCGGTCCTCGGCTACGACGTCGCGCAGCGGGGCAAGAGCTGGGCCGCGCGGGATCCACGCGGCGAGGGGCCGCAGCTCTTCTTCAACCGTCTCCCGAAGTCACCGACGATCGAGGTTCCGATCCATCTCGACGTCAACGTGCCCGATCGCGAGGCCGAGGTGCAGCGTCTGCTCGGGCTCGGCGCGCGCGGCATCGTCGCGACGACGACGTTCGCGATCGGAACCCTCACCGAGACGTGGACGGTCATGCGCGATCCCGAAGGAAACGGGTTCTGCGTCCAGGGCCCCGATCCGCGGAAGCCACACCCGTACATCGGCAACGTCACCTTCTCGAGCGCCGACCCGCCGACCCTCGGCGCGTTCTGGTCGCAAGCGCTCGGCTGGCCGGCAGAGGAGGACGACGACCAGTTCTTGCAAATGCTGCGCGACGCGCACGTCGACCCGGCCGAGTTCAGTGCCTATTACGCGATCCGAAGAGACAGGGCGAGCCGGCCGCGGCTGCTGTTCCAGCGCCGCGAGCGATCCCGGCCCGAGTCGTACCCGATCCATCTCGACTTCACCGCCGACGACCGGCCGGCAGAGGTCGAGCGCCTCGCCGCGGCGGGCGCGAGCGTCGTCGAGACGAAGCACGACGAAAACCGGGAGTGGACGGTGCTGCGCGATCCCGAGGGAAACCCGTTCTGCGTCGAGTGATCGGCCTTCAGCTCGCCGCGAGCAACCGGCAGCCGATCCGCCGCGCGGCGCCCTCGCCGCCCCAACGCATGATCCGGTGGTGGTTCCA
>Ga0136846_1219325_pt1 | contig 21036 bp, 15 predicted proteins | sample HopSoiMetagenom2_FD_96841 | JGI IMG/M metagenome (GOLD analysis project Ga0136846, IMG submission 96841) | Grasslands soil microbial communities from Hopland, California, USA - 2 Assembly 2016 (version 4) | ecosystem: Environmental > Terrestrial > Soil > Grasslands | place: USA: Hopland...
ATTGAACGCGTCGAGCTTGACCAGCGCCTGCTGCTTGGTATCCGCGCTCATCCACTGCAACTGCTCTATGCGCGAACGCAGCTCGCGGACGAGATTGTCGACGATCGTAACTGCGCGGGCCTTGGCGGCAGGAGTGAATCTGCGGGCGACGAACTCCTGGCCAAGAACCTCTCCCAGATAATTGTCAGCAGCGTTGGTGCACCGCTTCCAGCGCGGACTGATCTCCGTTGCGCCGGTGAACAGCTTGTTGAACTGGAAATCCTGCTGCACAAATGGCGTGCTCAGCGATGGCGCGGCGGCGTGAATCAGGCGCCAACGAAGAAGCGTCTTCCAGTCGGCGAGTGGGATGCTGGTGAGCATCTTGTCGAACGCCTGGAAGAATTCGGGCTGACCCACGTTGATCTTCTGTGGAGGCGTGATTCCCAGTGCGCGATAGAAATCTTCCCACCTGAAATCCGGCGTCAGCGAGTCGACTTGCCGAAGTGTCAGTCCATGGTAATTGTTGACTACATCTCGCAGCTGAATCGGCGTCCGCGACGCTTTCGCGAACTGGGTCTCGACGGCGAGGACTGTGTTTGCTTCAGCTTTCGCCTTGGCCGGGTCGTCGCCCACGAGTCGGAACATTCCAGCGATGTTGGCGACGAACTTGGCGCGCAGATTTGTCGATGCGGTGTCGGTCTTTGTGTAGTACTCGTTGTTGGGTAACGACAATCCGCCCTGGTACAAACCGGCAATGGTGTTTGCCGCATCTTTAGCGTCCTGCGTAGAGCCTTCAGAAATTGGCGCCAGACCGTAACTGTGCTCGAGCTCTCCGAGTGCTCGTTTCAAGTCGTCAACGCTATTGATCGCAGCAATGCGAGCGAAGCCGGGTTTGAGCGGCGTTCCGGCTAGCCGCTCGATGGCGACGGTGTCCATGCAGCTCGAATAGAACGCGGCCATCTTGTAGTTGTCGGTCGCCGGCTTGTACTGGCCGGCCTTCAACCTGACAACGCTGGTATCGAGAATCTCCCGCAGCAGCGCCTGGTTCTGATCGAACAGCTGATCGAACGCTCCGTAACTCGAATAATCTCCTGGGATCTTCGCGGTCTGCAGCCAGCCACCGTTTGCATAGGAGTAAAAGTCTTCGCACGGACCGCATGTGGTATCCATGTTTGCGCGATCGAACGGTTTGGTTTGCACGGGCGCCTGCGCGCCCAAAACACTCGCAAACGCCAGCGCTAAAAACAGTGGGTGGGCCAGGGTTCGACGAGAGCAAATCACCGGCATCCTCCTTTTATGTAACGGTTTGTCGCGATGTTGCGGTCTGACGCGCAGTCTTAGCGCGACACGCGTCGCCACAGAGTGTCTCCGAGCAATCTGGATCCCAGCAACGGTCGGCCTCGGCTCCGACGAAGGCCTTGATCGGTTCAATGCCGGCGCGCTCCAGAATCAACTCTCCGAGCTTTTCGTGGACGCCGAATGCAGGCGTCACGCTGAACGTCACGTGAGGGAAGGGCCGCGCGGCAGCGGCAACCATCCGCGGAATATCGGTGGTGGAATGGCGACCCGGCGATAGCATGTACGGGAAAACGATCACATCGTCTGCCCCCCGAGTCACGCAGTCTGCAAAACCTGCGTTGATATCGGGATCGGCAAGATCCATATGGGCGAAGCTGACGACGACCTCGGAACCAGTCATCGTCTGCAGTAGGTTGGCCATGCACCGCATCATGTCGTTCGCCTCGGCGCGCACCGATCCGTGATCGACGATGAGAATTCCTTTCATCTTTGCAAAATGGTGGTCAGCACGCCGCGAGACTAGTGCGGAGCTTCGTCCAGGCTGGTGCCGCGGTGCCAGGTAGGCACGGCCAAGCCGCTCGCGTCCTCGTAAAAATGGATCTTGTTGGGGGCGTACATCTTGGTGAGGAAAATGATCTGGCCAGCGTGCATCGCGAAATGCTCCACGACGTGATAAACAGCGGCGAGCACCGTTGTTTCGCGATCCTGAATCACTAATGGTCGTTCAAGATCTTGGGGCGTTAACTGCGCCAGGACTGAGTCAGCTTCACGTAAGATTTGTTCGAGATCGTCCAGCAGTGTGCGCGCGTCGGCACCCTCCTGCTGGGCGAATTCTGAGGCACGATGCCGGTGGTATTGCCGCCCGCCCACGCCGCCGAGGATCCACTCGGTGACATTCCCCTTCAGGTGCACCAGCAGGTTGCCGATGCTGTTGCAACCGTCATCCGGACGAGTCCAGACTGCCTGCCGCGGCAGCGCCTCCACACAATGCCGAAGCTTGATCGGATATTCCTTGACCAGCCAGTATCTGGACCGAGCGATGAAATCGTCGGCGATTGGCATAAGGCCGTCTTCGCCTCGGTCGCAGCCAGGATATCACGGAAGACGTCGAGCGCGAGTTCCACTTTTCCAAATGGCGCCGACACCTGCACACCCTGAACATGCGGTCGCACGCGTTCGAGCATCTCGCGAGCAATGGCGATTCCTTCGGCGACGCCGTGCTCTTTCGACTTCGCGCTTGCAACCCGCATGCGCTCGATGATCTTCGGTGGCACGACGACCCCGGGGACTTCGTTGGCGAGGAACTCGGCGTTGCGCAAAGAGACCAGCGGCCAAATGCCGGCCACGATCGGAATCCGCACGTGCTCGATCGTGGACAGGAATTTCTCCAGCTGCTTCACGTCAAACACCGGCTGTGTAATGGCGTATTCGGCACCCGCTTCGACCTTCCACTCAAACCTCTTTAGCTCGTGAGCGGGATCGATCGCAGCCGGATTCACGCCGACGCCGATGGTGAACTTCGTCGGCTGGCCAATCGCGTTGCCGCCGGGATCGAGTCCGTGATTCAGGTTGCTCACCAGATTGGTGAGTCCGATCGCATCGATGTCGAAAACGGCGGTCGCATTAGGATACGGACCCATTTTCGGGGGATCGCCCGTGATCAGGAGCAAGTTGCGGAGGCCGACTGCCGATGCTCCCAACAAGTCGCTCAACATCCCCAGCAGGTTGCGATCGCGACAGCAGTAATGGATGACAGTCTCGATTCCGACCTGCTGCTCGATGAGAATGCTGCAGAGCAGTGCACCCATGCGCGACTGAGCGCGCGGGCCGTCAGGGACGTTGACCGCATCGACGCCTGCATCGCGCAACGCAGCGGTGTCGCGAATCATCTTTGCCGCATCGACCCCGCGCGGTGGAACGATCTCGACAGACGTTACGAACTCTCCCGTGGCGATCTTCCGGCCCCACTTCGAGCGCTCGGCGAGCGGCACGGGCTGGACGCCCGGATTCTCGGGTGGCACGTCGGGGTGACTTTGCCGCCTTTCTTTCATCGGCACGCGCGCCTGGCGTGGCGAAAGGGGACGCACTCCCTCTACCATCGCCGCGATGTGCTCCGGCGTTGTTCCGCAGCAGCCCCCGACGATCTTCGCACCGGCTTGCACCAGGTGGTGTGCATACGTGGCCATGTACTCGGGGCTCGCCATGTACATGCTGCGACCGCTTACGTCGCGTGGCATGCCTGCGTTCGGTTGAGCAGATAGTTTCCGTCGCGTGACCTGCGCCATCTTCTCGATCGCATCGAGAATGATCTGCGGACCAACGGAGCAGTTGAGGCCGACGACGTCGGCGCCGAACGCGTCGAGAGTCCGCGCGAGATCTTCGGGCGTTACTCCATACGGAGTGTGACAATCAGAACCGATCGTCATCTGCGCGATGACAGGTATAGTTGCATCGACTTCGCGTGCGGCGAGAATCGCCTGCTCGATTTCGTGGATATCAGCGAAGGTCTCGAGGAGAAATAAATCGCAGCCGCCGTCCTTGAGCGCCTGCAACTGTTCGCGGAATGCGGCGCGCGCCTCGTCGAGACTGGTCGGACCAAAAGGCTCGATACGAAGACCGAGCGGACCGACGGCGCCCGCCACAAGCAGCTCATCGTCCGCAACTTCGCGCGCCAGCTTGGCGGCAGCGCGATTGATCTCCGCCACCTGCGCGACGAGTCCGTATTGCTCGAGCTTGAAGCGATTGGCGCCGAAGCTATTGGTCTCCAGTACCTCGGCTCCCGCTTTCTTGTACGCCTTGTGGACGTCGCGCACGAGATCCGGCGCCCTCAGGTTCAGCTCGTCGTAGCACTGATTGATGAAGACGCCCTTGTTGTAGAGCATCGTCCCCATCGCACCGTCGAAGACGACGACCTGAAGCGGATCGAGAAGTCGCGACAGCAGCGGATTGTCAGGCAACGGCCGCCTCCTGCGCGCCGGCTTGCGCACCCGTGCCGCGCACGGCGTAGTACTTCGCCTCTGGATGGTGCATGATCACTGCGGCGGTCGATTGTTCGGGCAGCAGCTGGAACGCTTCGGTGAGATCCATGCCGAGCGCTTCTTTTGCGGGAAGCAGCTTGAACACGACGGTGTGATCGTCGAGGTCGGGGCATGCGCCATAACCCCATGAGTATCGCTTCCCGCTTTCGAGGCCCAACTCTTTCTTGATGCGTCGATGCGCCCACTCGGCGACCGCTTCCGCCGATTCGACCGAGAGTCCGTGCGAGTAGAACGCTTCGGTGTACTCGTTCCTGCCCTGCAGCTCCTCGAACCGCTTCGTCGCTTCGCTGCCGACGGTGACGACCTGTAGCGGCACGACATCTACATCTCCTGAATCCACGCTACGCACATAATCGGCGAGACAAAGCCGCTCGCGTCCGACCATTCGCGGGAAGTGGAATCGCGCGATCTCGCGGAGCGAGCCGCCGTCGCTCGAGTACGCAGCCGGATCATAGATGATTACGTCGTTGCCCTTGGACTGGGCGGGGAAGTAGCCGTAGACGATTTGCGGTCTGATCCAACCGTTCTGCTTCGCATCCCTCTTGAGACGCTGGAGCGCGGGCTCGAACTCTTTCTTTACGGTTTGCTTGTAGGCATCGCCCGAGCCGCGCGCGCCCCACTGCAGGCGATATAGCTCGTCGAGATCCAGCAGGTCGAATACTTCGTCGAGTGGAACATCACGAATGACGCGGGCGCCCCAGAATGGCGGCTTAGGAACAGGATTGTTCGCCGCGACGTCGCTCCGCTCGCCGCCTGCGTCGCCGACAGCGATGTCTTTGCCGACAGCAGTCTTCAGGAAAACGTCGTTGCGGGCGTCTTCGAGATTCTTGATCACGAATTCTTTGCGCTGCTTCGGATCCTGGAGCACGTCCATCGTCTCCAGTCCCTCGAAGGCATCCTTGCAGTAGAAGACGCCGGAGCCGTAATGTCGATCGCCATCGACGAACAGCGCGCGGCGACCGAAACGCCGGTTGATTGCCGCGCCGCCGATCAGAACGGGAATCTTCATCCCGCGCTTGTCGAGCTCCTGTACACACAGCGGCATCTGCTTGGACGTCGAGACCAGCAGCGCACTCAATCCAATCGCATCAGCACCGACTTCGACCGCTTTGTCGAGAATGGTATTGACCGGGACTTGCTTGCCGAGGTCGTAGACAGTGTAGCCGTTGTTGGAGAGAATAGTGTTGACGAGGGATTTGCCGATGTCGTGCACGTCGCCGTAGACCGTTGCGAGGACGACTTTGCCCTTGGTGTATCCCTCGGCCTTCTCGAGGAACTGCTCGAGATGTTTGACCGCTTTTTTCATTACTTCAGCGGACTGCAGAACGAAGGGGAGAATCAGTTCGCCGGCGCCGAACTTATCGCCGACTTCTTTCATCGCTGGCAGCAAGACATCGTTGAGCACACGCACCGGATTCTCGCGCACGCCGGCGGAATCGAGCTGCTCTTCGATTCCTTCTTTCTTGCGGTGAAGGATCATCCAGTGAATGCGCTGATCCGACGTCATGCCCGCGGTCGGATCCTCTTTCTCGTTTTGCGTCGCCGCCGCGCCTGGTCCGGCGGCCGCGAAATGTTCTATGAAGCGCTGAAGCGCGTCCAACCGCTTGTTGAACACAAGATCATCGGCCAGCTCGCGCTCCGCCTGCGATATCTCGGCATAGGGCCGAATGTGCGCGGGATTGACGATCGCCGCGTCGAGCCCCGCCTGCACGCAATGGTGCAGGAACACCGAGTTGAGAACGCCGCGCGCATCCAGTGACAGACCAAAGCTGACGTTCGACACGCCAAGGATGGTCGACACGCCCGGGAGCTCTCGCTTTATCAGTCGAATGCCTTCGATCGTCTCTTTGCCCGATTCGATCCACTCGGCATCACCGGTCGCCAGCGTGAAGGTGAGCGCATCGTAGATGATATCCTCGGGTGCGAGGCCGTACTCGTCGACAACGATGTCGTAAATCTTTCTGGCGACCTCGAGCTTCCGCTCGCGGGTCTTTGCCATGCCGATCTCGTCGATGGTGAGCGCAATCACAGCCGCGCCGTGCTTTTTCACCAACGGTACCACAGCGTCGATGCGCTTGCGGCCGTTCTCCATGTTGATGGAGTTCACGATTCCACGGCCGGGAATGTGCTCGAGCGCTTTCTCGATGACGTTGGCTTCGGTCGAGTCGATGACGAGCGGTGTCTCAACGCTCATCGACAATAGCTTGACGACCTTCGACATCTGCTCGGCTTCGTCCGCGCGCTCGGTGAGCGCAACACAGACGTCGAGCACGTGCGCCCCCGAATCGACCTGATCGCGCGCCACCTCGAGAATGCCTTCGTAATCGTCGGCGAGCAGGAGCCGCTTCACCTTGCGAGACCCCTGCGAATTGACGCGCTCACCGACCAGCAGCGGCGGCGGATCCTGATGCAGGGTGATCGCGCGCATCGCCGAGCTGACGCGTGGAACGTGACTCGGATGGTGAGGCTTCGATGCAGGCTCGGCTTTTCGAACCGCCTCAACGATGGCCGACAGGTGCTCGGGCGTCGTCCCACAACAGCCGCCGACGATACGAACACCGAAGTCGCGCACGAATTCAGAGAGCGCGTCCGCCATTGGCGCCGGCTCGAGCGGATAGACAGCTTCGCCGACGCCAGTGTTGAGCGGCAATCCCGCGTTCGGAATTACCGAGAGTGGCAGAGTTGCATGCTCGGAGAGGTAGCGAATCGGCTCGCGCATGTGCTCCGGACCAGTCGAGCAATTCAGTCCGATGACATCGACGTTGAGCGCCTCGAGTGTCGTCATCGCGCTGGCGATGTCGGTGCCGAGCAGCATGCGGCCGCTGACGTCGAGCGTGACCTGCGCCTGAATCGGAACGCGACGCCCGATTTCCGCGAACAGCCGCTCGATGCCGGCGACGGCAGCTTTCACTTCGAGGATGTCCTGCGACGTCTCGATCAGGAGAAGGTCGACGCCGCCTTCGACGAGATACTTCGCCTGCTCGTAGTAATTCGCCGCGAGCTCGTCGTAAGTGATTTTGGAGAGAACCGGATCGGAGCTGGAAGGCAGCATCCCGGTCGGTCCCATCGATGCAGCGACGAACCGCGGTTTATCCGGCGTTGAGTACCTGTCCGCCGCCGCTCGCGCGAGCCGCGCCGCCGCGATGTTGACCTCGCGCACTTTGTCGCCCAATCCCCATTCGTGCAACCGACGCGGAGTCGACTGGAATGTGCAGGTCTCCACGACGTCGCAACCGACTTTCAGAAACGATTCATGGATTTCCTGAATGACATCAGGCCGGGTGAGGACGAGGTGATCGTTGCACCCTTCGAGCGCTTTGCCGCCGAAATCTTCGGCGGTCAAGTGATAGCGCTGGATGTTCGTCCCCATCGCCCCGTCATAAACGAGGACGCGGCGATTCAGCTCTTCGAGGTAGCGAGAATCAATCTTTCGGTCAGCCATCTAGTCCCAGCTCCCGCTCTCTTAACTGAGCGGTAACAAAAAAGCCCGCGCGTAGGCGCTGGGCCAGCGCTTTAGCGGATTGTTTAACGTGGCCGCAAGTTGCTTTAAATCGCCACGATTTCGATTAACACCCTTCACTATTGTAGTGAGGAGATCGGCGCGCGGCAAGTTCTGGATGCGGATTGAGGCGTTCGGACCAACAGCCATTCAGGAGTTCGGATTAATTGAGGGCCGAGGGGTTTACCCGCAATCGAAGGGTGTTTGGCACGCGGGAAGGGTTCTTGAACGCTCAGGCGACCACATAGCTTGGCGGCATGAGTCATAAACTATCGCCCGTCAGTGCAGATACTTCGAACGACCCGCTGCTCAGAATGCGAGCTTACACTCTTGGCCAGGAGTTGCTCGAGGTGGCCTGGGTGGATGCAAAGACGCTGAGTAGTGACGCGCTGACAGAGGAGATTTCTGGGCAACTTTACGCAGCAATCGCTTCGATTTCTGCGAATATTGGCGAGGGATATTCTCGCAGTTCCGGCAAAGACCGTTCGAGAATATTTGAGTACGCGCTCGGCTCGGTTCGTGAAGCGATGGTTTGGTACCGAGCGGCGAAGCCTGTCATTGGGGAGGTTTCGACCGAACGACTCAACAAGTTGGAAGAGATTCGGCGCATGCTTCTGGTCATAATTCCGCGAGAACGCGCCAAGACTATACGTCCAAAGAATCGTCCGGGGTTGACTAACTAAAAGTCAGATCCTCGCGCCTCAATTAATCCGAACTCCGGACTGGCCGTTGGTCCGAACGCCTCAATCAAAACTGTACCTGATAATCCTCCCCGCCAACTTCCCGCTCCGATCTTCCCGTTGTCCTCGATCGACTATCGAACGACTGTACCAACGCCATCAAGCGCTGCCTCTCCAACGGCAAAACCAAATGCGCCAAAGTCGCCCGCTGCAGCTTCGGCGGCAGAAAGAGATGCTCTCCACGGGATTTTCCGTAGACGATCAACGCGCCGTTAGCAGTGAAGGGAAGCGACGCGGCCTGGCCGGCTTCCGTTACCGCTTCACTCGGTACGACTACAACCTCGGTTTCGTCCGCGCGCATCATGGTTGCCGCGTCCGAGAGCGTGGCCGCGAACTCGACATCGTGACCGCAGCCGAGCAGTGTTTGCGCCAATCCCTCGAGCAGCGCGACGTCGGCGCCGACGAGTATCACCTTACACATCGCAGCAAGCCTCAGCCATTCTTTGAATCGACTCGGGTCAACTCTCGTGCGCCCTCGGCTACCTTCGTTCGTGACGCGGGGTCGCTCACGATGCACACATTGCGCCGTGATATGTGCGCCCGCTCATACCAGTCGCAACAATCCTGACTGAATGATGCCGAGTAGGATGTATGCGATGATCGGCGTTATGTCGAGCCCGCCAAGCACCGGAACTATACGCCGCAGAGGCGACAGGATCGGCTCACTCAGGCGGTAACTCCAGCTCACCCAGCGCGAGTACGGAGAGATCGGGAGCCACGAGCTGATCACTCTCACGATCAGCGCAGTCTTGAGAATGGTGAAGGTCCAACTCACCAGCAGCTGGAAGATCCCCGCGGAACCTGCCTCTGCCGCGTAAACCGATTTCACTACCTGGAGTCGAACAATATCGACAACGGTCAGCAGCAAAATTCCACCGATCACGACAGCCGCCAATGCCCATAACGGTGCAGAGGCAGGGGCTCCCCCCGCCCGCACTACGCGGCGCTCGATCGGCGCGATGAATGGATCGACAGTGGAGCGACAAAAGCGCGCGACTGAGTTGAACGGACTGATTTTTCTGGTGCGCACTGCCCAGTCCAGCAGGCAGATGGCACCGAATACGGCCGCGAGGGACAACAGCACGGTACGCAGTATTTGAAGCACTGCATCCGCGCCGTTCAGGAATGTCTCCATCTAGTGGAGAAGCTCCATTTACTGGAGAGTGGGCCTCATGTGCAGCTCTTTCACCAGGAATGCAAATCTATCAGCCGCTTCGTCGATAAGCTTGGTCGTCGGCCGTCCGGCGCCATGACCTGACTTGGACTCGATGCGCACCAGTATCGGGTTGTTGCAGCTCTGGGCGGCCTGCAACGTCGCGACGTACTTGAAGGTGTGACCCGGTACTACGCGATCGTCGTGATCGGCGGTGAACGCCAGCGTCGGCGGATAGCAGGTGCCGGGCTTGATGTTGTGCAACGGCGAATAGGCGCGAAGATAGTTAAACGCGGTCGAATCGTCTGACGAACCGTAGTCAGACGTCCACGCCCAGCCGATCGTGAACTTCTGGAACCGCAGCATGTCCATCACGCCTACTTCAGGAAATGCCGCACCGAACAGGTCGGGCCGTTGATTCAGAACCGCGCCAATCAGCAAGCCACCGTTGGACACGCCTTGAATTGCGAGCTTGGGCGTGGAGGTGTACTTCTGGCTGATCAGATACACTGCGGCGCCGATGAAATCGTCGAACACGTTCTGCTTTTTCGCCAGCATTCCGCCCTCGTGCCACTCTTTCCCGTACTCGCCGCCTCCACGGAGGTTCGGCACCGCATAGATGCCTCCCATCTCCAGCCATGCGATGTTCGCCGGTGAGAACGCGGGAGTGATCGAGATGTTGAACCCTCCGTACGCATAGAGCAGCGTGGGGTTGCTGCCATCGAGCGCGATGCCTTTCTTCGCCGTAATGAACATCGGCACCCGTGTGCCGTCCTTGCTGTTATAGAACACCTGCCGAGTCTCGTACGCGCTCGGATCAAAATCGACTTTGGGCGAGCGGAAGACCTGGTTTTGACGAGACTTCAGATCGAAGCGATAGATGGTCGTCGGATACAGGAACGACGTAAAGCTGTAGAACATCTCGTCGTCGCCCTGGCGGCCCTGAATCACATCAACGCTTCCGATGCCGGGCAGCTGTAGCTCACCGCGCATGGCGAATCCGCCAATTGCCTGCGGACGCTCGCGCGTCACGATCGGCGCTGTGCTCGTGTCGTCGTAGACACTGCCCGGATTACGCGGTCGCTGATCCTGCGGGTTGCGCGGGCGCTCGTCCCTTCTGATGTCGCGGCCGCCGCTGTAGAATCGCACTGTCGAATGCGCGTCCTGCAAATAATTCGCGGCGATGTCGTCGCCTACCGTCGTCGCGCTCACCAGCGCGTCCTTGCTCTCCGGAATGAGCGTCGTCCACCGCTCTTCCCGCGGATTCTCAATGCTGATTCCGATCACACGACCCTTTGGCGCGTTCTTGTCGGTGCGTACGTAGAAGATCGTGCCCCTGTTTCCAACGAAATCGTATTCGGCGTCCAGCTTGTCGATCAACCGCACTACCGGGTTGTCGATCTTCGGTTTCCCGGGGTTGTCGAGATCGATGTAGTAGAGGCGCGTTCGGACGTCCGTGCCCTGCGAAACATTGATGATCAGGAACTGTCCGTCGTCGGAAACGGTGCCGTTGAACAGCCAATCCGGCTGGTCGGGACGATCGTACACGAGCTCATCACGCGACTGGGGCTGCCCAACGCGATGGTAGTAGAGCTTATGGTTCTTGTTGGCGTTGGTCATCTTGTTGCCCGACGTCGGCTCGTCGTACCGCGAATAGAAAAAGCCGCGATTGTCGTGGGTCCAGGCGATGTTTGAGAATTTCACCCACTTCACCGTCTCGGACAGATCGCGACCGGTTGTGACGTCGCGCACGTGAATCTCCTGCCAGTCTGACCCACTCGTCGACAAGGCGTACGCGAGATAGTGCGCATCATCCGAAGCCGCCGTCCCGCCGAGCGCAACCGTTCCGTCCGCGGAGAGCACGTTCGGATCGAGCAGAACTCTCGGCCTCGCATCGCGGCCGTCCTGCACGAACAGCACGCTCTGATTCTGCAAGCCGGTGTTCTGAAAGTAGAAGTAGTGATCGTTTTCCTTGAACGGCGCCGAGTAACGCTCGTAATTCCAGAGGTTTGTCAGTCGATTCTTGATCGCTGTTCGCTCTGGAATCGATCCCAGGAAGGAGTCGGTCAGCCGGTTTTCCGCCCCCGTCCACGCCGTAGTCGCCGGAGCGTCTACATCTTCAAGTGATCGATACGGATCGGAGATGCTGACACCGTGATAAACATCGACTTGGGCACCCTTCGGCGCGGTCGGATAAGCGAGCGTCGGATTGGGAGCCGTTTGCGCTGTCGCGCCGGCGGCGATAACAAATAGAGAAACGACGGGTGCAAGGCGCGCCCGGAAGCGGTGGCGATCCATAGATGCTAACCTGCTGGAGTTGGTGGTTATGATGTATCTCAATCTACGGTCTATCGACACTTAGGTTCCACTGTCGCCTACCAATGGAGGTGTTGCACTGAATGGCAAAGGTTACTCAAGGCGCCCACAAAGACCGGCAATACTGGCTCCTCAAATCAGACGCCGAGACGTTTTCCTGGGACGATTTCTGGAACGCTCCCAATCGAACCACGCACTGGGATGGCGTGCGGAATTTCCAGGCGCGGAACTACATGCGCGACGAGATGAAAAAGGGCGATCTCGCTTTCTTTTATCACTCCGGTGGTGACAGTCCCGGCATCATCGGCATCGCCGAGGTCGTTCGCGAGGGCTACCCGGACAGCACCGCCACCGACCCAAAGGATCCCCATTACGACCCCAGGAGCAAAAGCGGGGAATCGCAGTGGTCGATGGTAGACATCCGGGCGGTCGAGAAGCTGTCGCGCCCCGTGACCCTGGCGGAGATGCGGATGCATCCAGAGCTCCAACACATGCCGTTGCTCCAGAAGGGCAATCGGCTGTCCGTCCAGAAAGTTGGCCCGGCCGAGTGGAATGCCGTCATTGCCCTGGCGAAGGCGACTCCGGGTTAGCCAGGGTCGATGGTTCGACAGGGTACGCAGGGCCCGACCGGTCGCTGACGGCTGCTACTATAGTGTTGTTACCTGGGGGGGTTTTTGTTCTTCCCTCTGCTATGACCCTCTCAGCATCGCGGCTCCTGCTTCCCTTCGTCGGCTAACCCATGGCGGGACCCGTCAAAGTCCTGGTGGCGGGATTGCCCGCGGAAATGGTTCGCGAGATCGGCCTGAGGCTCCGGGACGTCACGATCAGCGAGTTCGAGAACGCCCAGCAAATGGGGCGAGCCGCCGCGCACGGTGAAGCGCGGCTGGTAATTCTCAGTGACGCTCTTCCGACCGAAGACGCGATCTACGTCGCTCGCCGAGCCGATGATGCGAGCGATGACATGCGCGTCGCTTTTCTCGTCGCGATGCAGCAGGCAGAAAACGCTCTTAGTGCGCTGAAGGATATCCCCATCGATCGGTTCTTCCTCGTACCTGTCGATACCGAGGAAATGCTCCGTGAGCTGGCGAAGATGGCGGGCGTGGAGCTGCTTCCGGCGGAGGCTTCGCACGCTGGGTACATCGCATCGGCGGTGTTCGCCGCCTGGGATCGCGTGAAGCCCGCGACCTTCCAGAAAATCGACAAGCTCGACGACGCCGCGATTGCTCTACTCGACAACAAGCTCGCGGATGAAGAAAAGTCATCAGCGACCCAGGAAGCGCTGGCCATCGCCGAGGTCGCCACCCGATTTGGCTTCCCGAAAGCCGTCAGCGTCGCTCGCGAGCTGTCTGAGCGTTTTACCAGTGGCTCGCTGTCGGCGGTCGATGGACTAGCCGTGTCAGAGCAGCTCCTCGCGCTCCGCCAGCATCTCGCCGGCCAACCCACTCCGCCCGCGCCGAGCTCGGGCGATGGTGCGCGGCTGACTCCGCCGCACATCGCCGCCGCTCTGGAGGAAGCGCAGCTGGAGGGCAAACGCATTCTCGTCGTCGACGACGAGCAGCTCGTCACTCGAGGACTTTCCTCTTTGCTCAGCCGACGCGGGCTGGTCGTGACTGCGCTCAACGACCCGCTGAAGCTCTGGACGGTGATCGAGGAGGCGAAACCAAATCTGGTGCTGCTCGATCTCGAGATGCCGAAGATGAGCGGTGTCGAGCTCTGTCGTGTGATTCGGAACGATCGACGTTGGAGCGAGCTGCCGGTGATCTTCCTCAGCGGTCATACCGACCAGGTGAGCGTTCACCGGGTGTTCAGCGCGGGCGCCGACGATTACGTCGGCAAGCCGTTCGTCCCCGCCGAGCTGATGATGCGCATCGAGAGTCGGCTCACGGGGGTCAAAGCTCGCAAGGCTCCCGTCGAGACTGACCCGCTAACCGGACTCGCCGTGTCAAACAAAGCGACCGAGCTGATGGATCGCTTCCTTCGGCTGGCGCGCCGCAAGTCGGATCCGTATTCGATCGCGGTGTTGCAGATCGATGCGTTCGCCAACCTGTCGCAGAATTTTGGTCGCGCACTCACCGATAGCGTCCTGCGGGGCATCGGCGGATTGCTGCCTAAGACCTTCCGCGCTGAAGACGTGCCCGGCTGGTGGGGCGGTCCCGACTTCGTGGTGGGCATGTACGGCAGCCCCAAAGAGGCCGCTGCGGTCAAGCTCACACAGGTCTGCACCAAGGTCGCCGAGCTGAATTTTCTTACGGAAGATGGGCGACGCGTCCACGTCTCGTGCAGCGGCGGCGTCGCGCAGTACCAGATTGACGGCGACAATGTCGCGGAGCTGCGCGGCGAAGCGATAAAGGCAATGGAGGCGGCGAGAGAAGTCGGCGGCACGCCGGTCGGCATTTCCGGCGTCCAGCAAATGGGCCCGATGACACGTCGCGTCGATGTCGCAATCATCGACGACGATCCGGTGCTCGTCGCATTGCTGCAGCACGCGATGGAGAGTCGGAGCATGCGAGTAGCTGCCTATGGAGACGGCGAGACTGCGGTCGCGGCGCTTTCGGGCAAGTCTCCGGAGGTGCAGGCATCGATGATTCTGCTCGACGTCGATCTACCCGCACTCAACGGGATAGAAGTACTGCGACGCCTCAAGGCCGGCCCAATCAGTAAGCTGAGCAACGTCATCATGCTCACCGCTCGCACCGGTGAGCGCGATGTCCTGGCCGCTCTCGAAATGGGAGCGACCGATCACATCACGAAGCCGTTCAGCGTTCCCGTGCTGATGCACAAGGTGCGCGCGGCTCTGAAGCAGACTCAGACATGGTAAACGAGCATCTGCTCAATGTGATCATGCTGATCGAAGTCGGCCTGCTTGCGCTGGCCGTCGGCCTTTTCTTCTTGCACGGACTTTGGCTGCATTTCACCGCGCGGCGCGTAAAGCGGCTCTCCAAAGCGGGTCATGAGGCGCTCGCTCGACTGGTGAACCGCGGCCACGTCAGCCTGGAAGACGTGGAAGTGCTGAAGGCGATGCCTCCCGATGTTCAGACGATCACTTTCCTCGAGATCTCGCGCAGCGTCAGCGGAGCTGGTAAGGAGCGTCTGAGTTTCGTTGCGCAGCAGGTCGGTGTCGTCGATCGCGCACGCCTGCTTTGCCACCACCGGTGGTGGACTCGACGACTGCGCGGCGCGCGTATTCTCTCGCGTCTGGGTGTGCCAGATCCTCTGGTGCAGACACTGCTTGCCGATCCGCATCCAGCGGTCCGCGCGCAAGCGGCAGAGTGGGCAGCCACTCAGCCGTCGGTCGAAACGATTTCGTCGATGCTCGAGCTGCTCGCCGATCCGGCAACGCAGGCGAGATTTGCCGTGCAGAACGCATTGCTCCGCATGGGCAACGTCATTGCCGAACCGTTGGCGGCGTTTCTCGAGACCCACTCGGGTCGCTCGGCGGAGGCCGGACTTCGTGTGGCTGAATCCGTCGCGGTGCCCGGCTTTCTTGGCGCCGCACTGCGACATTCGCGCGCTGAAGATCCGGGCGTGCGGGAAGCTGCAGCAAAACTGCTCGGCGGCATCGCGGGTGCCGAGGCTGGCGCTCGTCTGATGGAGATGCTAAGCGACGGCGAGTCGAATGTCAGAGCTGCAGCCGCGAGCGCGCTGGGAAGAATGCGTTACTGGCAGGCGGGGACGCTGCTCGCCGAAGGCCTGCGAGATCAGCGCTGGCGCGTGAGGCGCGAGGCAGGACTCGCGTTGCGTGGACTCGGCGCCGCCGGCACACTGTTTCTGCGCCGCGCGCTGAAAGGCGACGATCGCTTCGCCGCAGATATGGCGGAGCAGGTGCTGGAGCTACCTGAGGCAGCCGCAGGATGAGCCAGCACATCGCGTCATTCGTAAATCTCTTCCTCCTCAAAGGCCAATTCGGCGTTTTGCTGTATTTCCTCGCCGTCAATGGCTGGTACCTGATCCTGCTGGTCAGCTCGCTGCTGGAGCTTCGTCGTCACATGCTGCTGATTGCAGACGAGAGCCGGCATTTGCTACTCAGCTCGACACTTTCGCCAACGATCTCGATTCTCGCGCCCGCTTACAACGAAGAAGCGACGATCGAGATAAGCCTGCGTGCGCTATTAGCGCTGCACTATCCGAGTCTGGAGGTCATCGTCATCAGTGACGGGTCGAAGGACAAAACCGTGCAGGTGCTGATCGAGAAATTCGATCTGGTGCCGGTAAAGACGATATACGAGCGGAAGATCGAGACGAAGCCTGTCCGCACACTTTATAGATCTTCGACTTACCCGGGTCTGGTGGTAGTCGACAAGGAGAACGGCGGCAAGGCCGACGCCCTCAACGTCGGCCTCAGCTTCGCGCGTGGCGACCTGGTGTGCGCGATGGATGCGGACACTCTGATCGAGCAGGACGGTTTGCAGCGAATGGTACGTCCATTCCTGTACGCGACTGATGTTGTCGCGACGGGTGGAACGATCCGCGTAGTCAACGGCTCCCAGGTGAAACACGGTCGCGTCGAGAAAACGGCGGTGCCGACCAACCTTCTTGCCGGCGTTCAGGTGGTGGAATATCTGCGCGCGTTTCTGTTCGGTCGACTCGGCTGGAACAGGCTGGGCGGCAACATCATCATCTCGGGCGCGTTCGGTTTGTTTCAGCGCGAGGCAGTTCTCAACGCCGGCGGTTATCTGCATGACACCGTCGGTGAGGACATGGAGCTCGTCGTTCGACTCAAGCGCCTGTCATATGAGAATGGCGGCCCCGGGAAAATCGCGTTCGTTCCCGATCCGGTGGCGTGGACCGAAGTGCCAGAGAGTACAAAGGTCCTTGGTCGTCAGCGCGATCGCTGGCACCGCGGATTGGCGGACGTGTTGTGGCGGCATCGCCGGATGCTTCTTAATCCGCGCTATGGTGTCACCGGGTTGGTTGTCTATCCGTACTACGCCTTCGTTGAGCTGCTGGCACCCGTGATTGAAGCGATCGGGCTTCTGGGATTGGCGCTCGGTCTGATTTTTGGCGTCGTTGACTGGACCTTCGCCGGCTTGTTCTATCTCACCGCGTACGGGCTGGGAACGGCGCTGACCGCATTCACGCTGATTCTCGAGGACCTGAGCTTCCATCGCTACAACTCATTCCGCGACCGCGCACTGTTATTCGGGTGGGCGATGCTCGAGAACATGGGCTATCGCCAGCTCACGGTATGGTGGCGCCTGCGCGGACTGTGGAAGTTCGTTCTCGGCAGAAAGGACTGGGGCGCAATGGAGCGCAAGGGATTCCAGGCGGTACCCGCAGCGGTGAAGTCGCCGCACGCAGCGGCTTGAAACAGAGCTGAAATGCTGCCAATCTCTGGTCGGGGCTTACGACCGGAGCGACAATGAACCGCGTGATTGTATTAACGCTGGCGCTGGTAGCGACGACGTCGGCTGCATGCGCCCGCAGCACGCCGGCAATCGAGCTCAGATCGAGTGATTTCGATCTCGATCCGCTCGTCGGTCAGTGGAGCGGCGACTTCATAAGCACTCAGCCAGGCCGCACAGGCACCATCGCCTTCACTTTGCGCGCGGGTGAATCGGCCGCATCCGGCAATGTCGTGCTGATTCAAAAACCGGATTCTCTGCTGACGCCGGAAGAGCGGGAGATGATGGCAAACGTCCCGGATCGCACCGTCCTCAAGATCCATTTCCTGCGCAAAGAAGGTGGCAGTGTGAGCGGAGCCCTCGACCCGTATCACGAGGCCGAGTGCGATTGCACCGTTACGACGACGTTTCAGGGCACTTTCACCAATCCAACTACGATCGAAGGCGACTACACCACCGTCCGCGCCAAGCCGGGCACCGACATTATTCGTGGCAAGTGGAAGGTCACGCGAACGAAGAAACTGTAGCCGGTCGATTCAGGATTTGGAGCCGGCGCTGGCCTGAGGCTCCATGTAGGCTTTTCTCCTACATGCCGCTACCCGTTCCCCTAGCCAGAATCCGTCATATTCTGACTAAAAAAGCTTCGGGTCCGAAGCATTTTGAACTCCGTAACAACCAAACCAATCGGAGTCCAAAATGGTGATCAATAAAGTCGTTCTCTCCTCGATTGCAGGCCTGGCAGTGATTGTCGGCTCGGTCGCTTTCACAACCGGCCGCCACAGTGATCGCGTCGTGCGCGTCGATTTCGACAAGGTCGTTCGAGCGACGACTCCGGCGTACGATGCTCGTCTTGCGCCCGTTGAAGACGCGCCGATCAAGGAGTTCCGCATTCCAATCAAGGACGCTACCCTCGAGATCGCGAAAGGTGTTTCGTATCAGGGCTGGACGTTTGGTGGAACGGTGCCCGGTCCTGTCATCCACGTTCGCGTTGGCGATCTCGTACGTGTCACGGTCGTGAACAATTCGCCGATGCCGCACTCGATCGATTTTCACGCGGCGAGAATTCCAGCGAACAAGGCCTATCGGATGATCATGCCGAAAGACTCGGTGCAATTCGAATTCACGGCGCGTGACGCCGGCGCCTTCATGGTCCACTGTGGCACTCCGCCGGTCACCATGCACCTGATGCAGGGCATGTATTTCCCCTTCATTGTCGACCCCAAAAACGGTTGGGGAACCAAAGCAGACAAAGAATTCGTGATCGTGCAGAGCGAGTTCTACGCGAAGCCAGGTGACTCGACCAAGGTTGGCGTGTTACTCCCAGCGACGCCGGACTGGAGCGCCGAGCAGGCGAAGAACGCGACTCAGGTTGTGTTCAATGGCCGCGCTTTCCAGTATAAGGAGAACATGCTTAAGGTCGATGTTGGCGACAGAGTACGAATCTTCGTCGTCAACGCCGGTCCGAATTTCGAGAGCGACTTCCATATCGTCGGCGCGATCTTCAACCGGGTGTATCCAGATGGCAAGCCTGAGCACGCATTGGAAGGTGTCCAGACGTATCATGTGCCGGCTGGCGGCGGTGTGGTGTTCGAGACGGTGTTCGAGAAAGATGCGAGCGGTGAAGGTCTCTACCCGTTTGTGACACACAGCTTCGCCGACGCTGAGAAAGGCGCAGTCGGGATGATCCAGGTTGGCTCGCCGAAGAACGCGCAGATGGATCACTAGTGATCAGGACATCAGCGACGCGCAAATCGGATGCTGCGCGGGCGATGGACGGGCTGGCCGAGGGTATCGAGAAGTGGCTCGAAGCATCACAGCTTACTCGCACTGAGCCGACGATGTTATTTGAGCACGCGGACTGAGCTTTGAAATCCAAAATCTGGTGCTAGTTCCGAAGTCGCTGACTACGCTCAAGAGCTACGACAGGTCGCAATTCGCGGGCGATGCTGTGGCCGGCGTCATCGTCGGAATTGTTGCGCTCCCGCTGGCGATTGCATTTGCCATCGCCAGCGGAGTAACGCCAGATCGCGGACTCTACACGGCTATCGTCGCGGGCTTCCTGATCTCGGCGCTAGGTGGCTCCCGCGTTCAGATCGGCGGACCGACGGGTGCGTTCGTGGTCATCGTCTACGGCATCGTTCAGCGCTACGGACTCGATGGACTCACGGTGGCGACACTGATGGCCGGGGTCATTCTCGTAATTCTTGGTCTCGCCAGACTCGGTGCCGCAATAAAGTTCATTCCGCATCCCGTTGTCGTGGGTTTCACCAGTGGAATTGCCGTCATCATCTTCAGTAGTCAGGTCAGTGACCTGCTCGGCCTGGGAATTACGAAACTCCCCGCCGAGTTCATTCCCAAATGGCAGATACTCGGCAGACACTTCGCCTCGGTTGACGGCGCTACTGTAGGAATCGCCGTCACTGCGCTCGTGATCATGATTTTCTGGCCGAGGGTCAGTCGCCGAATTCCCGGCCCCTTTGTCGCCCTGATCGTAACTACGGCGATGGTTCGAGCGTTGCACGTGCCGGTTGACACGATCGGCAACCGATTCGGGACCATCAGCGCTTCGCTGCCGCATCCGGTATTGCCGCACGTCACCTTCGATCGGCTCACCCAGCTGATCATGCCTGCGTTCACTATCGCGCTGCTGGGAGCTGTCGAGTCGCTGCTGTCGGCGGTAGTGGCAGACGGCATGATCGGTGGCCGCCACCGCTCCAACATGGAGCTCGTTGCGCAAGGAGTGGCCAACATCGCGTCGCCTTTGTTTGGTGGCATTCCGGCCACCGGCGCCATCGCGCGTACTGCCACCAATGTGAAGAATGGCGGCCGCACCCCGGTTGCCGGGATGATCCACGCGCTCACCCTTCTGTTGATCACGCTCGCCTTCGGCCGTTGGGCAGCACTGATCCCGATGCCGACCCTGGCGGCGATTCTGGTAGTGGTCTCATACCATATGAGTGAATGGAGGACGTTCCGCAGCGAGCTGACTGCTCCAAAGAGCGATGTCGTGGTTCTGCTGGCGACCTTTTCGCTGACGGTCCTGGTCGATCTTACGGTTGCCATCGAAGTCGGTATGGTCCTCGCCGCCTTCCTATTCATGCATCGCATGGCGGAAGTGACCAACGTCAGCATGGTAACGCGTGAGATCGCCGACGAAGGGTGGGATGACAGCGACGATCCCAACGCAGTGCGGTATCGGGTCGTTCCTGACGGAGTCGAGGTCTTCGAGATCAGCGGCCCATTCTTCTTTGGAGCTGCCGAGCAGTTCCGGGATACACTGGGCGCTGTGGCCGGCAAGCCGAAAGTGCTGATCGTTCGCATGCGGGATGTCCCGGTTATAGATGCCACTGGAATCCATGCGCTGCACGACCTGGCGAAGCGCGCGCGCAAGGATGGCTCGTTGCTGTTGTTATCGGACGTCCACGCTCAGCCGATGTTTGCGCTCGTACGCTCGGAGATGCTGGCGGAAATCGGTGAACAGAATCTCTTCGGGAACATCGATGATGCACTGAATCGAGCGCGGGACCATCTGGGCCTGACGCATGTCGCACGGCCGTCCAGGGCGACGCCCACAGTCGCCCGCGAGGCAACCAAGGCAGCGATGCCCCAGCGTATCCGAGATCACGGTTGACCCTACGCGAGGGAAAACTGCACAGACGCGGCTGCCCTC
>Ga0136846_1235436_pt1 | contig 21009 bp, 20 predicted proteins | sample HopSoiMetagenom2_FD_96841 | JGI IMG/M metagenome (GOLD analysis project Ga0136846, IMG submission 96841) | Grasslands soil microbial communities from Hopland, California, USA - 2 Assembly 2016 (version 4) | ecosystem: Environmental > Terrestrial > Soil > Grasslands | place: USA: Hopland...
CCATCCACGAACTCACCGCCCCCGGCGGCAGGCTGCGCGAACAGCGCGACCGCGCCTGGGAACGCCTCAACGAGATCCCGGGCGTCTCGTGCGTCAAACCGAAGGGCGCGCTGTACGCGTTCCCGCGCCTCGACCCGGCCGTGCACAAGATCCACGACGACGAGAAGTTCGTCCTGGACCTGCTCCTCCAGGAGAAGATCCAGGTAGTGCAGGGCACCGGCTTCAACTGGCCCTCCCCCGACCACTTCCGCATCCTCACCCTCCCCTACGCGGACGACCTGGAGGTGGCGATCAGCCGGATCGGGCGATTCCTGAGCAGTTACCGGCAGTAGCGCCGACCTGGGCGGTCGACCCGCGTCCGTCATGGGTAACCCCTCCCCATGACGGACCGACCCCTGCTGCTTCTCGACGACGGCCCCCTCAACCCGTTCCGCGCCCGGCTGCTGCGCCACCGGGGATACGTGACCCGCCGGATGCACCCCGCCAACTGGTCCGCACGGCAGAAACCGGGCTCGCGCCGACTCCGCCGGGGCCTGCGGATCCGGCTGCACCCGGGACACGGCGCCCGGCTGCTCGCCCTGCCGTACGACCTGGCGTGGGCCACGACCTGGATGCACGAGGCGAACGAGATGATCGCCCCGGTGATCGGCCTGCCGACGGCCCTCCCGGTGATCGAGTTCACCAACCTGTTCGCCGAGGACCCCGACGGCCTGTACTGGAAGACCCGGCGCGTGGTGGAGTGGGCCGCCGGTCGCCCGTTCGTCTGGGTCGACGACCTGATCACCGACCTCGACGTCCGCCACGTGGCCGAACACCACGCCGGGCGTGCACTGCTGCTGCGGATCGACGCGCGCCGGGGTCTCGGGGAGCGCGAGTTCGCCGAGCTGGAGCGCTGGGCTCGCGATGTCAGTCCCGGGTCGTAGTCTTCGAAGAGGTCGGCTCCAGCAGTCGACATCCAGGAGCCGACCTCAGCCGACGGCCGGGAAGGAGTACGTCATGACACGCCCACCGACCCCCGCCCAGCGACGTGTCATCGACGCCGCCGACCCCGTCACCGGACGACTGAGGGGTACGGAATACCAGCTCACCGCGCTGGTGAAACGCGGCCTCGCCTTCCGGCACCCCCGGCCACCGCACGACCACTTCCTGACGCCGGCCGGCCATCGCGTACGGGAGGAGGCGGAGCCCTCTGCCGCACCGGCCGCCGCCGAGGCCGCCCCTGTCTCCGGGGCCGCTGGAGTGTTCGCCGCGCGGGTCGGCGGCGAGGAGGAGATACCAGTCGCCGGGCCCGCCCGGACGCGCGAGGTGCACAGTGCCTGGCAGGGGCTGCTGGAGCTGCGCCGGATGACCAACACGGACGGGGCCGTGGACCGTCCGTGCGGCTGGGAGCGTACGCATCTGGTGCGGGCCGCCGCGCTGGCACTGGAGGCGGCCGGCCACCGCCCGGCCAATGGGGGTGCGGGCGCCGGCTACCGGGTGCGGGCGACTCCGCAGCCGGAGGCCGTCGCCGTGCGCGAACCCGACGCCGACGCGCTGCGGGCCTGCGCGGCCACCCTGGAGAAGGCGGGCTGGCAGGTCGGCGAGCACACCGAGCCGCGTACGGGCGCCCGCTATCTGCTGGCGTCGCCCCGGCGAGCGTAACTGCCCTGTAAACGAAGGCAGTTGACGGCCGTGAGCGACCGCTCAGTACGCTTGCGTCCACGTCGAGCCGTCGTGAAGGGGAAGTCGTGGCCGAACCGTTTTCCGTCCCGGTGACCGTGCGCGGGTACGAGACCGATGTCCAGGGGCACGTCAACCAGAGCGTGTACCTCAACTACGCGGAGCACGCCCGCTGGTCGCTGCTCCACGCCGCCGGGATCAGCCAGGCGGAGCTGATGTCCAGGGGTGTGGATCCGGTGGCCCTGGAGACCACCATCCGCTTTCAGCGGGAGCTGCGCGCGGGCGACGAGGTCGAGGTGACGTGCGATTTCGTGTGGGGCGAGGGCAGGACGTTCCGTTTCCGGCAGACGATCCGCAAGGCCGACGGCACGGTGGCCGCCGAGATCACGGCGGTCGGCGGGCTGATGGACCTCACGGTGCGCAAGCTCGTCGCGGACCCTGAGGAGTACTTCCGCGCGATGGCGTCACAGCCGCGGTTGTCGGGGCTGTGACCGGTGCCATCGCGATCCCGACCACCCCACCCACCCACCCACCCACCCACCCACAGGAAACCTGCCCCGCCGTCACTCGCGCCGTACGGCCGTGACGGCAGGGCGGTCCGTCTGCCGGAGGCCTTTTCAGGCGCGCGCCGCGATCGCCGCCAGCCGGCGGGCCTCCGCACGTGTCGAGCGGGCGATCTCGTCCTCGTCGACGTGCAGCAACCGCCCGTTCTCGACGATCTGTTCGCCGTTCACGAACGACGCGGTGACCGGGGCCGCCGCGCCGAAGACAAGGGCGGTGACCGGGTCGGCGATCGACGCGTGGGCCAGGGTGTCCAGGTTCCACAGGACCAGGTCGGCGAGCTTGCCCGGCTCCAGTGACCCCGTCTGCGCTGCCCGGCCCAGGACTTGGGCGCCGCCGTAGGTACCGAGGCGCAGGGCCTGCCGGGCGTTCAGGGCCGCTTCCCGGTGGGCGCCGAGGCGGTTGATGAGGAGGGCGTTGCGCAGTTCGGTGTGGAGTTCGCCGGACTCGTTGGACGCGGTGCCGTCGACGCCGAGGCCGACCGGGACGCCGGCCGCGAGCATGTCGGGGACGCGCGCGATGCCGGCAGCCAGCCGGGCGTTGGAGGACGGGCAGTGGGCCACACCCGTCTTCGTACGGGCGAAGGCGGCGATGTCCGAGTCGTTCATGTGGACGCAGTGCGCCATCCACACGTCCTCGCCGAGCCAGCCCGTGGACTCGAAGTAGTCGGTCGGGCCCATGCCGAAGAGTTCCTTGCAGAACTGCTCCTCCTCGACGGTCTCCGAGCCGTGCGTGTGCAGCCGTACCCCCTTGCGCCGTGCCAACTCCGCGCCCTCGCACAGCAGTTCGGTCGAGACGGAGAACGGTGAGCAGGGGGCGACCGCGACCTGGGTCATGGCGTCGAAGGAGGGGTCGTGGTGCTCGTCGACCGTGGCCTCGGTGGCGGCGAGGGCACCCTCCAGGGTCTCGACGGCGAAGTCCGGGGGCAGGCCGCCGTCCTTCTCGCTGCGGTCCATCGAACCGCGGGCGAGGGTGAAGCGGACGCCCATCTCGCGGGCCGCGCCGATGATCGCGCCGGACAGGTCGCCGGAGCCCTTCGGGAAGACGTAGTGGTGGTCCATGGCGGTCGTGACTCCGCCACGGGCCATCATGGCCAGCGAGCCCTGCGCCGCCGCCCGCACCATCTGCTCGTCGATGCGCGCCCACGTCGGGTAGAGCGCCACCAGCCAGTCGAAGAGGTTGTGGTCGGTGGCCAGGCCCCGGGTGATCCACTGGTAGTAGTGGTGGTGCGTGTTGACCAGGCCGGGGGTGAGAAGGTGCCCGCTCGCGTCGATACGCCGGACCACGTCCGCGAGACCCTCGGGGGCCCTGCCCGGTCCGACCGACTCGATGCGGTTGCCGGCGATCACCACATGCCCGGACGCGTACTCGGTGTCGGCGGCGTCCACGGTCGCGACCGCGCAGTTCTCGATGACGATGCGCTGAACCATCGCTGGGAAGTCCTTAGAGGTTGGTGAGGTCGGCGGGGATGCGCGCCTCGGCGCCGTCCCGCAGGATCGTGCCCTCGATCAGGCCGTACGGCCGGTCGGCGGCGAAGTACACCTCATTGTCGTTCTTCAGCCCGAACGGCTTCAGATCCACCAGGAAGTGATGCTTGTTGGGGAGGGCGAAACGCACCTCGTCGATCTCGTCGCGGTGCTCGATGATCCGCGCGCCCATCTGGAAGAGCGTCTGCTGGAGGGAGAGCGAGTAGGTCTCCGCGAAGGCCGAGAGCAGGTGTCCCCGGGTGCCCGCGTAGGACTCCTCCCAGTCCGGCGTCTCCTGTGCGTCGTCGGACCAGTTGAAGCGCCAGCGCGCGGACACCTGGGTCGCCAGGACGCGGTCGTACGCCTCGGGGAGCGTCGTGTACTTGTCCTTGACGTAGCCCCAGAACTCGGAGTCGGTCGTGTTCATCACGACCAGGTCCTTGAGCCCGGAGACCACCTCCCACGACGAGCCGTCGTACGTGATCTGGGTCAGCCGGGTCTCCTGGCCCTGCCGGACGAAGGAGTGCTCGCCCTCCCCGGCCGCCTCGATCCGGTCCCAGGAGTACTCCTCGATCCGGATGCGCGCCGTCCTGATCGGCTCCTGACTGGTCACGAAGTGCCGGGCCAGATGGATGCCGAACTGCTCGGCGGAGTCGATGCCGTGCTCCTTGGCGAAGGCGTACACCGTGTTCTTGGTGGTGTCCGTCGGCAGGACGTTCGCGTTCGAGCCGGAGAGATGGACCTCGTCCATGTCGCCGGAGAGCGACACGGAGACGTTGAGATCCTTGATGTGGTGGGTGGCGCCGTCGCGGGTGACGCGCACGACGCGGTTCTCGGCCTTGCCGTACTGGTTCTGCCCGAGGAACACGGGGCGGGCCCGGCCCGTCGAGCCGGTCTTGGCTGCGTCGGTCATGGTGCTGCTAGCTCCCTCGGTATACGGAGTAGCCGAACGGGTTGAGCAGCAGCGGTACGTGGTAGTGCTCGCCCGGTTCGACGGCGAACGTGATCGCCACCTCCGGGAAGAACGCTCCCGCCGCACCGCCGGCCTGCTTCTTCTCCAGGTAGGGCTCGACCTCGAAGTCGAGCCGCACGTGGGTGGTGCCCTCCGGCAGCGCCGGCAGGTCCTTGCACCGCCCGTCGGCATCGGTCGCGCTGCCGCCGAGCGCCCGCCAGTCCGCGTCCCGTCCCGGGCGCGCGGCGAGCCGGACGGCGACGTCGGCGGCGGGGCGGCCGACGCTGGTGTCCAGGATGTGCGTGGACACGGAGGCGACGAGGGCGCCGGGATCGACGGCGCCGGTGTTCATGTCTGTCCCTTGTCTGTCACTGGTCAGTCACTGCTCTTCCTGGACGAGGTTGCCGAGCCGGATACGGTTGATCTTCCCCAGTTCGGTGCGGACGATCTCCCGCTCCCGCTCCGGCGTGTTCCCGATCCGTTCCCGTACGGCGTCGCGCATCTGCTCGCCGGTCAGGCCGGTCGCGCAGATCAGGAAGACATGGCCGAACCGCTCCTGGTAGGCGAGGTTCAGTTCGAGCATTTCCGCCTTCAGCTCCTCGGAGGCGCCGGCCATACCCCGCTGTTCGCGGGCGGAGGCCGGGTCACCGGGTCTGGGGCGGCCGATCGGCGGGTGTCCGGCCATCGCCTCGGCGAGGTCGTCGGCGGTCAGCTCCGCCATCGCGGTGTCGCTCGCCGCGTACAGGTCCTCGGCGGTGGCGTACGGGCGTTTCGCGAGCAGGTGCCGTCCCCAGACCGTCGAGGCACAGGCCTCGTGGAGGGCGGCGCGGGCCGCGGACTCCTCCAGGGCGTTGAACCGGGCGAGGCCGCCAGGGGTCGTACTCGACGTCACGGCAAGCCTCCGTGGCCTTGTGCGTGCTGGAGCGTGCTGGACGCACGCCGGGCTGGCTGCGTCCAGCTAACGCCTTCCGGAGACACGACGTCAACACTTTGTTGAAAATTCCGGCCTGGTGGCGCGGCCCTGTCTCACAGCGGCACGTTGCCGTGCTTCCGGTCGGGCAGCACGGTGTGCTTGCCGTGCAGCATGGCCAGCGCGCGGATCAGTGTCCGACGGGTATCACCTGGATCGATGACGTCGTCTATGAGTCCGCGCTCTGCGGCGTAGTACGGATGCATCAGCTCCGACCGGTACTCCTCGACGAGCCGGGCGCGGGTGGCCGCCGGGTCGTCGGAAGCGGCGATCTCCCGGCGGAAGACCACGTTCGCCGCCCCCTCCGCCCCCATCACCGCGATCTCGTTCGTCGGCCAGGCGAAGGCCAGGTCGGCCCCGATCGAGCGGGAGTCCATCACGATGTAGGCGCCGCCGTACGCCTTACGCAGTACGAGGGAGATGCGCGGGACGGAGGCGTTGCAGTACGCATGCAGCAGCTTCGCGCCATGCCGGATGACCCCTCCGTGCTCCTGGTCCACTCCCGGCAGGAAGCCCGGCACGTCCACCAGTGTCACCAGGGGGATGTTGAAGGAGTCGCAGATGGAGACGTAACGGGCGGCCTTCTCCGAGCCGTGGATGTCCAGCACCCCGGCCAGCGCGGCGGGCTGGTTGGCGACGATGCCCACCACCTGCCCGCCGAGCCGCGCGAAGGCGCACACCACGTTGCGGGCCCAGGCCTCGTGCACCTCGAAGAACTCGCCGTCGTCGACGATCTCCCCGATGACGGCGCGCACGTCGTACGCCTGGGCGGGGTCGGCGGGGACGAGGGAGGTCAGGGCGTCGGTGCGCCGGTCCACCGGGTCCGTGCTGTGGACGGCCGGGGGCAGCTCGCGGTTGTTCTGCGGCAGCAGCGAGAGCAGGTAGCGGACGTCCTTGAGGCACTCGCTCTCGTCGTCGTAGGAGAAGCCGGCCACGCCCGAGATCCCGGCGTGCACGTCCGCGCCGCCGAGGCCGTTGTGGGTGATCTCCTCGCCGGTCACCGCCTGCACCACGTCGGGTCCGGTGAGGAACATCTGCGAGGTCCCGCGGACCATGAACACGAAGTCGGTGAGCGCCGGGGAGTAGGCGGCGCCGCCCGCGCACGGGCCGAGCATGACGCTGATCTGCGGGATGACCCCCGAGGCGCGGGTGTTGCGCTGGAAGATCCCGCCGTACCCCGCCAGCGCGGTGACGCCCTCCTGGATACGGGCTCCGGCACCGTCGTTGAGACCGACCAGTGGCGCCCCGGCGGAGAGGGCGAGGTCCATCACCTTGTGGACCTTCGCGGCGTGCGCCTCCCCCAGGGCGCCGCCGAAGACACGGAAGTCGTGGGCGTAGGCGAAGACGGTACGGCCGTGCACCTGACCCCAGCCGATGACCACACCGTCGCCGTGCGGCTTGCGGTCCTCCAGGCCGAAGCCGGTGGCGCGGTGGCGGCGCAGCGGCTCGATCTCGGTGAAGGTGTCCGGGTCGAAGAACAGGTCGAGGCGTTCCCGGACGGTGAGTTTCCCCTTGGCGTGCTGGCGGCGGGTGGCGTCCGGGTCGGGGCCCCGGCTCACCTCTTCCTTCAGCAGATTCAGTCCGGCGGTCGCCCGGCGCAGGTCGGGCCGGGGTGCCGCGGCCAGGAGTTCGTCGAAGGTCGTCATCGCCCGAAAATAGTCACCACTCCTCAAAGTGGGCTGAAGACGGGGTGGAGCGCGCCCGGCCCGCCGACGGCCGGGCGGGCGGACCTCAGTAGACTCCCGCGGTCTGCTGGTCCAGCACCGTGTCACCGGAGAGCACCGCGTGGTGGAGCTGCCGCAGTGACGCCGACGGCTCCAGACCGAGCTCCGTGACCAGGGCGCCGCGCAGCCGCTGGTAGGCCTCCAGTGCCCGCCAGGACCCGCCCGACCGGTGCAGGGCCAGCATGAGCTGGGCGCAGAACCGCTCGTGCATCGGGTGACGTGCGGTCAGGACCCGTAGCTCCGGGACCACTTCCGCGTGCCGGCCCAGCCGCAGATCGGCGTCGATCCGCCGTTCCAGCGCGGCCATGCGGTTCTCCTCCAGACGCAGCACCTCGAGTTCGAGCATGCTGCCCGTGCGTACGTCCACCAGGGCCGGGCCCTGCCACAGGGCGAGAGCCTTGCCCAGCAGATGCGAGGCGGTGCGGTAGTCGGTGGCGTCGTAGGCCGACCGGCCGTCCGCCACCAGCTGTTCGAAGTCTTGAACATCGATCTGGCCCGGCTGCACCCGCAGCAGATATCCGCCGAACTGTGTCACCAGGATGTCCTTCGCGCCACGGGCGGCCTCCCCGGCGGGGGTGGCCGCGATCTTGCGGCGCAGCTGGAGGATGTACGTCTGCAGTGTCGTGGACGCGCTGCGCGGAATCCGCTCCCCCCAGATCTCCGCCATCAGAGTGGGGACGGTGACGACATGCTCGGCCTGCAGCGCGAGCAGGGCGAGTATCTGCCGGGGCTTGGCCGCGCTGGGGACGACTGAGACCCCCTGCTCATGAGCGGTGAGTGGTCCCAGTAGCTTGATCTCCATAGCGCGCTCTCCCCTTTTAGGTCGCATCCCCAAGAGCCGGACCCGGGCAACCTCGCTCGGTGCAGGGCAGGTTCCCATCCGTGGCCGGGGGCGCCCAGTGAGCAACACATGAACACAATCATGAAAAGTTCATGGTCACCCCATGACTCCCACACTCCCCTGGGCCGCCCCGGTCGGCTCAAAATCACCGCAGCGACAGAGAGCATCCGCTCGAATACCCCCGAATGCGACTCTCGCACCGCGGAAAGGAACGTTGTCATGGACACCACCTTTGTGAGGCCCACGCTCGTCTCCGTCGACACCGTCGAGGAAGATCTCCGCTTCGCCGAACTGACCGCCCGCAGTGGCCTGGAGCCGGAACTGGCCCAGCGTTACGAGACCAGTCCCGCCCTCGTCCTCGCCGAGTTCGGCCTGTCCGTCGCGGCGGCGGCGCCCGCCGGCGCGACCGTCGTCATCGAGGACCTGAGCCGGTCCGCCGCGGGAGCCATGGCCATCCCGACCTGGACCACCGCCGGTCCCAACCCCGAGGAGCCGAACGTCCCGGCGGCAGCGCCCCGATGGTGAACCGGCCTCCGGCGGCCGACGCCCCCACCGTGGGGTTCAAACGGCATCTGAGAGTCCAGGCGATCGGCGACGAGGCCGTCTACCTGCTCTCCACCCGCGGCGTGCAGGTGCTGCGCGGCCCACAGGTCGTAGCGCTCGCCCCACTGCTGGACGGCACCCGCACACTGCCCGGCCTGCTGCGCGAGGCGGCCTCCCGGATGCCGGCCCCGGGGGCCGGCCGGGTGGTGGGTGAGCTGGCGAAGGCCGATCTCATCGGCTACCAGGCAGGGGCCACCCGGGAGCCGGCGGACACCGCCGGCCCGGCCTACTGGGATCTGCTCGGCGACGGCAGTGCCGCCATCGCCAACATCGCCCGTACTGCGGTGGAGGTGATCAGCGTCGGACGGGCCGACCCGACGGCCGCCGCCGAGGCCTGCCGGGCCACGGGACTCACCGTCGTCGACAACGGCGACGGCGACGACAAGGGCGGCACCAACGGCGACGGCGATCCCGGCGTGGGGCTCTCACTCGTCCTGTGCGACGACTACCTCGCACCGGAGCTGGGCGAGGTCGACCTGCGGATGCGGGCCGCGGGCCGCCCGTGGCTGCCGGCCAAGCCGGGCGGCCCCGAGTTGTGGGTGGGGCCGGTCTTCTCGCCCGGGGACGGCCCCTGCTGGTCCTGTCTGGCACACCGGCTGCGCACACACCGCTCGGCCGAGGAAGCGGTGTGCCGCGCCGGGGGACTCACCGGACCACTGCCGGTACCGGAGGCCTCGCTCGCGGCGGGCCGGGCCCTGGGCATCCAGACCGCCGCACTGGAGGCCGCCAAGTGGATCGCGGGGGTGCGGCAGGGACACGAACAGAGCGTGTACACGCTCGACACCTGCACGCTGCGCTCCGCACACCACCCGGTGACCCGCCGGCCTCAGTGCCCGGTGTGCGGGGACAGCTCCCTCGTGGCCCGGCGCGCGTTCCAGCCGCCACCACTGGCGCCCCGCCCCAAGGCGACGCACACCGGCTCGAACCACCGTGCGCTGACTCCCCGTCAGGTGCTGGAGCTCCACCGGCACCTGGCCGATCCGGTCACCGGGATCGTCGCGGAGATCACCCCGGATCCGAACGCCCCCGCAGGCGTCACCAGCTATCTCTCCGGACACAATCTGGCACTGGCCGGACATACGCCGAACGAGGTCCGCAGGGGGTTGCGGCAACTGAGCGGCGGCAAGGGCGTCACGGTGGAGGAGGCGGAGGCCGGGGCCCTTTGCGAGGCGGTGGAACGTTTCTGCGGAACGCGGCAGGGCGACGAAGCCGTGGTCCTGGGTTCGCTCGAGGAACTCGGCGAGGCCGCCGTCCACCCCAACACCTGCCAGCTCTTCCACGAACGGCAGTTCCGTGACCGCGCCCACTGGAACGCCACGCACTCCGCGTTCCAGCAGGTGTGCGCCCCCTTCAATCCCCGGCGCACGGTCGAGTGGACGCCGGTGCACTCGCTCACCACCGGCCGGCAGCGTCTACTGCCCACCTCGATGCTCTACTTCTCCCACTCCGGGCCCAAGGGCCTGCCCTGGGCCGACTCCAACGGCAACGCCGCCGGAAGCAGCCTGGAGGACGCGATCGTCCAGGGGTTCCTGGAACTGGTGGAGCGGGACGCGGTCGCCCTGTGGTGGTACAACCGGACCCGGCAGCCCGCTCTCGACCTGGACGCCTTCGACGAGCCCTGGCTCGCCGAACTGCGGGAGACGTACGGGCGCCTGAACCGCGAGGTGTGGGCGCTGGATCTCACCTCGGACCTGGGCGTCCCGGTGACCGTGGCACTGTCCCGGCGCACCGACAAACCGGCCCAGGACATCGCGTTCGGCTTCGGCGCGCACTTCGACCCCCGGCTCGCGCTGCGCCGGGCGGTCACCGAAATGGGACAACTGCTGTCGCCCGCGGCCGGCGCACGGGCGGACGGTACCGGGTACGGGGTGGACGACCCGGAGATCCTTTCCTGGTGGACTCGGGCGACCGTCGAGAATCAGCCATACCTTCTTCCGGATTCTGTCGAATCGCCACGGTCTCCCACCCATTTCTCCCGAGTTTTCCGCACCGATCTACTCAATGACGTCAAGGCGGCGAGCGCCCTGGTGGCGCGGCACGGGATGGAGTTGCTCGTCCTCGACCAGACGCTGCCGGACGTGGGCCTGCCCGTGGTCAAGGTGGTGGTGCCGGGGCTGCGGCACCACTGGGCGAGGTTCGCTCCGGGGCGTCTGTACGACGTTCCCGTTCGCCTCGGTCTTCGTGAACGACCGGTGGCTTACGAGGACCTGAACCCGGTTCCCATATTCGCGTAATTAATAGCCGTTCGGCCAACCTCTGATGGATCAGGCACCGTATATTTCGATCACCAGTCCAACGGTCTGACGAGGAGGCACTTCATGCTCGACCCCTTTCGTCATACGGAAACCGGACTCCTGCGCGACGATGTTCTCGAAGGATCCGGGGCCGGACTGGAGGGGTTAGGGCCAACGGGAGGCGGGGGCAGGACACGAAGACCCCACCCGGAACGGGATATTCCGGCCACCCATGTATCCACGATCATCACTGTCACCACCCTGTGCGGTTACGCGGCGGTTCTCGTGCTCAACGTCCTGTGGGCGAGACCCAGCCCAGGCAAGCTGGCGCTGTGTCTGGCCTGCGTGACGGCCCTCTCCGGACTGCAACTGCTGCACACTTCGCCACGGACCCGCCGTCGGCCCATGCGGTGGAAGATCCTCACCCTCACCCTCCAGGCGGTCCTCACCTTCCTGCCGTTCGTCTGGTTCGGCATCACCTGGGGCAGCATGGGCGGCATCCTCGGCGCCTCGATCCTGCTCATGCTGCCCCGCCCGGTGTCCTGGATCCTCTTCGCTCTGGTGGCGGCCTCGATCGGCGGCTACGCCATAGCGCTGCGTCTTCCCCTGATCAGCCAGATCTATGCGCCCCTCACCACCCTGCTCACCGGCCTCATCCTCTACGGACTCACCCGGCTGACCGATCTTGTTCACGAAGTCCACACAGCCAGGGCCGAGTTGGCGCGGATGGCTGTCGCGCAGGAGCGGCTGCGGTTCTCCAGGGACGTGCACGACCTGCTGGGTTACAGCCTCTCCGCGATCACCCTGAAGTGCGAACTGATCCACCGTCTGGTACCGACCCACCCCGAACGCGCCCTCGACGAGGTGGCCTCGGTGCTGAATGTGTCCCGGCAGGCTCTCGCGGACGCGCGTCTGGTGGCCCGCAGCTATCGGGAGATGTCACTGGCGGACGAAGCGGAGTCGGCCGCGACCGTCATGGGCGCCGCGGACATCCGGATCACCATGGACATCGCCTGCGGTCGGCTGCACCCAGCCGTCGACACCGCGCTCGCCACCACGCTGCGGGAGGGGATCACCAACGTCCTGAGACACAGCAAGGCGCAGTCGTTCGACATCAGGGCGGTCCGCGAGGACACGACCGTACGGCTGGTCCTGGTGAACGACGGGGTGGTCCAGAAAGGCCCGTCCGCCGCTCCGGCCGGCAGTGGCCTGGACAATCTCCGCACCCGGCTCGACGCCGTCGGCGGCCGGCTGACGGCCGGCGTGGACGACGACGGCCGGTTCCGGCTCATGGCAGAGGTACCCGTCCGGCCGATTCCCCCCGCGCCAGTGGTCACTGGCGCGGAGAGAGACGCATAATCGCCACTGCACCCGCGGGACACGCTTGATCAGGGGAAATCGATGCTGTCGGTGAAGATTCTGCTCGCCGAGGATGTGCACATGGTCCGGGGAGCACTGATCGCCCTGCTGGAACTGGAACCGGACTTCCAGGTGATCGCCTCCGTGGACCGCGGTGACCTCATCGTGGAGACCGCGCTGCGAACGCGCCCCGACGTGGCCGTCCTCGACATCGATCTGCCCGGAATGGACGGGATCACCGCCGCCACCGAACTGCACAACCGGCTTCCGAGCTGCCGCGTTCTCATCCTCACCAGCCTCGGCCGGCCGGGCATGGTCCGCCGGGCCCTGTGCGCCCAGGTCTGCGGCTTCCTCCACAAGGACGCGCCGCCCTACCGGCTCGCCCACGCCGTCCGGGCGGTGGCCGCGGGGGAACGGGTCTTCGATCCCCATCTGGCCCTCTCCGCATGGGAAGCGCTGGAGTGCCCCCTCTCGCCCCGCGAGGCCGAGGTGCTCCAGCTCGCCTCCCGCGGCGCGGACGCCGCCGAGATCGCCGCCGCCCTATACCTGACCAAGGGCACCGTACGCAACTACCTCACGGCCATCGTCGCCAAGCTCAACGCGCGCAACCGGATCGACGCCATACGGATCGCCAAAGAGGCCGACTGGATCCCCTGACGCCCTCCCCGGGCCGCGTCACAGCCCCGGCATCTCCTCGGCGAGCGGTCCGGCGTTCAGTGCGGAGAGCACTCCGGCCAGATCCACCGCGTCAGCCAGGTGAGGAACTCCCGTTCGTGCCGCTCGTCGTGCGGTACGTGGTTCACACCAGTCCCCTCTGTCGCCCTGGTTCATCCGGCCAGTGCGTCCAGGCCTGTCGCCAGATCCCTGTCGAGCTCCTGGTGCAGAGGACGGATCCGGCCGCGCAGGAAGAGTTCGCGCATCGCGGAACGCTCCACCTTGCCGCTGGTCGTGCGGCGCACGGTGCCGGGGCGGACCAGCAGGACCCCACCGACGTGTACGTCGAACTCCTCGGTGAGGCAGCGCTCCACCTGGGTGGCGAGTGCGGCGAGGTCGAGGTCGTAACCGGTGCGGGTGCGCAGCTCCTGGACGACCACCACGCGCTCGCGCTCACCGGGAACGGCGAAGGCGGTCCCCGGGCCGAACAGGGCGTTGACCCGCTGCACCGTGCGCTCCACGTCCTGGGGGTACAGATTCCGCCCCGCCACCACGATCACGTCCTTGAGCCGGCCGGTCACATAGAGGTGGCCGTCGTCCAGCGTGCCGAGGTCTCCGGTCCGCATGAAGTCGCGCTCGCCGTCGGCCGTCGCCGCGCGGAAGACCCGCGCCGTCTTGCCCAGGTCACGCCAGTAGCCCTGGGCCACCCCGGCGCCCCGGACCCAGATCTCCCCGATCCGCCCGTCCGGGACCACCGCCCGGGTCTCCGGGTCGACGATCCGGATCTCGCAGCCGACGGCGGAGCCGCAGGAGGGCAGCCGCCGGGTCGGCCGCCCCGGGGTCGGCTCCCGCCACAGGTGGCGTTCCAGAGCCTGCGCGTCCACCGTGCGTTCGCGACGCGGTTGCGTGCCCCGGCCGCCGGCGACCAGCAGGGTGGCCTCGGCCAGGCCGTAGCACGGCGAGAAGGACTGGGCCCGGAACCCGGCGGGGGCGAACCGCTCGGCGAAGTCCCGCAGTGTCTCCGAGCGGACGGGTTCACCACCGGAGACGGCGGTGCGCCAGCCGGAGAGGTCGAGACCGTGGAGCTGCTCGTCGGTCACCCGGCGCAGGCACAGGTCGTACGCGAAGTCCGGGGCACCGCTGACGGAGATCCGATGGCTGCTGACGGCCTCCAGCCAGCGCACCGGCTGCCGGATGAACGCCTCGGCGGGGAGCATGACGGAGGTACCGCCCAGCCAGAGCGGGTGGAGCAACTGACCGACGAGGCCCATGTCGTGGTGGAGGGGGAGCCACCCGCCCATCCGCGACCCGGGCTCGGTTCTCAGCGCGTCGTGGAGCGCCTGCTGGTTGGCGAGGAGGTTCTCGTGGGTGACCACCACGCCGTGCGGCTGTCCGGTGGAGCCGGAGGTGTACTGGAGATAGGCGACGGTGTCGGAAGGCAGGTCGGGCAGGCTCCAGGGCGGTGCGGCCGGGACCGCGTCTCCGGGCAGACAGCGTGTGTTCCCGTGCCCGCAGCGGGCCAGCAGCCGGGACACCTCGGGTGCCAGAGCGGCGTCGGTGAGCGTGAGGCACGGAGCGGTGTCCTTGACGATCCCGGCGATCCGCTCCTCGTGGTGGGCGCGTCCGCCGCCCGGTGGAGCGGGAACGGCGATGGCCCCGGCGTACAGACAGGCCAGGAAACTCACGGCGAACTGGTGGCGGGACCGGTGCACCAGCAACACCCGCTCGCCGGCGGCGTTCTGGCTCTGCAGCCAGCCCGCGAGCCGCCGGGCGGAGGCGTCCAGGCTCAGATAGGAAACGGACTTCGGCCGTCCTCGCTCCGCGCTGTCCGGCAGCAGGAGCAGCGCGTCCCTGGCCGGTGTCCGCGCGGCCCTGGCCAGCATGAGTTCGGTGAAGTTCCGATGACTGGTCAACGCCTCCCCCTCACGTGTGTTCCGTCGGTGCCACCCCCGGGCCCGGACCTGACCGCCGGGCAGACATGCGATCCCTTGTCTGAGCCCCGCGAACTCCCACGTCGGACGGGGAGCGTGACGGGTCACCTGGCGGACCAGGCGACCGCGGAGCGGTGACACAACCGCCCCGGACCCCATTCGGCACGCCGCCGGGGCGTCCCGGCGGAGTCGGGGTCGGGTCCTGCGGGGTGTCCGCAGGCTCGCAGGTGTGCCAGCAGCACGGCGGTCACGGCGGCCAGTTCGGTCTCGTCCGGCTGCCCCCGGACCACTTTGAGGAGCTTGTGTTCGGACATGGCACCAGCCTCTACCCGTGTGCTTGAACGCCGGTCGCGCGACAGCCGCAGGAAGGTGGAGCGGCCTGCGGGGGCGCGGCTGTCAGGGCCGGTCCTCCCCGGCGACCCGCGCCCGTTCGACGGTGAGCCGGGCCGTGGTGCTTTCCAGCCGCAGCCGCCGGTCGGTGAACCGGCTGCTGCGCAGGGCGTCGTCACAGCGCTGTGCGCTGCTCCACCAGATCAGGCCGAGGTATCCGCGCGGGTCGGTCGTGGACCGCAGAAGGAGGCCGCCCATGCAGCCGGAGTCACGCATGAACTGGCCGGCGAGGGCGCCGAAGTCCAGCTCGAACTGGGCCGCCTCACCGTCGAGCAGCGCCTCCACCAGTAACGCGTGAGCCGCGTCGGCCAGGATGCAGCGGGCGCCCATCCGTCCCACGCCCACCGCCTGGCCCGGCTCGATGTCGGCGAGCCGGCCGAGCCGGTCGAGGTGGGCGTTGGAGGCGCCGGTGTGGCTCGCGCTCAACAGGTTTCCGAACGAACGCCAGCAGCTGAGGTACAGATAGCTGCGCGGCCGGTCCAGTGACCGCAGGATCACCTGGCCCTTGCTGCCCGTCTGGTGCTGCTGATGCCGTGCGTCGAGTTCCAGTTCGCCCTCGAAGCTCTCCCGGGCCCCTTCGTCGTTGAGCTCGAACCACCGCACAGCGACGACGCACTCGCCCCGCTCGCCCTGGATGTCGGCCGGAGGCGGTTCCCATCTCTCCCCGCTCGCCGTGTTGCGCGACACAGCACACCGTCCTTCGGGGGCCTGATGAACTCATCGGAATGGGCCGGCGACGCGCGCCTACGCGGCCCGCACCCTGTATCCGAGCAAGAAACGCTCGAGGCCGACTCGAGTCCGTAGTGCAGACGGCGCGAACTCGTCGTTCCGGTGTCGTCGCGAGGGTTCCTCGAGGCCTGGTTGAGCACCGGTTGCGACTGTGCTCTCCACGGTGTTTTCCACGCTGGAGGGACCCACGACATGTCCGGCACCAACAAGGAACTCAGCGCGCTCGCCCTGGCCGCGGCGAAGCGGCTGCTGCGGCCGGTCGGGCGGGCCCTGGTGATCTACGGCTGGTTGTGGCTGCCGGGGCCGCCGCCGAAGGACCTCTTCGACTGGCCCGAGAAGGAGGAGACTCCGGTCGCCCATCCCCGGCGGGCCCAACTGGAGCCACTGGACTGGCGGCGCCTTTGATTCCCGGGGCGGGCACGGGCCCAGCCCGTTTCACGGGAGGACGGTAGGGAGCGATGTCGGTTGCGGCGGGCGGGGCGGACCTCGACGGGGCGGCTGTGGAGGAGCGGATCGCCCGGCTCGAACACGACTGGGGGGACCTGGACGACCCGGGCAACCCCCTGGGGGCGCAGCAGTTCATGGCGGCCGACGCGGAACGGCGCCTGCTGCCGGCGGCCGAGCGGCTGCTCGACGACTTCCGGCTCAACGCCGAGTTCGTGCCCAGGGAGCTGGGCGGCAGACTGCTGCGGCTGGACGCGCTGGCGCGGGTGATGCGGTCGGTGTTCCGGCGAGACGCGTCGCTGGGGCTGGGCTACGGGATGAGCTCGTACATGGCCGCGGCGGTCGTCTGGGCCGGAGGGTCGGCCGGGCAGCGGCGCGACACCGCCGAACTGCTGCTGTCCGGCGGGCGGATGGCCTGCGCCTATCCGGAGCCCGGCCGGGGGAACGACTTTCTGCAGAACGGCTTCACCACGGCCCCGCACGGTGACGGTTTCCTGCTCGACGGCCGCAAGGAGGCACTCAACAACGCCTCCCGGGCGGCATCCCTGCTGCTGTTCACCCGTCCCAGGGGGGACGCGGGCGGCGGCCCCAGCGCGTTCCTCATCGGCGCGCCGGAGCCGGGCACACCGGGCTACCGGCCGCTGCCCAGGCGCTCCACCGTCGGCCTGCGCGGCTGCCTGGTCAACGGCCTGGAGTTCACCGGATACCCGCTGACGGCCGACCAGTTGCTCGGGCCGCGGCACGGCGGGGCCGAACTGGCCGCGCGCGCCTTCCCCGTCATCCGCTGCGTCGGCCCCTCCATGGCCCTGGGCTGCGCCGACACGGCGCTGCGCACCGCGGTCGCCTTCGCCCGCTCGCACCGGTCGCGCAGCAGGGCTTCGCTGCACACGCCCCGCACCCGCGCGGCGCTCATCGACGCGTTCACCGACCTGCTGCTGTGCGACGCGCTGGCCCTGGTGGCCACCCGGGCGCTGCATCTGGTGCCCCGGGAGGGCCCCACGCTGAGCGCCGTGGTGAAGTACCTGCTGCCGACGGTGCTCAACGAGATGGTGTACGACCTGTCCATCGTGCTCGGCTCCGAGTCGTACGCGAGCCGGGGACCGTACGCCGGCTTCCAGAAGGCGGCCCACGACCTGCCGATGATCGGCCTGGGTCCGGTGGGCAGCACGGCGAGCCGTGCGGCGATCGTGACGCACGTCGGCCGGCTTCCCCGGCTGCGGGCGCCCGGGGACGAGGAGGTCCCGGCCGCGCTGTTCCAGCCGTTCGGCCCGGAGCTGCCCGGCCTGCGCCACGACGAGCTGACCCGGCCCGCCGACGTGGACTCACTCCTCGGGACGCTGGAGTCCACCCTGTGGCAGGCGTCCGCAGCCGACGGCGGGGAGCTGGAGAAGTCGCTGGCCGGGTACGCCACCGCGCTCGACGCCGAACTGGCGCGGTTCAGGCGGGCCTGCGCCGACCTGGCGAACCGCGGCGACGACCCGGGAGTGCGGGGCTACGCGCTGGCGGAGCGGTACGCGCTGATCGTCGCGGGCGCCGCCTGTCTGGGAGCGCGGCGCCACCACAGCGGCTCCCCCGACGACTTCCTCGCCGGCCCGGCCTGGGCGGTCATGGTGCTCTCCCGCATCCTGCGCAGACTCGACCCCGGTACGCCGGAACCTCCCCGCCTCGGGGAGGAGCTGCTGCTCGCGGAGTTGCTGCACCGCTTCGACGACGCCCGCAGCTACGACCTGTACGCGACTCTGATCGGCCGATGAGAACAAGAGGCTCCCGATGACGCCGAGAACCGACGAACGGACGTCACCCGAGGGCCTGGGGCGTGTCCGCGACGTCCCGTCGTCCGCCCGGAACGCGGGCCCTGCGTCCGGTGCGCGCTCTCTGCGAACCGGGCGGAAGCCCTCGTACCGGATGTACCGGATGTACGCGGGTTTTCGCCCGGTGCCGCGAGAGGGCGCGGCGGGCGTCGCGAGGCGGGCGGGACTTCGCGGACACGCACTCCTCCACCCGTCGGTGCGCTGATGCCTCCTCGGCCCCGCGAAGGTCCCGGGGACCCCTGGCGGAGCGTGCGCCGTGAACTCGACTCCGCGGGGACGTCGGTCGTCTACGCGGCCGTCGCCGACTGGCTTCCCGGCGCCCTGGACCCCGACCGGCTGGCGGCGGCGCTCGGCCAGGACTCCGCCCGGCTGGAGCGGATCACCCAGCCCCGGCTCCGCCAGCGGTTCGCGGCCTCCCGGCTGCTGCTGAAGTCCGCGGCGGCCGCGGTCCTCGACACCCCGCCGGAGGACCTGGAACTGGCGTACCGGCCGGGCGGACGGCCGTATCTGCGTGGCGTCGACCAGCTGGACGTGAGCCTGAGCCACACCGAGGAGTTCCTGGTGGTGGGGCTCGCCCGGCACGGTCGGATCGGTGTCGACATCGAGCTCGCGGACCGCCGGATGCTGAGTCTGGGCACGGAACGCCAGGTGTGCACCCCGTACGAACTCGAGGCGCTGCGGAGCATGGCGGAGGAGGACCGCAACAGGGAGCTGGTGCGGCTGTGGACGCTGAAGGAGGCGTACAGCAAGGCGATCGGCCAGGGCCTGCGGTTCCCCTTCACCGGGTTCGGGTTCGACCCGGGTGACCAGCGGATACGCATGCTGCGCCCGGACGGGTCCCCGGTTCCGGGCGGGGAATGGTCGTTCAGCAGCCGGCTGCTGGAGGACGAGTACCTGGTGAGTACGGCCGTCCACGACCCCGGCTTCGGCGACCGGCCGGGCTCGATCGGCGCCCCGCTCCTGGCGCCGCCGCTCTCCGACCCCCGCTCTACCACTCGTTGAGCGCCCTTCCAGAGGCTGCTGTGACGCTCAACGCCGTCTGGCCGGAACGCATAGCACGGAAGGGGGGTCGGCAAGATGCATCGTTATCTCGCAACTCGGCCGCCGGCCGACAGCTCGGCGCGCAGGCTGCTGTGCTTTCACCACGCGGGAGCGGGCGCCATGGCGTTCGCCGGCTGGCGTCAGCGGATCGGGCCCGGTGTCTCGGTCCTCCCGGTACGGCTGCCCGGCAGGGAGTCCCTGCTGCGGGAGCCCCCGCTCACCGACGCCCAAGAGCTCGCCGAGACGCTCACGGAGGATTTCGGTCCGCTGCTCGACGAACCGTACGCCTTCTACGGGCACAGTCTCGGGGCGCTGGTCGCCCACCGGCTCGCCCTGCACCTCGTCGCCACCGGCCGCAGGCCGCCGGAGGTCGTGCTGGTCGGCGCCTGCTCCGCTCCGCAGTTGCCCTCACGTCTACTGGAAGCCTCGGCGCAGCCCGGGGTGACCGACGAGCAGTTGGTGGGCCTGCTCACTGACGAGGAGAGCTTGCCCACACTGTTGCTCGAGCGCCCCGAGTGGCTGCGCGCCACTCTCACCACGCTCCGGGCGGACCTGCGGCTCGCGCGCAGTCTGCGCTCGGCCCCGCCCGCCCAACTGCCGTGCCCCCTGTGGGCCTTCGCGGGCCGGGACGACCGGATGGTGAGCGCCGCGGAGGTTCGCGCGTGGGACCGATCCACCACCTCCGGGTTCCACTTCCGGATGATGCCCGGCGCGCATTTCTTCGTCCGCGGCCGTGAGCTACCCCTAGCCGTCAAAGAGGCACTGCATAGCGAAATGTGGCTGCCCCGCGTCGGCTGAAATGTTCGTTGTGGAAGGAGATCCGCGGATGGACATCAGCGTACTCGGACCGTTCAGGGCGACTCAGTCGGGAGTGTCGGTGACACCGACTGCCGTCAAGCCCCGCAAGGTACTCGCCCTTCTCGCCCTCCAGGCAAACCAACTGGTCTCGGTGTCCGCACTGGTGGAGGAGGTCTGGGGGGAGGCACCGCCGCGCAGCGTCCAGACCACCCTTCAGACCTACATCCTTCAGCTGCGCACCCTCATCGCCGCCGCACTCGACGAGGACTGCGCCGGGCTGCCGAACGGGGCGAAGAGCGTCCTGATCACCGAGCCCGGGGGGTATCTGCTCGACACCCAGGGCGGATTGTTCGACATGCAGGAGTACGAGGCCCTGTCCGCGGCCGGGCACCGGTCGCTGGAGCAGGGCGACTGGGCGGCGGCCTCGGACCTGCTGGGCCGGGCGCTCGCCCTGTGGCACGGCCGGGCCCTGGTCGACGTGCAGTGCGGTTCGCTGCTGGAGGTGGAGGCCACCCGCCTGGAGGAGTCACGCATGAGCGTGCTGCACGGGCGCATCGAGGCGGACCTGAGACTGGGGCGCCACCACGCGCTCATCGGTGAGCTCTCCGGACTGGCCGCCCGGTATCCGTTGCACGAGGGCATCCACGGCCAGTTGATGGTCGCGCTGTACCGCGCCGGGCGCCGGGGCGACGCCCTGGGCACCTACCAGCAGTTGCGTACCGCCCTCGGCCAGAACCTCGGGCTGGACCCGTCGCCCTCGATCGAGGACCTCCAGCGCGCGGTCCTCGGCTCCTCCCTGCTGGACCTGGACAACACGCTGTCGCCGGGCCGGCTGGCCAAGG
>Ga0136846_1222568_pt1 | contig 21006 bp, 25 predicted proteins | sample HopSoiMetagenom2_FD_96841 | JGI IMG/M metagenome (GOLD analysis project Ga0136846, IMG submission 96841) | Grasslands soil microbial communities from Hopland, California, USA - 2 Assembly 2016 (version 4) | ecosystem: Environmental > Terrestrial > Soil > Grasslands | place: USA: Hopland...
CGAGGAGATCCTCGACTCCCTGGCCCGCTACCTGCGCAGGGTCACAGGCCAGGACGCCAAAGACCAACTTCTTCAACGATCTTCAGACGCAGGACACTAGCTAACGGACACCTTGCTGAGGAGGGTAAGGAGCGTTTCGAAACTCATCGACCCCGGAGTCACCATTTGGGGGTTGTCCAGAGCGTAGTCCAGGGCGTTGAGCACGTGGCGATCGGAGACGTGCAGCGCCGTCGCGTTGGCATCAATCTGGTTGGCGAGCAGGGCCACCTCGCCCGCTTCATTCGGGCTCGGCTGCAAGCGGTCCACGATGGCTTGCAGAAGCGACTCGTACTCACCGACCTGACCTCCCACCGAGGCGGCATCGGCTCGGCCAGGGGAGTTCAGATCTTGCCCGAAGAGCCACTGAGCCTGCGCCGCTACCATGTTGGAAACCGAGGCGGTAGCCGACGCTGGTGCGGTGGGCTTCGGCGGTCCAGCGGTGTGGGTCGCGCCGCAAGCACCGACACCACCCGCAAGAGCAGCGTTAGCCAGGAGAGCTGCGAACTTCTGCTTGGACCTCATCGAACTCACCTCCGGAGTGAGCCGCTGGTGGCGAATGTGCGCCGCGCGATAGGTCATCGTCGAAGCCCGTCTGATCGCCAGCGCGGAACCCCGGGCACATTCACTGGTCGTTCGGCGGTTCTGGTGGACCCAGCTCCCCGGAGGTTGACGGAGAGGCCGATCGGGGATCATGACGCGGCCTGGTCTCAGGATGAATCGCAACGAGGCAGTAAGGGAAGGGCCTTTCGGCCCGTTGATGAAGGGGCGCCCGCAGGGAAGCGGACGACTCTGCGACGATCATTCGCGGTTGGCCGGGCCAGGGCAAAGACACGACCGCACCGCCGGCGGCCGGCGAGTCTGGTTCGTAGCTGCATGTTGTCGGCGTGCAGGACACCGACCACGGTGGCCGGCCCGCGTCCAGGCGCTGTTGCAGGCCTGCGCCAAGTCGGCGCGGAGCTTCGCGACCTCCTCGTCTTTAGAGGCCGCCAACCCGTCCGGGCCTCGCGCCGCGATGCGTGCATCCCACTCGGCGAGGACCGTGGTCACGCGGTTCATCGTGGCCCTGCTGACGCCGGCCTCCTTGTAGAGTTTGTTCTTTGATCAGGCGTCCGTCGGTGCGCTGAGGGCGGCCGGTCTCGGGCTGGTCGCTCGCTGGCACGGTGTTTCAGCTGAAGAACCGTCGGCGGCGAGGGCCTGGCCGGAGCCCGCCGCCCCGACGGCACGTGGGCCGTGGTGGTTGACGTTTTCGTTTTGCGATCATCTGTCCGTTCTGGTTTCGGTGGTGTCGTTGCTGCTGTCCCGAGGCGCTCGGGTAGGCGGCGCGGTTCCACTGCCGCACGCGAGATTCCTTCGGGTTGACGGGACGGGAATCTGCTGGTCAGCCTGGGTGCGGCAGCAACCACAGGCGTTTCCAGCAGGTCGTGAACCCGACCCAGCCTGCTGAGTCATCGAGGTCAGCGCGGGTCACGATTCCCAAACGGTCAAGCTTTCCGCGATCATGAGCACCTCGGCGATCCCTGTTGAGCCCACCACTTGCTCACGAACTTCTGCCGCTCAGCAGCTTCAGCCGCGGGGCCGCCGGTCAGATCTGGGAAGGCGTCGAAGACGATCGAGAGGGGCTGCCACGGGTCACTCGAGTCGGCCAGCACCTCGACGTACTGGAACGCACCATATGTCTGGTCGCCCCTGGTGAAACCATCGCGTTGGTTGGCCCGTTCCCAGTAAGGGAACTCAGGCGTCCACCAGGCGATAAACGCGTCGCCGGGACGAGGTACCATGATCGACCACACCGGATCGTCATTGGCTTCCTGGTTCGTGCCGGTCTTCGTCCGGTAGAAGGTCAGCATCCCGCTGCTCTTGTCGCGTGAGACAGAGCAGAACTCACTCGTCGAGACTTTGAGTGTCGAAACTCTGGGTGTCGCAACGGTGGGTGTCGCAACGGTGTGGTTATGACCATGGCCCCCGAGCTGACCGACGAGCAAATACGCGACGAAGACGACAGCCAGAATTACGGCCAGGCCAGCAGCGATGGCCTGGCGCATGCGGAAGCGGCGTTGCGCGGCGTACCTCGGCTCCGGTTGAGGCGGAGCCGCAGGAGCTGGCCGCGGGGAAGCAGCTTCGACCGTGACGCCCAGCGGGATGTCGACCCCGACTTCGTCAATTTCGACGCGCAGCTCGTCCACCAATCGACCGGGTGGTTTAGCCGTGGGGATTGTTCGCCCGTCGAAAAGGATGCGTACCGTGTACCCGTCGTCACGCCAATCGACTGTCGCTTGCCAGAAGCGGCCCATCTCTCGGGCCAGCCGCACAGTGCGGACCCGCGCTCCGTTACGGAATCTCAGCCACACGATCTGCCGCTCTAGCTTATGGCCGGCACTCACGACGCCGAACTCAATGGCGTCGGGGATCGTGATCACCGACCGCGGCCGAGGGGGTTCCGGAGTGGGCCGTGGCGGCGGAGGCGGCGGCGCGGTACGTCGTGGTGGCATATCCGTCGGCCTACGGCTGGCGTCATACTCCCGCCGCTTGACCGGATCACACAAGATCTCCCTAGCCAGCGTTACCTTGGCCGTCTGCTCGTGCGCCTGAGCTCTCCGGTCTTCGGGCTGCAAGTCGGGGTGGAGCTGGCGGATACGGCAGCGATAGGCCTTGCGGATGGTGAGCTCATCGGCGTCCACCGGCACATCAAGTAGCGCGTAGAGATCGTCAGCGGGGATGCGCATAAGCAGTGCCTGCGTTTTGAGAGGGGGCCGTAGATCGGTGCCTCACCATAGGCACCGCCCGGACATATATACAAGAGTGTTGATTTGTAACGAATGGAAGCGCAGCTGTACAGCGTGGGATCAAGGTTGTTCGCTGCGAAAGTTGCTACTCACCGATTCTGTGTCGAACAGAACGCTTTGCAGAGTTATTTAGGAGTAGAAGAGCGGAGAGCCAACGTGGCGCTAGGGTCGGTCCATGGCTCTGACGGACTACATAACGGCCGTGGGCACCGTGGGCGCGGTCGTCGCCGCGGTGGGCATAGCTTGGTGCGGCAATCGACGAGCAGACACGCACCTTCTTCAGGAGCGGATACGCTCCGACCGGGAGCGGCGCGTTGAGCGGAACGTCGCCCTACTGCTTGAGGTCTACGATCTCTACGCCGACTACAAGGCAGAGGTCCCGGACCGTGAGGCACTGTTCAAGCTGCACGCCCGGCTTGCGGTCCTGCCATGGACCGTGGCGACCCTGATCCGGCTGGCCGCTGGCGAAACGTTGCTGAGTGATCCGGACTCGAAGAAGGAGTGGGTCGCGTTTCGGGCTGGTCGGCGGGATATCGAGAGCGGTGAGGTCGGTTGGGATCTGCTGGCCCACGAATTTCCCGCCGACCTGTGGTTTCTGCGTCAGGATCAGCCTCGCGACGAAAGCCGTCAATGGTGGTTCGTCTACGAACAGCAGTTTCCTGTAATCGCGGGTCACGTTTCACCAGGCGTCTTGCCACCTCACCGTAGTGGGGAATGAGCGGACGAGGGCGTCGCTCGCCATCTTTCGTGACCAAGGCGAAAAGGGGGTGCTGCGGCGGCCCGCGATGGCTATCGTCGGTACATGTCGCGTGAAGAACCGCTCGCCGTGCGCGAAAGCACGGATGCCGTGCTCCTGTGTGAAGGCGTTCCAGCGGCCGTCGTGTCCGCGCTACGCGCGTGGATTTTCGAAACGGCGAAGCTTGACGAAGAGGAAGCGGAGCACGCGCTGATCCGCCTGAACCTGGTGCTACCTGAGTCGTCCTGGTTGCGATATCGGCAGGAACTTGAGGAGTACCAAACCAAGCAGGCCGAGCTGGACGTTAAGTGGGAGGCCAAGCAAGCTGCGGCCAAAACACGTCGGGCCGAAACCGGGGCTGCGTCGCTCGTTGCCGTTTACCCCCAGCGGGAGTTCGCGCCACCACCCACGAATCCCTACGTACGCTTCCTGGCCTACGGCACGGGCACAGAGAGTCTGTGGTATGTGGCGGACGACCTGCTTCGTGCGCTGTGCATGGAGCCCTTGCCGCCGAACGCGCCGCTCACGACACTGGCGCGCAAGTTCGCGGCTATGCGCCGTACGAAGAAGATCACCAGTTCCTTGCGGCGACTACTGGAGGAGTCACGGTCGGTCTACGAGATTGCGCCTGACAATCGTGGTCTTCAGCGGCGTATCGATTTGGCGCTCGCCCGGCAGACTGACCAGGCCGAGGGGTTCGCCATGGCGGCGGGGCGGCCCGCTGCCCGCCAGCACCTGGCCAACGCTCGGGTCAAACTGTTCACGCTGCGTCCCGAGCCCGGCGTCGCGTACGCCGAGGCGATACGAGCGGTAGAGGCGGTCGCCAACCCGATCCTGATTTCCCGTCACCCATTTCCAACGCTGAGTCTGGCTCGCGATCATCTCCGCGACGCCGCCGCCACGTACGAATTCGCGATTCCGAACAAACAGGGTGCACCGGGTGACGTCGCCGTGGTCGTCGAGATGCTCAGCACCTTGTGCGGTGGACACAGCGACCGGCACGCAGGTGGCCCCAGCAACCTGCCGGTAAGCCAGGAATCGGCTGAAGCCGCCTTCGGGCTTGCCGTCACTCTGGTCACGTGGTTCAGTGCCGGCGCTGTGCGACGGCGCGTAACTGGAGGGAAGTAGTCAGTTACCTCACCAGCTGATCAATTGCCTCGCCGAAGGGGCAGACGGCAAACAGCTCCCTGGCCGGATGGCGGGAGATCGCGCGGGCGATCAGGTCGACCTGGCGCTGCTCGCCAAGCGTCAGCTCGTGACTGACGACAAACAGCACCAGCGGAAAGGCGCCGCCCTCAGCCGGCCACGACCGTTCCGCAGTGCCGTAGACCGTGAGCTTGCTCGTAATCTGCACGGCGGTCTCGGTGGCGCGATCGAGCTCGATGAAGACATGCCGGCGGGCACCGTCGCGGCTCAGTGTCAAAGCGGCATCAGGCTTGAGGTCGAGCGCGCCCACGCGGCAGTAGCAGGCCGGCTCGCAGGCGAAGGTCGTCATGATGAACTGGCCAGCCCGCTCGGCCTCGATCGCCCGGACATACAGCTCGGCGATAGCGATGCGGTGGTCTCGATGGGTCCGGCTCCGGCTCCCCGGTGCCTGATACAGATAGCCACCGCTACCGCCGCCGTACCCGCCGATCCACCGGTTCGGGACTTGGGCCACGAGGCCGCGCTCCGACAACCGCGTCATGGTCCGCCGCATCCGAGTACCGCGGGTCACTGGCGATCCGTCCACGAAGTGCAGGCGCAGCAGCTGCCCGGCGGAGACCTGGCCGAGCAGGTGCACTGTCTCAATCACCCCCTGGTCGCGGGGCGACAGGCGACGAACCGCAAAGCTACGCATGAGCGGTAGTCCTTCTGTACTTCCAACGGCCCGTCGGCCCAGCTCCACGACTCGTATGGGGTAGCGCGAGCTCTACAGCGATCGATACAGCCATCGCTACGCCACCTCCCAGCCGCGAGCGGACCTGGACGGCGGTTCCTCGGCCTCGTGCTGGCGAGCCAGGTTCGCCGCGTCGACGACGTCGCGGTGCGTCGCCCAGGTGTCCCGGGACATGGCTCGGATACGAGCTGGGGAACTTGTTACTGGGAGCAAGGGCAGCGTTCGTGCCGTCGCCGGCGGGCACGTCTGGTCGTCAATGGTGGCCTGAAGCAAAATCTCGAACTTGCTCAAGGTCAGGGCATCGCCGGGCTCGACCGGCGGCCCCAGTTCACGAGCGACGACGTGAGAATCCTCGGCGCTTGTGGCGAAAGCGATCTTGGTACGGGTGTTGGTCTGGATGGCGGCGCGCAACTGCGGCGGCAGCTGACCGCCGTGCTGGTGAGCGAGCACAAGGCCGAGCTGATATTTGCGGGCCTCGGCCAACACGTCCCCGATGGCGAGGGGCATGTGGAGGAAGTTCTGGGCCTCGTCGATGTGCAGGAAGTAGGGGTGTCGCTCCGCACGCGAACGAGCCATGGCGGCCTGCCACATCCGGGCAAACACCAGCGATCCGAAGAGGGCCGAGGTCTCTTCGCCGAGGTGGCCCTTGGGGATCGAGACGATGAGAATCTTGCGCTCCCGCAAGACTTGGCGCATGTCCAGTCGGTTGTCCGCCTGGCCCAGGGTGAGCCGGACGCTGCTGCGTAGCAGCAGGGGCTGCACCCGGTGGATGGCTGGCTGCACGAGTCGTAGCTGTGCAGCTTGACCCTCCTGGTCGAAGCGTTGCCAGATGCTGGTGAGGATCGGGTCGGTGATCTGGCGCACGATCCGAGCCCGGAACCGCGGATCCGTCAGGAACGGCACGACCTCGACCAACGTCTGACCCGGCACCGACGCCAAGGTCTGAATCGCCGCGCGCAGGTAGTTGCTGGTGTAGATGCCGCTGTCGGAGTAGATGCCGTGGAATATGGCCATGAGCTGGTCCGCCAGCACCTCGGGGCTGCCCGCGTGGTCAAAGATGTTGAAGCCGACGAAGTAGTCCGGGCCGGTCGGCTCGAACACGATGACATCGCGGGCGCGCTCCGGTGGTATGCGCTCCAGGACGTCAGCGGCCGTGTCGCCGGTCGGGTCGATCAGGGCGACGCCGTAGCCGGCCGCCATCTGCCGCACGGCCAGGTTAACCATCAGGGTGGACTTGCCGACGCCGTTGCGCCCCAGGACGTGGGTGTGCTTGACCAGGTCGTACGCCCGTAGGCCAATCGGCCGCTCTGAGCCGGGGTAGTTGCTGGTGGCGATGACCAGCTCGTCGCGCGGGATGGAGTCAGGGGCTGGCAAGCGCTTCGTGCTGTTGATCGGCAGGCCTGGAACGTTCGGCGTTCCGGTCGGGATGGCCGCCAGCACCGCGACCTCGGTGGCATTGAGTTGTGCTGGGAACGCCAGCACGCTAGCCCGTTCGCGCAGCCGCTCCAGCGCGAGCGTGTGGCTGGTGCGCTGTTGCTGGAGCCGGACGCCATGGGTCCGCAAGCTGCCGAGCTGCGCCATGACGCGACCGAGCAGCTGATCTGGCTGCGGTCCCATGGCCGCGAGCCGGCCAACGGCCAAGAACACCGGCTCGGCGTACTTCTTGTTGACCTCGTCCGGATTCGGCGGTCGCCCCAGCCGATGCTGAGGACCGTCCCGGCCGCTGGCTTTGCGGCGTGTGGGTCCACCCGTGATGACCCACTGCTGGGCCAGGGCTTCACCTGCGGATAGTCCGGCGAAGCAACTCAAGATACTGGTCACGGCAGCGTCTGGCCGGTCGATCCGGAGTGGGCGGTGTGCCCGCGACGTCCCGATCTCAATGACGCGCGTCCAGTCAGTGGTGGTGACCGGGTCAGTCGCCTCGTCGACCGGAGTGAGGATGACACCGGGAAGATGGGAGCTGACGAGCTGGCAGAAAGCCGTCTCCGCTCCGTGGGGCGGCGTGACGCAGAACGTCAGGCCGGCCTCGGTGGCATGGAGCTCGAACACCACGGTGATGGCGCGGCGCAGCAGTCGCGGCGACAGCGGGCCGCTGAGGGCACGCATGAAACCCACCACCGCCTCGTGCTTACATATGGGCGGGAACAGGACGGTGTATGTCGGCCCGCGGGCCGGGGCGACGGCTGCTTCAGACATGAGGTCTCCAAACGCGTGCAGGTGGGGGTGCTCACCAAAGTGGCGAGAGAGAACGAAAAAGGCCGCCGTCGTGAGGGTGGTGCCCCACGGTGTGGCGGCCTGACAGTGGATTAGAAATGCTTGCTGCGGGTTACGAAGATGCGGACCGTGACGAGACTGACGCCCGCGCCCGCGAGCCCCAGCGCCAGCCAGGGCAGGACCGGAATGAGCTCCGCCAGCAGCACCTGCAGCACCACCCCGAGGGCGATCAGCTGGATGAGCCGTTTGCTGGACGGGATCATCAGTCTGCCTGTCCGGCGAGCAGGTCGTGCATCATCGTCTGCTGAGCCTGGCTGCTGGCCTCGGCGATGCGGCGGGCTGCTTCCAGACCTTCGTTGCGGATCTTGACGCGTTCAGCTTCGGCCTCATAGATGACGAGACCGTGGAGCCGGCGCATCAGCATCCAGCAGCCACCCGCCCCGATCACAAGCCCGAGCAGCTGCCCCAGGAACAGGCCGGCCATCATGTCCGCCACGACCCTGCGCCGAGGCTCTGGTTCCGGACGTTTGCTTTGTCAGTCATCGGAGGGGTCTTTCTCCTGGTAAGGAACCACACCCAAGCTGTGCAGCATCACTTTCACGTACTCGTCTTTGACCGCCTGGAGGCTGTCCGTCACACCTGGATTGCCGTCACTGATGGCCAGGATGAACGGGTGCAGCTTTTCCGCCCGCCTCACTTCGGCAAGCACTACCCTGAACACGCCGTGTCTCCAGCGGATCGCTTCGGGTTCGAATGAGAGCTCCATCTGCCTCACCGCCCCGAAGCACGACGGGAGTGCAGGGCCAGGAGCGTGATCTCATCGGCAGCCAGCGCAGACAGTGCGTCCACGACAGCTTCCAGCCGTGCGGCCTGACGCTGGTACGGGTGGCGACGCAAGAGCCGCTCCTCTGTATCGGCCGCCATGCCTATGTGGCGCATGCCGACCTCGGCCACGAAGTGACCGGCCTCGATTCGTGCCGCAGCTCTAGCGGCCTCGGCCTGAGCCTCGGCCTGCGCGGCAGCCGTTTCGGCCCTCTGTGTCGCGAGCCGGCGGGATAGCTCCCGCTTTTCCTTCCTCGTGCGCGGGTGCTCATCCAGCAGGTGAACACCCCTCCGCATCAGGTCGCCGTTCATGGCGATCTCCTTTTCGATTCGCCCGAGTTGTCTCGGGGCTAATCACCACTTTGAACTCGTCAACGGCGATTGGAAAGAGGCTGATGGAGGTTAGTTCGAGCTACTCTTTTGAAATCTCCTAATCTATGGTGAAGCCGACTGGATCGTCCTCAGGGGCAGCTTGACGTGCTGGTTCGCATTAGTTCTTGATGACTTCTCTTCGGCGGTGGTAAATCCTGCCGAGAAATAAAAAGGCCCCTGGTTCGACAGATCGAACCAGGGGCTATGGGATATTAGGCGGAGCGTTTAGCACTCCCAGCGAACAGGCACTGCCCAGCAGCCGTTACCCAGGTCATCGTCCGCGCCAGTGGCCAGGAAGACCTCGGGCGGCGAACCAGTACCTAGAAGGTACGGCACGCTGCGCCAGGGCTTACGAATGGCGTCCGAGTACTGGTAGCCGGCGAGCCAGACGAACGGAATGTCCCCACCGTCCATGGCCTGGATCCACTTCGGGAAGTGGACTGCCGCAGCCAGAACACCGGCATGAGCGACCATGGTCGTGGGGACGTCAGCCGGAGCCTTACCGGGGTTGGCACCGAGCTTGATGACCTCCCAGCGCAGACCCGGCCGGTGACTGATACCCGACCGCAATCGCAGATGCTTCGCGTCTGACTTCAGCCAGCCGGAGCGCGAGTGGCTGACGTGCTGGGCAGCGGCAACCAACCAGAGCTCCTCGAAGGTGCGCCGAACGGTGTCGAGGTCCGGCACCAGCACGAGCGTGTTCAGGTGGCGAGTGGGACGGGTGATGGTCGGCAGCTGGGCCCGGGCCTGCTCGAAGTTGGCCTCGGTGAACCCCCATGACCGGAGGCGGTTCCAGACGCGAACGTTCTCGATCTGCTGCTCCGGTGAGACGAAAAGACCGGGGACGAGGCCGGTCTGGTTGCCCTCGATCTCGGTGATGGCGGCCATGAGTGGCCTCTTTCCTGCCGTCATGACATCACTTGTCCACGGTGGACCGGTGATCCCAAGAACGCTTGAGAACGGCTCCCTGCGGCCAAAGGGATTGGCGACAAGGAGCCGAGCTCAAAGGGAAGGGGCTAATCAAATCAAGGTGCTGACATACTATACGGGATCAAGATCATTTTGTCAACGGTCTTCACCGCCCTCGGCAGGCTCTTCTACGTCACCGTGCGCGTTTCGGTTCATCTAATTTCGCGCGATCTTGCAGGTGTCCGGCGTAAGGTTCCACAGGGACTCGCCGTGCATGCAAGGAGAAAAGGATGAGCTATACAACCTGGGGCGTCGCGGTTGTGGAATCCATCAAGGAAGTTCTTGATCAAGGGCTTGGCTACCACGAGTCGACGTCAAAGATGAGAGAGGCCTTGCCAGAGGCAGGAGAGGGTCCCGAGCTTGCGCTCATTAAGGCACTCGACTATCACGCGGTGCCACGCTTGGCCGGCGGCGATTCTGGCTTGAACGTTTACTCCCCTGCGATTGAAATGGCCGGACGCAGTTATCCGGAAAGGGTAGAGGTGGCAGCTGAGGAGACGATGGACGTATGGTCAGACGCTTTCGAGCTGTTCGGCGACTACCCGCTGGTCGTTGCCCGTATCGGTGACCTGCTTTGGCTTCGCCGCTACGGCGATAAGCCCTACAAGTACGCGCATGCCGCGCTGGCCGCAATGCGGTCGCTTTGGGGCTATTCCGGAATGGAAGAGGTCTGTCAAGCAGACAACTTGGTCAGGGCGCTCGACCTCGCCTGCGAACTCAACGACCAGCCGCTCATTGCGAGCATCTCCCAGGACATGGTCGCTGCCGCGAAGTCCTCGCTTCGAGCGTCAGACTGGGCTCCAGGCGTACAGATGCGGTTGATCGAACGGGTCTCGGCGCTCCCTCGACGCCAACGGCCGGCTGGATTGGAGGAGGTCCTGGACCTCGTCTCCGATGCCTTCGAGAGCGATCCCTTCTTGTTTGCCGCGGTCTTGAAGTGCCAGTTGCAGCTTGACGGCGACGACCAGGAGGCGCGACGTGCAACAGCCCGACGTATGGTTCGCTCGTGGGAGTCTGCGGCGGAAAAGGCTGAGCCTCTGGTAGCACAGAAGCACTTGGAACAGGCTCTGGAGATCGAGCTTGGTGTTCCCGTTCAACTCGTCGAGCTCGGGGCAGTGCTTGGCGGCTCGCTTTTCGCGAGCTCAATACCATTCGCTCCTTCGAAGCGATCTCCACACGCTCGAACTCTTCGAAGCCGCCGACGCTGTCGTCGTGGCTGACTGCCTAGGCGTTAGTGAGCAGAGCGCAGCGAATCTTCAGTCCTTAGCCGAGAAGCACAGGCTGCGGCAGCATAAGCCGACTGATGACCTACTGCCAGCGCCATCTGAGTAGGAGTGCTATCCATGGCGCCGAGCCAACTCACCCAACCGTCTGACCTCTCACCTTGGCCAGTGCGCCAAGTGCCGTCTCGTCGGCGTCCGGCAGGGTGTGCAGGTACTTCTCAGTCGTCGCGATGCTGCCGTGACCAAGTCGCTCCTTGACCACCTGGAGGTCAGCGCCGCCGGCCAGCAACCACGAGGCGTGAGCGTGGCGCAGGTCGTGCGGCCGGACATGGAAATCCAGGCCGATCGACGCAACTGCCTTGGTCCACACCTGGTTACGGAACCAGGTGTTCGAGAGGTGGCCGTCCGTCTCGCGCCGTCTGGGCTTGCGCGGCTGGTCCCGTCCGGCATCGCGACGCTCAGCCCGGTAGAAGGCGTAGCCGGCGCGGCAGTGCTCGCAGCGGCACTTACCCACGGAGTAGGCCGACAAGGTGCCGTGAGCGTAGGTCTTGCCCTTCTCGTTCGGTTCAGTCTGGCCCAGTTGTGACGGGTCGGGCTTGGTCGGCCGCGACGGCTCCACCTCATCTTGCCGGTCAGCGAAGATCAGGTCATTCGGGCCGAGGCCCAAGGTCTCAATGTGCGTCTTGATCTTCAAGACGATTTGCTTCGACAGCTTGAAGCGCCGCCATTCCTTGTCCTTGGGGTAGAGCTTGACCAGGAACCGGCCGCCCTCGGGGTGGAACTTCGCCGCTACCTCAACCACGGCGCGACTAATCGTCAGGATGCAGGTGACGAGATCCAGGTCCTTGACGCGAATCTCCGTCAGCTCACCCCACCGCAGGCCCGTCTCAATGTCGGTCTCAACGAGCAGCTGGGTATCCGCGTCCGGCAGCGCCTCATAAATGGCGTCGAACTGCACGGGCGTAAGGATGCGGATGACGGGCTTCGGGACAGGTGGCGTGCTGACTCCGCGGCACGCATGCAGTAGCACCACGTGGTCATTGAAGGCGGTGGTGAAGATGGCAGACAACACGGCCTTGGCGTGCTTCATGGTCGACGGGCTGACGCCGGCTTCGGTCATGGACGTGACCCACTCGCGCACCGTGCCCGGCAGGATGTCAATCATGCGCAGCTCGCCGAAGAACGGCATGAGGTGCTTGTTCAGGGCGTAGGTGTAGCCCTCGCGGGTGCTGGCTTCCATGACGTGGTGGGGCAGCCAGGTATGGGCGGAGTAGTCCCGGAACCGGATGCGGCCACGGATGGGACTAGCAGCCCGACCCTCGTTCTGGCGGGCTTCGGCTGCCTGCCACTCGCTGTCGGCCCGCTTCTTGCTGGCGTAGGTCCCAGCGGAGCGCTCCCGATCCCGTAGATCGAGATAGACCGCCGTGTAGCGGAACTTGCCGTTCTTGTCCTTGCGCTTCTTCGAGTAGCCCATGGTGCTCACCGCCGTTGTGCGTGATCCTTTGTCCGTCATCTGTCCGTGGCGTCCGCCCCAGACTCCGACATTGGTCGGCATTGGTTGACAACTTAAGGATGCCTCTGAGCTGGTAGAACAGGCAAGAGCAGGCCACGAGCTGGAAGTTCATTGAACAGATTAGCGCCACTGGGGGTCAGGGGGTCGCAGGTTCAAATCCTGTCAGCCCGACAGCAGGTCAAAGGCCACCTCTGGTAACGGAGGTGGCCTTTTTGGATCTTAAGTGCAGCAGCGACTACAGCAACGCCTACGGCTAAGCGGCGTCGCGTCCGCCGTGCGCGTTCGGGTCGCGCAGGTGCCGGCGCATCGCCTCGTGAAGGTCGCCGATGTGTGATTCGGTGTAGGACGTGTCCACCTTGACCGCAGCGATGTCAGTTCGCGCCTGGTCAATCTTGGCGTCGGTCTGGTCGAGGCGGTGTGCCGCCTGGTCGAAGCGATCGGTGATCTGATCGAATCGGACGGCCGTCTCAGTCCGCAGCTGACCAACGTCAGAACGAAGATGCCCGACATCGCCAGCCAGGCCATTGATAGCTGTAAGCAGGTCGGCCATGGTCGGCTGCTCGGGGGTCATGTCATTCACGGTACGCCTCCTGTGATAGTGAGTCGATCGGTTGTTGGCGGGTGGTCACGGTGCTGGTTTTTCAGGGTCGAGCGTGTTGCCGATCATGCGGAGCGCGTCGCGCTGGTCCTCGGTCGAGACGTGGACGTAGATATCAGCGGTGATCGAGAGCTGAGCGTGTCGGAGAATCCCCTGGATCACGCTCAGGTCCACGCCAAGGCTTCGCAGCGGCGAAGCGCAGGTGTGCCGGGTGTCGTGAACGCGGATGACTCGCGCACCGACCTTGGCGCAGGACGCGGCAAACGAGCGGTTGAAGTTGCGCGGGTCGATCGGGTAGCCGTCGAGCGTCGTCACGACGAGGTTGGCGTTCTCCCAGTTGGTCCAGTGCTCGCGAACGCTGCGCTCCGCATCTTGAACCGCTTTGCGCTCCAGCAACGCGGCGACGACCGGGGTCGGCAACGGGAGGACAGCCGCCGAGCCGTCAGTCTTGACGGGCACCCTGACGAGTCGCCGGGTCTGCCGGTCACGTTGAATCTGCCATTGGATGTGAACCTCGCCCTTGTCAAGGTCGATGTCATCCCAGCCCACGCCGAGTGCTTCACCACGCCGCAGGCCCAGCATGACGACCAGGACATAAGCGATGTGGAATCGGTGGCTCTTGGACTTCGCCAGAAAGTCCCGAGCCTCGTCCGCCGACCACGGGACGATACGGCGCCGGGGCGGACGTGGAACGGTGACCAGCGCTGCCACGTTGCGCGAGATCAGTTCCTCGGTCATGGCGTTAGTCAGAGCGCTCCGAAGCACCGCACGCGCGAGCTGGACGATCCGCGGCGATGCACCAGCCTCCTTCAGATCCCGCAGCCAGCGGCGAATATCGGCAACGGCGAGCCGGTCGAGGCGCTTCCGGCCGAGGTAGGGAACGATGTGTAGACGGATCATCGTCTCGTAAGAGTCGTAGGTGGTCGCTCGCCGGAAAGGCTTGGCGACATCGGACAGCCAATAGGCCAGGTAGTCCGCTACTGTCGCCGACGAGGTGGCGACCGGGCCTTTCGCAGCCTTCTGCATCAGCTCCAGCCATTTCCGGTGAGCTTCGGCACGGTCCATGCTGGTCACCCACTTGCGGCGTTCGGAGCCGTCCGGGGTTCGGACCCAGGCCACGCCGACCCACAGGCCGCTCTTGCGCTGGTAGAACGAGCCGTCGCGGTTGGCCCGCGCACGTGGCTTGGTCATGACGCTGCTTCCTGTAGTTTGCGAGCGATGTAGTCGGCGACAGCCTGAGCAGGGATGCGGCGAGCGCGGCCCTGCGTGAAAGAAGAGAGCTGACGAGTACGGATCAGGTCGTAGACCGTGGAACGTCCGAGCCGAAGTCTGGCCATGACCTCGGGCACGGTCAGCGCGTCGAGTGAGATCGTGGTGTCAGTCATGCGGCACCTGCCGGGGTCGCTGGGACAGGGGTCGTGCGGGGCGCGCGTCCGGCGTAGGACCAGGATCCGATGATGATCGTCTGTGTCGACACGGCAGGGTCGTCGTCGAGCAGTCCGAATGCGGCGAGGTATTCGCGGGTTTCGGTGCGGGCGTGTTCGCGGCGTGCTTCGCGCAGTGCGGTGAGGGTGGTGGAGTAGCGGCGGGCTTTGGTCAGGAAGTGGCCGCGGAACCCGAGCATGTGAGCCCAGCGGCGCAGCTTGAGCACGGCCAGGGCTGGCACGGCGCCCAGCCGCCACGCGGTGCTGATCAGGGTGCGGGTGTGCTCGGTCACGGCGAGATCGGCCAGGTCGACCGCGAGGCCCGTGCCCAGGCAGCGGCGACAGATCCGGCCGTCCAACTCGGCACCCCGGCAGGCGGAGCAGTACACGGGCCGGTCCAGGGCGCCGGAGTCATCCGCGCTCTTGGTGGCGTACTTGGCGATGTAGCCCGCTACGGCCCGGTCGGTCAGCTCCCCGGAGGTGAACTCGCCGGTGCGGATCGGTCGGATGTCGAGCTGGCGGCCGAACACCACCCGCATTGAGCGGATCGCGTCTTGCAGCAGTGCCATGGTGGCCCAGGCCGGGGCGGGCGAGGCGGGTCCGTCTGGTCCGTCGATGCGGATGACGGCGTGGAAGTGGATGGTCCCGCGCTTTTGGTGCCGGCAGAACCCGACGTAGAGACAAGCTTGCCCGACCGAGGAGAGAACCAGAACCTCAGCCCGCAATGTGGCGCTAGGCCACGCAACAGGTCAGGAGCAAGGCGTGACTCACCAGAGCGGCACCTTGTTCGAGATGGACATACGCAGAGTCGGCGGTCAGCTACACTACAGTCATGGCCGTACCTGCCCCCATATCCGGGGAAGATGGCGAGCTGTTTGAACGGCTCGTTCATGCAATGCGCGAATATCAGAAAGCCAACAACGACGGGTTCGACCTAGCTCGTTTCATTTTGGCCACCGAGATGGGAAGCCCACTGTTCGAGCGGCGGCATGACCTCGATCAGTTCGTTGACATGGCGCTTCTTCCTCAGCTCCGTCGTGCCACAGGTATAGGCTTCGCCGAGAGTCTTCTAGTTTCCGGCGCCCGGGAAGTAATCACTCAGTGGTTTCAGCGGCAGTCGTCAAACTTCGAAGAGCCGAACAAGAATCGGGCCGCGATACGGATGAAGCTCGAAAGCGTCCTCGATGATCCGCTCGAACTGGAAAAGATGCGAGAAGATGCCCAGCGAGACAAGCCAGACGAGATCGTAACGATCGAGCAAGTTCAGCGTGACGTCCGAAGGATGCTCGACGGCCCATGGCTTCGTGAGCTAGACGCCGACAACGCTACGGCCTGGTGGGCGATGGAGAAAGCATGGAACGAAATCGCTGGCGCATACCTCAACAATGCGGACATCGAGGAGTGGCGCAGACTGCGCCGACCTACCACTCCCTAGCCGAGGACTACAGCAGCGACTACAGCAACAGCGGCGAACAAGCCCAGACGACGGCAGACAGACACCAGTGCCCCGACTCCCCCACCCTGATCCAAGCGCAGGCCACGGCACGATTTGAACCTCTGGCCCCCCTCTAGTCGCCGATCTGGGGTCAGGGGGTCGCAGGTTCAAATCCTGGCAGCCCGACAGTAAATCGGCAGGTCAGAGCCTCAATCCGGCGCGTCGGATGTCAATGGCCATGTAGTCGTCCCCACTCGCAGACATGATCGCTAACACGGTCGCGGACACGAGAGTTCCCCGGTGGACACCGGTTCTCCCCGCGTGGACATCAGATCTCCCCAGGCGGACACGAAAGCTCCCCGGGGTGTCGGGCTCAGCTCAGCGCGACGACGCCGTTGCCGTTGGTAGCCTCGGAGAGGCGGTGGCTGTCGCCGGCGGTGACCACGACGTGCGCGTGGTGGAGCAGCCTGTCGACGGTCGCGGTGGCCAATGTCTTGGGCATGATCTCATCGAAGCCCGAAGGGTGGAGGTTCGAGCTCAGGGCCAGGCTGCGCCGCTCATATGCGGCGTCCACCAGGCGATAGAAGCCCTCGGCGGCGTCGGTTGAAACGGGCAAGAGGCCTATGTCATCGACGATCACGAGGTCGGTGCGGGTGATGCGGGCGAAGGCCTTGCTGACTGAGTCGTCGACGCGGTGTCGGCGGACCAGGCCGCCGAGGTCTTCGATGGTGAACCAGGCCACTGTCATCCCGGCGTCGATCGCGGCCTGGCCCAGGGCCTCGGTGAAGTGGCTCTTCCCGGTGCCGGACGGGCCGCAGACGCAAAGATTCTCTCGGCGGCCGATCCATTCCAGAGTGCGCAGCGAGGACTGGGTGGGGACCGGGATCGAGGAGGCCTGCTCGTTCCAGATATGGAAGGTCTTCCCTGTGGGGAACGAGGCCCGCTGACGGCGGGTGCGCAGATTCGACGCAGCGCGTCCGGCAGCCTCCTCGGCGAGCAGGACCCGCACGACCTCGGCAGGGTCCCAGCGCTGGGCCTTGGCTGTGGGGATGACATCGGCCATGGCGCGGCGGATGTGCGGGAGTTTCAGGGCCCTGGTCAGAGCCAGCGCCTCGTCGAAGGCAGCGCCGGAGACTGCGGCGGTGGCCGAGACTGGGGCTTTCAGGCGTGGCGGTGCGGGGGTCTCGACGGTCATCGGGTTCTCATTCCTGTCGTGATGGACACGGCTCTTGAAGGTGTGGTGATGTCGGTTCGGGGGCAGGTGTCAGATCATTGTCGTAGCTTGTTCCGATGATCCGTAACTCGCTTGAGCAGCGATCCGTAGACGCGGCTGTCTTGGATGCCGAGTTGGCGATGTTTGAGTTCGACGGGGCCCGACGCTGGTTTAGTGCGGCGCTGGCTGCTCCATTGCAGCCGCTAGGCGCCGAGGTCTGGGTCTTCGACCCCGGCCTGGAGCATGTCGTACTGGTCAAGCACCGGTGGCGGGCCTGGGTCCCGCCGGGCGGCGAGGTCGAGCGCGGCGAGACGCCTCGCGAGGGCGCGGCGCGAGAGCTTCTAGAGGAGACAGGTCTTCGCGTCGACCTGCTCGACATCCCGGCCGCCGCCGCAGTCCGCTCGTTCCATCCGGACTTGCCGGCGACCTTGTCGTTGTCCTATGCCGCGATCGCCCCCGGGCCGGAGCCGCTGGTCGCAGAGGACGGACAACCGGCGGCCTGGACGCGGCTGGACCGGGACTGGGCCAGCTACTTCCCCGACGACCGGGACCGGATCCGGGAGTATGTGAAGGTGCTGACTCAGAGGTCTGCCGGCTGACCGGATCCGGCGCAGTCACTACGGCCGTCCGTGGCCGAACCCGGACCAGGCACCGGTGCCCGGCTGAAGGCTGTGGTCCTCCCCGGCGCGGACCGGCGCGGCCGGTCCGTCGTAGAAGGCCTGGTGGTCCAGGATCGAGCGCAGGTCGGCGTCGGCGAACCGGCCGGCCAGCGCGGCGGTCCCCAGCGCCCGGTCGACTACGGCCGTGCCGCGCAGCTTCGCGAGCGCGCCGGCCTCGGCCTCTTGGAGGCGATGCCGCGGACTCCTTCGGCTGCGGCCTCCTCCAGCCAGTCCGACGCGCCGCGGCCGATCGCCAGGAACGCCTCCTCCGCGGCGTTCATCGGCTTCGGGACGCGGACCCCGCGCGGATTCCGGGTAGTGCTCATCAACGATCACCGGGCTGCCGGGCGTGGACTTGCGGTGCCGGGCGATCTCGACCGGGACCCCGTCGACGATGCCAGTGACCACGATCTCCTCGCCATGGAACCGGACGAACACCTGCCGTCCGGCGTGGTGGTGGGCACGGAGTAGCGGACCTGCTCGACGCGGATCGTGGAGTCCTTGTCGTGGACTTGCCGGGTGGTGCCGAACGCCACGGTATAGAGGTGCTCGGGGATCTGGTGGAGCCGGAACCGCTCCTCGCCGAGCATCTCGATAGGTGCCCGGCGGGTCTCCCGGTGGACCCGGCCGTTGACCTCAGCCATGAACCCGTCGCAGGCCTGCTCGATCTCGGCGAACGTCGAGTAGGCGGCGCGCAGGTTCACCGAGGTCGGCACGAGGTCCCGCTTGGCTATCTTCACCGTGTTCTCCGCTCCGCCCTTGGATGCCGGGTCGGCCGGGACGCAGGTGCGGATCACGGTGCCGTAGAACCGGCCGATCGGCACGATGTCGGGGTTGCGCACCGGGATCGTCGCAATGCGTGCCGTGGTGACGGTCTTCTCGTTGTCGGTCAGGCAGTAGGTCGGCGCCCCGCCGAACGACCGGAACGTGGCGTCCAAGCAGGCCGCGATCGTCGGGACCATCTTGTCCAGCACCGGGATCACCACCCGGAACCTCGACCAGGCCAGCCATGCGCACCACAGCGCGGGGCGCCGGCCGTCCAGGCGCGGGCCCTCGCCCCAGTCCCACTGCATCCACAGCCCCGGCTCGGTCACCCAGGGGCGGTGCACTCTTCGATGCCCCGCGGCATAGGACTCCTTGGCCGCGGCCACTGCCCGGCGGGTGGAGCGGTCGGTGCCGTCATAGCCCATCGCCACCAGCTTCTTGTGGACCTGGTCGGCGCCGATCTCGCCGAGGGACTTCTCGACGAGCTCCTCGACCTTGGGCATGAGCGCGTCGATCATCTTCTGCCGCGGGATCCGCGCGGCCGGGTCGATCCCGGTGCCGCGCAGCTGCATGTAGCGGCGGACGGTGTGGTGGTCACACCCGGCCAGCTCGGCCGCTTTGCGGTAACCGCCCGTCAGGTCGTATGCAGCCAATATTTCCATGATCTCCTCATTCGTCTTCACAGACGATCACTCTGCCAAGTCGTCGTCCGGGCATGGTGGGGAGGTCAGGTGTCCGTCAATGGGTGAGTCTCATGTCCATCGGTGGGGAGGCTTCATGACCGCCAGTGGGGACTTTGCCACGTCCACTGACAGTCGGATTGAGGCTCTGAGAGGGCGTTTCGCGAGGGTTTGGTAGGTCCTGTGGTCGCTCGATGATGTGAACCGTCTGTGGTTCGCCGGCGGTGGGCCGTCGTCGGCTGTGGGATGTGTTTCGTGAGCGACCGCAAGCCGTACAACAGCGATCTGTCGGACGCGCAGTGGGACCTGATCCGTCCGGTGATCACGGCGTGGAAGGCGGCGCATCCCTCGGTGTCCGGGCATTCGGGCCGGTATGAGATGCGGGAGATCGTCAACGCGATCCGGTACGTGGCCCGCAACGGGATCCCGTGGGCGGAGATGCCGCACGACCTGCCACCGAAGTCGGCGGCGTACTACTACTTCGCGACCTGGCGCGACGACGGCACGGATGCGAAGATCCACGACCTGCTGCGCTGGCAGGTCCGGGAGAAGGCCGGGCGCTCCGCCGATCCGACCGCGTCGGCGCTGGACACCCAATCGCTGCACGCGGCGGTGAACGTGCCGGCCACCACAACCGGCCGGGACGCGGCGAAGAAGGTGCCGGGCCGCAAGCGTGGCCTCGCGGTCGACGTGATGGGGCTGGTCATCGCGGTGGTGGTGACCGCCGCGTCGGTGACCGACAACGTGATCGGGAAGAAGTTGCTGGACAAGGTCGCCGTCGCCGCGCCGACGGTGACCAAGGCGTGGGTGGATGCCGGGTTCAAGGACGACGTCGCGATCCACGGCGCGCTGCTCGGCGTCGATGTCGAAGTCGTCTCCCGGGCCGACGGCGAGAAAGGGTTCCGGCCGCTGCCCTTCCGATGGGTGGTCGAGCAGGTCAACGGCACCTTGATACTGCACCGCCGACTCGTGCGTGACTACGAGATCAAAACAGAGTCCGCCGAGTCGATGGTCTATTGGGCCTCTTCCGCCATCATGGCCAGACGATTGACCGGCGAGAACACCCCGACCTGGCGCGACGCCTGAGAGAGATGAAGGGTCCTGTGATGAACTCGCTGTTCACGATGATCGCCGAGCGGGAGGCCGACGCCCGGGCCACCGTCGAGGAGTTGCGTGCCGGCATCGACAAGCTCACCGAGCAGCTGACCGCTGCCGAGACCGAGCTGTCCCGGCTGGCGATCACCCGCCAGACCGCGATGTCGCTGGGCTACACCGAACCCGATGACGGCCCCGATACGACGATCGTCCAGCCCGCGTATCTGAACATCCTGGCCGAGTTCGAACGTGCCGACGCCCCGTTGCGTGCCGGACAGCTGTGTCAGATCCTCGATGTCGGTACCGAGCCCAAGCACCGCGAGGGTATGCGGGCCCGCCTCAAGCGCCTCGCCTCCCGCGGCATCCTGGAAGAGACCGAACCGGGCTTGTTCGTCCTGATCGCGAAGACGACACCACGCCAGCAGACCTGACCAGGCCGCCAATCACAGATCAGACCGAGAATCGGACATCACTCCACGAAACGACCTCTGATGTTTGTGGGGCCGCTGGGGTCCGTCCCGCAGACAGCACGCCGCCGACGTTCAACGCCCGGCAGCGAAGTTCGACAGCGTGGTTGGACCGTATAG
>Ga0136846_1221501_pt1 | contig 20998 bp, 15 predicted proteins | sample HopSoiMetagenom2_FD_96841 | JGI IMG/M metagenome (GOLD analysis project Ga0136846, IMG submission 96841) | Grasslands soil microbial communities from Hopland, California, USA - 2 Assembly 2016 (version 4) | ecosystem: Environmental > Terrestrial > Soil > Grasslands | place: USA: Hopland...
ACGCCGAGGTCCTGGCTGACCGCCGTGTCCGTCGTGATCGCGTTGTTGGCCAGCTTCGGACCGTTGACCTGACCCGGGATCGTCAACACCGTGATCTTGCCGTACGTCGACGGATCAGAGCTTGCGCTGATGTAGGCGGCCAGGAAGTCGCGCCGGAACCGGTTCATGGCACTGGTCAGCTGGAACGACGCCGAATTAGCATTGTCGGCAAGGTTTTTGGCGACGATGTAGTACGGCGGCTGGAAGCTGCTCGCGGTCGGGTTGGGATCCAGCGGCACGTCCCAGAAATCCGACGTCGAGAAGAACGTCACCGGGTCGTTCACGTGATACTTGGCCAGCAGGCTGCGCTGCACCTTGAACAGGTCCTCCGGATAGCGCAGATGGGCCTGTAACTCCGGCGAGATCTCGCTCTTGGGCTTGACCGTGCCAGGGAACACCTTCATCCAGGCCTGCAGCACCGGGTCCTTCTCATCCTGCGCGTACAGCGAGACGGTGCCGTCGTAGGCATCGACGGTGGCCTTCACCGAGTTTCGGATGTAGGACACTTGCTTGTCAGGCGCCAGCCGGTTGACCGCCACCTCATTGGAATCGGCAGTGGCCGACGACAGCGATGTCAGCTGCGAATACGGGTAGTTGTCCAGCGTGGTGTACCCGTCGACGATCCACACCATCCGCTTGTTCACGATCGCCGGATACACGCTGGTGTCGGTGGTCAGCCACGGTGCCACCGCCTTCACCCGCTCGGACGGGTCACGATTGAACAGTATCCTGCTGTCTGCGCCGATCGGATTGGGGAACACCAGCTTTCGCTCGGAGAACTTCGCTGCGAAGACCGCACGGGCCAGCCAGTTGCCGATCGGTACGCCGCCAGTGCCGCCGTAGGTGTAGTTCTTGGTTTCGGTGTTGGTCTCGTAGTCGTACTCGCGGTCGTTGCCGTTCTTGCCGACAATCGCGTAGTCGTCCGCTGTATTCGCGATGACCGGGCCGAAGTAGACGCGCGGCTGGTCCAGCGGGGCGGGCCCGGGCGAGATCACGCTGCCGTTGGCGCCGACGACGCTGGACAAGAATTCCGGATAGCCGCCGTTCTGGTTGGGGTCGTTGGCGACTCCGCGAACGGTGTTCGCCGGCGACGCGATGAAACCATTACCGTGGGTGTAGACGAAGTGCCGGTTGATCCAGTCGCGCTGGTTGTCGATCAGCCTGTCGGGGTTGAGTTCACGCGCCGCCACTACGTAGTCGCGCAGGCTGCCATCGGGACCGTTGTAGCGGTCGATGGACAGCTGATCGGGAAAGTAATAGAAGTTCTTGCCCTGCTGGAACTGGGTGAACGCGGGCCCGACGATGGTCGGGTCGAGCAGCCGGATGTTCGACGTCGTCGCCCGGTCGGCGGCGACCTGTTGCGCGCTGGCCTGCGTATTGCCGCTGTAGTCACGGTACGTGACGGTGTCGCCAGTCAACCCATACGCCTGCCTGGTTGCCGTGATACTTCGGCTGATGTAGTCGCTTTCCTTTTGCGCAGCATTGGGTTTCACGTTGATCTGCTCGACGACCAACGGCCATCCCCAACCCACGACCAGCGAACTCAGCAGAAGCAGCACCACACCGATAGCCGGAATGCGCAAGTCACGCAACACGATCGCGGAGAACACCGCCGCTGCGCAGATCACGGCGATCGCCAGCAGAATCAGCTTGGCCGGCAGCACCGCGTTGATATCGGTGTAGCCGGCGCCGGTGAACGGCTTGCCCGGGCGAGTGTTGCTCAGCAGTGTGTAGCGGTCCGTCCAGTACGCGACGGCCTTGAGCAGCATCAGGACACCTACCAGCGTGATCAGCTGGATGCGCGCCGAGCGGCTCAGCGCACCGGTGCGGCCGGACAGTCGGATACCGCCAAAGAGGTAGTGGCCCACCAGGTTGGCGATGAGTGCCAGCAACGTCGCCGCGAACAGATACCCCAGCACCAGCTTGTAGAAAGGCAGGTCGAACGCGTAGAAGCCGAGGTCCTTTCCGAACTGCGGGTCAGCGATGCCGAAGCTGCCGCCGTGGATGAACAACTGGACGGTGTCCCAAGACGTCTGAACGATGAAGCCGGTTATCACGCCGATAAGCACCGGGACGCCAATGCCGACCAGCCGCAACCGCGTCATCACCGCGGTGCGGTAGCGGGCCACCGGATCGTTGGGGCCGTTGGTCGGGACGAACACCGGCCGCGTGCGGTACGACAGGGCAAGCGCGGCGAACACGATGGTGCCCATCACCACCCCCGCCACCAGGAAGACGATGACCCGGGTGACGATCTTCGTGGTGAACACCGAGCGGTAGCCGAGCTCGCCGAACCACAACCAGTCCACGTAGGCATCGACCATGCGCGGGCCGAACAGCAACAGCAGCACGACGGCCAGCGCCACCGCGATCAGAATCCGGCTACGTCGTGTCAGCTTCGGCATTCGCGCCGCGGGCCGCATACCCACTCGTCAACTCCAGTCTTGGGTTCTCAAACGTCTACTGTGACGTGGCCCCAACTCTACGCACTCGGCGCACGGCAACTTCTCAGCAACGGGGAGGTTCGCCACCGGCGGAAATTGCGTGCAGCGCATCGACCGCCTGGCCCAGATTGTCGACCTTGACCAGCTGCAGGCCGTCGTCGGCCGTCTTGGCCTCGTCACAGTTGTCGGCGGGCACCAGGAAGACGGTGGCGCCTGCTTCGCGAGCCGCGAGCATCTTGTGGGTGATGCCGCCGATGGAGCCGACCTTGCCATCGCTGTCGATGGTCCCGGTGCCTGCGACGAACTTGCCGTCGTTGAGGTCACCCGTGGTGAGCTTGTCGACGACCGCGAGGGAAAACATCAGCCCGGCCGAGGGCCCGCCAATGTTGGCGAGGTTGAAATCGATGGAGAACGGCGCCCACGGCGCATCCAGCACGCCGACACCGAGGTAGCCGTAGTCGCGGTCAGGGTTGGAGCCCAGGGTGACGGTGGCGATGCCCGCCGGAGAGTTCTTGCGGCGGTAGTCGAGGACCAGTTGATCGCCGGGTTTGGTGGCCTTCAGCAGCGTGGTGAACTGGTCGAGGTTGGCGACCGGCTTGCCGTTGACGCCGTCGATGGCGTCGCCGCGCTGCAGCTTGCCGACCGACGGGCCGCGGTCGCTGACGTTCTCCACCGTCACCGCCGATGGGTATTTGAGGAAGCTCAACGCCGCGTACTCCGCGCTGTCCTCGGAGCGTTTGAAGTCGGTGGTGTTGGCCTGGTCGATTTCGTCCTTCGACTTGTCCGGCGGATATACCAGGTCACGCGGAACCAGCTGCTCACGGCCCGACATCCACAGCGTCAGCGCCTGCCCCAGCGTCAGGTCGTCGCGCTGCGACACCGTGGTCATGTTCAGATGTCCCGACGTCTTGTGGAGGTCGGCGCCTTCGATGTCGACGACCTGCTTGCCCTCGACCTCGCCGAGCGTGTCGAACGTCGGGCCGGGGCCCAGCGACACGTAGGGCACCGTCACCACCGACAGCAGCACCCCGAACGCCACGATCGGCACCAAGGCGACCAGCAGCGTCAAAATCCGCCTGTTCACGGCGACCACAGTAAAGGTTCGCGCTGGGTGAGCATTGGCTGGAGCCTTAGCTGGAGCCGGAGGAGGTTCACTCAGAGCGTGACCCGCCGACCCGCACGATGTGCCGCCGATGAGTACCGTTGGGGGCATGGCTGACCTGCCTTTCGGCTTCTCCTCCGGGGACGACCCCGAGCGCGACAAGCGCAAAGATCCCGATTCGGGTTCCGGCTCGGACCCCTTCGGCATGGGTGGCGGGTCCGAATTCGACATGTCCCAACTCGGACAGATCTTCAGCCGACTCGGGGAAATGTTCAGCGGTGCCGGCAACGTGATGGCCGGCGGTTCACAATCCGGCCCGGTGAACTATGACCTGGCCCGGCAGCTGGCGTCGAGCTCGATCGGCTTCGTCGCGCCGGTGCCCGAAAAGACCAGCGCCGCGATTGCCGACGCCGTGCACCTGGCCGAGACGTGGCTGGACGGGGCGACCGCGCTCCCTGCGGGCACCACCAAGGCGGTGGCGTGGACCCCCAACGACTGGATCGACAACACGCTGGACACCTGGAAGCGGCTGTGCGATCCGGTCGCCGAACAGATTTCGACGGTGTGGGCCTCAGCGCTGCCCGAAGAGGCCAAGAGCATGGCAGGCCCGCTGCTGGCGATGATGTCGCAGATGGGCGGCATGGCGTTCGGGTCGCAACTCGGCCAGGCGCTGGGCAAGCTGTCACGAGAAGTGTTGACCTCCACCGACATTGGGTTGCCGCTGGGCCCCAAGGGAGTGGCGGCGCTGATGCCTGAGGCTGTCGACTCGCTGGCCGAGGGACTCGAGCTGCCGCGCAGCGAGATCATCACCTTCCTTGCCGCCCGCGAGGCCGCGCATCACCGCTTGTTCAGCCATGTGCCGTGGCTGGCCAGCCAACTGCTCAACGCTGTCGAGGCCTTCGCCAAAGGCATGAAGATCGACATGAGCGGGATCGAAGACATGGCCAGGGGATTCAACCCGGAGTCGCTGACCGATCCGGCGGCCATGGAACAGCTGCTGAGCCAGGGGATGTTCGAACCGAAGGCGACGCCGGAGCAGACCGCGGCGCTGGAGCGGCTGGAGACGCTGCTGGCGTTGATCGAGGGCTGGGTGCAGACGGTCGTCGCCGACGCGCTCGGTGACCGCATCCCCGGTACGTCCGCGCTGAGCGAGACGCTGCGCAGGCGGCGTGCCACCGGCGGGCCGGCCGAGCAGACATTCGCGACACTGGTCGGTTTGGAGCTGCGGCCGCGCAAGCTGCGGGAGGCGGCGGTGCTGTGGGAGCGCCTGACTCAGGCCGTCGGCGCCGACGCCCGCGACGCGGTCTGGCAGCATCCCGACCTGTTACCCAGCGCCGAGGATCTCGACGAGCCGGCCGGTTTCATCGACAGGATGATCGGCGGGGACACCAGCGGCATGGATGAGGCCATCGACCAAGCGATCGCCGACCTGCAAAAAGGCTCCGACAAAGGCGACGACAACACTGAAAACTGAGAATTCCCTGAGGCGTTGAACGGTTTCGGCCAGACGGTCCGTTTGTACCGATCGACGGGTCCTACCGGGCCCACCGTCGAAAGGGAACACGATGCCGCAACCGTCGGCTGACTCGAGCACCGACCTCCACCAGCAGATGACCGAGATGATGTTCGGCTACTGCGTGAGCCAGATCATCCGCACCGCTGCGGAATTCTCGCTGGCGGATCGTCTGGCCGCGGGCCCGCTCACCGCGGAGGAGATCGCTGAACGTGAGCACAGCGCGCCAGCCACAACCTTCCGACTGATGCGCGCCTGCGTCGCATTCGGATTGGTCACAACCGACGATGCCGGCAGGTTTGGGGGCACCGCGCTGCTCGGCACGCCGCGCACGGACGCGCCTCGTTCCCTACGCGCCCTTGTCATGGCGGTCACCAACAGCGCGTCGTGGCTGCCGTGGATGCGATTCGGCGCTTCGGTGCGCACGGGCCATAGCCAGGCACACAACGCGCTCGGCATGGACTTCTTCGACTACCTCGAGCGAAACCTTCGTTGGCACAGGAATTCAGCGCGGGCATGAGCAGCGGCACGTCCGTGTGGGCGCCGGAACTCGCCGATCAGATCGACACCACGACGGTGCGTCGCGCGGTGGACATCGGCGGCGCCAACGGCGCGCTCCTCGCCCTGCTACAGCAGGCGAACCCGGCCCTGCATGGAATTGTGTTCGATCGGCCCAACATCGCGCGAGACGCGGAGGCGCACATCGCTCGGAACGGCTTCGCCGAGCGCACCGAGGTCGTCGGCGGCGACTTCTTCGAGGCCGTGCCCGCCGGTGACCTATATCTGCTGAAGTTCATCCTGCATGACTGGGACGACGAGAGCTGCGTGAAGATTCTGCGCAGTTGCCGCAAGGCGATGGAGCCGGGCGGCCGCATCGCGATCGTCGAACTCGTTGTCGGCGATGACGGCAAGGACAGCCTTGGCGCACTCATGGACCTGAGCATGCTTGCCGTCGTCAACGGGCGTGAGCGCTCGCTGGAGGAATTCGACACCCTGCTGCAGCGGGCGGGTCTGCGCCGCACCGCAGTTCTGACAGCGGATTCCCCGCAGAGCGTGATCGAGGCCGTTGCCGCGTAGGCCCTGTGGATAACCTCGCCGGGTATGCCGGTGTTGGTGGCAGAGTCGGCCCATGACGCGCTACACGCTCAACCCTGCGATGCCGGTGTTGCTGCGTCCCGACGGGGCGGTGCAGGTGGGATGGGATCCCCGGCGCGCGGTGCTGGTACGGCCGCCGGCAGGGCTGAGCTCCGCCGCGCTGGCTGAGCTGCTTCGGATCTTGCAGTCCGGCGCGACGTTGGCAGATCTGCAGGCGCGCTTTGAGGTGGACGCGAGTGAGCTGGTCGGATCGCTGGTCGATGCGGGCGTGGCGACGGCCGCCGAGCGCAGGCGCACGCGGTGCGCATCGATTCGCATCCACGGCCGCGGCCCGCTGTCGGATCTACTGGCCGGCGCGCTGCGTTGCTCAGGTGCGCGAGTGACGCACAGCCGCGTCGCGCAAGCCGCACCGCCTGAGACGACGGATCTCGTGGTGCTTTCGGATTTCCTGGTCGCCGATCCGCGGGTGGTCCGCGAACTGCACACGGGCAGGGTGGCGCACCTGCCGGTGCGGCTGCGCGACGGCGCCGGGTTGGTCGGTCCACTGGTTGTCCCGGGTGTGACGAGCTGTTTGGGATGTGCGGATCTGCACCGCAGTGACCGTGACGCGGCGTGGCCCGCGGTCGCATCGCAGCTGCGCGACGCCGTCGGCAGTGCCGACAGGGCTACCGTGCTGGCGACGGCCGCGCTGGCGCTCAACCAGGTCGACCGGGTCATCAAGGCGGTACGTCGGGGCGAGGCGGTCGGGACTTCGGTGGAGCCCCCGCCGACGCTGGATACCACGCTCGAATTCGACGTCAACGCCGGAGCGATCGTGGCGCGCCGGTGGTCGCGGCATCCTCGCTGCTGGTGCTGAAAACGTTTGTTGCCAAGTCATTGGGGTCCGCACAGAAGTGTCATGGATGATGGTCTGGTGACTGACATCAAGCGGGGTCGGGCTGCGCGCAACGCCAAGCTGGCGAGCTTGCCCGTCGGCATGGCTGGCCGGGCCGCGTTGGGCTTCGGTAAACGGCTGACCGGCAAGTCGAAAGACGAGGTCAACGCCGAGTTGATGGACAAGGCGGCCCAGCAGTTGTTCACGGTGCTCGGTGAGCTCAAGGGCGGCGCGATGAAGGTCGGGCAGGCGCTGTCGGTCATGGAGGCCGCGATCCCCGAGCAGTACGGCAAGCCGTACCGCGAGGCGTTGACCAAGCTGCAGAGGGAGGCCCCGCCGCTGGCCGCGGCCAAGGTGCACCGCGTGCTGGACGGTCAACTGGGCACCAAATGGCGGGAACGGTTCGCATCGTTCGACGACACGCCGGTGGCGTCGGCCAGTATCGGCCAGGTGCACAAGGCGGTGTGGTCGGACGGCCGCGAGGTCGCGGTCAAGATCCAGTACCCCGGCGCCGACGAGGCGTTGCGCGCCGACCTGAAAACCATGCAGCGCATGGTCAGTGTGCTCAAACAGATCTCCCCCGGCGCCGACGTGCAGGGCGTGGTCGACGAACTCATCGAGCGCACCGAGATGGAACTGGACTACCGACTGGAGGCCGACAATCAACGTGCCTTCGCCAAGGCGTACGACAACCATCCGCACTTCGTCGTCCCACACATCGTGGCCAGCGCGCCGAAAGTCGTGATCCAGGAATGGATTGAGGGCATCCCGTTGTCCCACATCATCCGGGACGGCACACAGGAGCAGCGGGATCTGATGGGCCGGCGGCTTTTCGAGCTCACGTACGACGCGCCGCGGCGGCTCGAGATGATGCACGGCGACGCGCATCCCGGAAACTTCATGCTGCTGCCCGACGAGAAGATGGGCGTCATCGACTTCGGGGCGGTGGCTCCCCTGCCCGGCGGGATCCCCGTCGAAATCGGTCTGGCGACGAGATATGCGCTCAACGACGACTACGACAACCTGCTGGCGACCATGCAGAAGATCGGGTTCATCCAGAAGGGTGAGCAGGTGTCCAAGCGCGAGATGGACGACATGATGCGCCAGTACGTCGAACCGCTTGAAGTTGAGGTGTTCCACTACAGCCGTAAATGGCTGCAGAAGATGACCGCGGTCAACATGGACAGGTCGGTGGCGCAAATCAAGGCCGCACGCCAGATGGACATCCCCGCCAAGCTGGCGATCCCGTTGCGAGTCATCGCCTCAAACGTCGCCATCGCCTGCCAGCTTGACGCACATATTCCAACCAGAGCCCTTGCCACAGAACTGATTCCGGGATTCGCCGAAGAAGCAGCCTAGCGACCGAACGGGAAAACCCGGCAGCGCTTAAGCGGCTGCCGGGCTTTCCACGGTGTTCTTGCGTGGCCGTCCACGCGGGCGCTTACGCGCGATGATCGTGCCGCGCTCGATGATCTCCCCGCCCCAAACGCCCCACGGTTCCTGGCGTTCCAGCGCAGCGGAAAGGTACTCGCGGCGGATCGGGCAATCCGCGCACAGCGCCTTGGCGCGCTCGAGGTCGAGCGGATTCTCGGCGAACCACAAGTCGGGGTCGCCGACATGACACGGCACCGACAGCATCGTTCTTTCACGGCATGCCTCGACTGACATGTCCAGCCCTCTGCTTCCTGGTCGTTGGTTTCGTCGGCCATCTTTCTTCTGATGGGTCCGTGACCAGGGATTCGGAGGTCCGAATGGCTTCCCAAATAAATTGGCCACGGATCCTTGACTGCGGGTCCGTGGCCTTTCGGCTTCGTTCGAGGCTCTACCTAGGTGGTGCCCCGATCCACGGACTGTCCAGTCGCGGTGGCGGTGCGGCGCTTGCGCTGCGGCGGAATGGCAGCTGCGGCACCCGCGGCGGCGTACGCCCAAAACGCGGGATGTGCCGCGGCGACGGCCGCGGTCTCAGCGACGTGGAGGGTCCGCGACATGCCGGCAACGCCTACGCCGGTGAACGCATTGATGCTCGCCATGATCTCGGCACCCTCCTTTCGTAGATGAGTCAGGTCACTCTCGTGATCTTGAGGCTAGAGCCTAACAGGCCGAGCAGACAAGCGATTTTCTGACCAGCGGATTTGGCATGATTTTTACGACGATTGGCGGCCTTTGACCATCGCAAGCACGTCGGCGCCGTACTGCTCGAGCTTGCGCGCACCGATGCCGGGGATCGCGACCAGCGCGGCATCGTCGGTGGGCAGCGTCTCGGCGATCGCGATCAGTGTGTTGTCGGTGAACACCACATAGGCCGGCACGCTCATTTCCTTTGAGATGCGCAGCCGCCAATCCTTCAGCTCGGCGAGTAGTACCTCATCGATGTCGGACGGGCAGCTTTCGCAGCGACGCAACATGATCGCGGGCGGCGTGGTCAGCGTGTTGTTGCAGACGCGGCAACGGGGTGTGGCGCCGCGCGCTCGTCGTGGCCGGTTCGGGGTGGCGTCGCCGGGAGACTGCGGGGCAATGCCGTTGAGGAAGCGTGACGGCCGCCGGCTCTGCCGACCGCCCGGCGCCCGCGCCAAGGCCCAGCTGAGCGCCAAATGCACTCTGGCCCTGGTGATTCCGACATACAGCAACCGGCGTTCCTCTTCGACCGGCTCGCTGTCGGGACCATGCGCCAGCGCATGCGAGATGGGTAGCGTGTTATCCGCAAGCCCGACCAGGAATACCGCATCCCATTCCAGGCCCTTGGCGGCGTGTAGCGACGCCAGGGTGACGCCCTGCACGACCGGTGGGTGGCGCGCGTCGGCGCGCTGACGGAGCTCGGCGAGCAGGGCGCGCAGGTCAAGCGACGGCCGCTGCGCCACCTCCTCGTCGACGAGTTCGGCCAAGCCACTCAACGCTTCCCACCGTTCACGGGCCCGCGTGCCCGCGGGCGGTTCGGCGGTGAGACCCAGCGGCTCGAGCACCGCGCGCACGATCTCGGGCAGGTTTCCTTCCACGTCACGTTCGGCGGCGCGCTGCAGCGCCAGCAGCGCCTGGCGGATCTCCTGACGGCTGAAGAAGCCTTCGCCGCCACGCACCTGGAACGGGACACCCGCCTCGGTGAGCGCCTCCTCGTAGACCTCTGACTGCGCGTTGATGCGGTAGAGCACCGCGATCTCCGAGGCCGCTGTGCCCGACTCGACCAGGTTCTTGATCTTCTTGGCCACCGCTGCCGCCTCGGCGACCTCGTCGGGGTGTTCGGTGAACGTCGGGTTCGGCCCCGGGTCGCGCTGGCCGACTAGGTGCAGCTTGCTTCCGGCCATCCGGCCGCGGGCGGCGGCGATCACCCGGTTCGCCAGCGACACCACTTGCGGGGTGGACCGGTAGTCACGCTCGAGCCGCACCACCGCTGCGTCTGGAAACCGCCGCGAAAAGTCCAGCAGGTAGCGCGGTGTGGCGCCGGTGAACGAGTAGATCGTCTGGTTGGCGTCGCCGACCACGGTGAGGTCGTCGCGGGCACCGAGCCAGGCGTCGAGCACCCGCTGCTGCAGCGGGGTGACGTCCTGGTACTCGTCGACGACGAAGCAGCGGTAGCGGTCGCGGAATTCCTGTGCCACCGCGTCGTCGTTTTCGATCGCGGCGGCGGTGTGCAACAGCAGATCGTCGAAGTCAAGCAGCGCCATGCCGTCGCGACGGGCCTTGAGCGATTCGTATCCGGCGTAGACCGCCGCGATCTTCGCGGCGTCGAACGGGATGTCACGGCCGGCCTGCGCGACCGCGGCGGCATAGCCTTCGGGGCTGATCAGAGATGCCTTGGCCCATTCGATTTCGCTTGCGAGGTCGCGCACGTCGTCGGTGCTCGTCGACATGCCCGCGCGGTTGGCGGCCTGGGCGACGACCGAGAACTTCGTGTCGAGCAGCTGCCACCCGGTGTCGCCGACCACGCGCGGCCAGAAGTACGACAGTTGTCTGCGGGCCGCGGCGTGAAATGTCATCGCTTGTACGGATGACGTGCCGACATCCCCGGAAGCAGCGTCGAGCGCACGTAGCCGGGCGCGCATCTCGCCGGCGGCCCGCTGGGTGAATGTCACCGCCAGCACCTGCTGAGGTGCGACGTGTCCCGTCGCGACCAGGTGGGCGATGCGGCGGGTGATGGTGCGCGTCTTGCCCGTCCCGGCGCCGGCCAGCACACACACCGGGCCGCGGGCAGCCAGCACGGCTTCACGCTGTTCGTCGTCGAGGTCAGCGACGAGCTCGTCGCGCGACGTAGGAGCCTCGACCGACATGCGGTCCATCTTGGCAGGGCGCTGTGACAAAAGCCGGGCGCGGCGCGGGCATGTTTGGGGGTATCCGATACGTTGACTGCCTTATGACCGCTGGTTCTTCTGGACTGACCATGTACACCACCTCGTGGTGTGGCTATTGCTTCCGCTTGAAGAAGATTCTGAAAGCGGAGGGGATTCCGTTCGCCGAGGTCGACATCGAAGCCGATCCCGCCGCAGCTGAATTCGTGGCGTCGGTCAACGACGGCAATCAGACGGTGCCGACGCTCAAGTTCGCCGACGGCTCGACGCTGACCAACCCGAGCGGGGCCCAGGTCAAGGCCAAGCTGGCCAGCTAGTCTCCCCGCGAGCAGACGCGGAAACCCCCAAAATCTCGCGAAAATGGGGGGTTTCGCGTCTGCTCGGCAGTCGAGCGCTAGTCCTCCGCGGCCCAGGATTCGATGATCTCCCGGGCGATCGAGATCGACCCCGGCAGCAACAGCCGCGACGGTGAGTCACTACTCCAATCGCCGTGATCGAGCGCTTCCCGGATCTCGGCGCGGGTGAACCATGCCGCCTCGGCGATCTCGCCGTCGTTGAACGAGAACTCCTGCTCCGGGTCGCCGACGGCATGGAACCCGACCATGAGCGACCGCGGAAACGGCCACGGCTGGCTGCCCAGGTAGGTGACGTTGGTCACGGTCAGCCCGATCTCCTCGGCGATCTCGCGGGCGACACAGCCCTCGAACGACTCGCCGGCCTCGACGAAACCGGCCAGCAGCGAGAACATCCGCTCGGGCCACACCGTCTGCCGGGCCAGCACCGCGCGGTCGTGGCCGTCGTGGACGAGGCAGATCACCGCGGGGTCGATGCGGGGAAACTCCTCGTGGCCGTTCGCCGAGTTGACCCTCGACCAGCCGCCCTTGATCGACTTGGTCGGGGCGCCGTCGAGCGCGCTGAACCGCGCATTGTCATGCCAATTCAGCAGGGCGGTGGCCGTCGCGACCAGTTGCGCGCTGACGTCGTCGAAGATCTGCCCGGCGCGGCGCAGGTCGAGCACTTCTGTTTCGGTGTGCGGATCGTCGGGTCCCTCCAGTGCGGCGCGAATCGCCCACACGTGCCGACCGTCGGCCAGCCGGCCCAGGAACACGGCGTTCTCCGGCGGCTTGTCGCCCAGCTTGGCCGCCTGACCGAGCACCACCTGGCCACCGGAGATCAGGACCTGGTTGCGACGGTCGACCCTGAGCAGCAGGGCGTCGGGCCATCCCGCCACGGCCGCGTCGACATCGGTGCGCAGCGCATCGGCGCGGTCGGCACCCACTCGGGACAGCAGCGGGACGTTGCGAAGCTGGAACTGTCTCATCGCCCGGTCGCCGCCTCCTGTCCGCCGCGTGTCATCTTTCGGCTTCTGCGCTGCGGATGTACAGCAGCCGGTCACCGAGTTCCAGGGCGTCGACCTCGGGCTCGTCGACGCGCACGAGCTCGCCGTTGCGAACGACGCCCAGCACGATGTCGGTCAGGTGCCGCGGCGAACCGCCGGCCTCCTTCGGGGTGACCTCGCGTTCCGCCAGCGCGAACCCGGCGTCGGGTGTCAGTAGGTCTTCCATCATCTCGACAACACTGGGGGTCTGCGTCGCTATGCCCAGCAGCCGGCCCGCGGTCTCGGCCGACACGACCGTGGAGTCCGCACCGGACTGGCGCAGCAGGTGCTGATTCTCGGCTTCCCTGGCCGCGGCGATGATCTTGGCTGTGGGCGCGAGCTCCCGGGCGGTCAAGGTGACCAGAACCGCGCTGGCGTCGTCATCGGTCGCGACGATGATCGATTTCGCGTGCTGGGCGCTGGCCAGCCGCAGCACCTCGGACTTGGTCGCGTCGCCGTGCACGGTGACCAGTCCCGCACTCTTCGCGCGCTCGAGTGCTGAGGCGTTCTCGTCGACGACGACGATGTCGGCGGGTGCCACCTCGTCGCCGACCATCGCGGCCACCGCTGTCCTGCCCTTGGTGCCGTATCCGATGACGACGGTGTGGTTGCGCACTCTGCTCCTCCATCGCTGGATCTTCAATGCCTGGCGCGACTGTGTCGTCAGCGTTTCCACGGTCGTACCGATCAGGACGATCAGGAACGCGATCCGCAACGGGGTGATCACCAGGACATTGATCAGCCGGGCCGACGGAGTGACCGGGGTGATGTCGCCGTAGCCCGTGGTCGACAGTGACACCGTCGCGTAGTACAGGCAATCGAGGAAAGACAGCGGGTCGTTGGGGTCTGGCCTGCTCTCGACGTCACGATAGCCGTGCCGGTCCAGATAGACGATCACCACCGCGGCGAACAGCGCGAGCGTCGCGTAGATGATGCGCCTGATGATGCGCTGGCCAGGGCTGATGAACGGCTCGGGAATGCGAAGGATGTCGACGAGCGCGGCATCGGGCCGAGCCGACAGGTTCTCTTCGATCGCCGCGAGCCGCCGCCGCAATTTACCTTTGGCCACGACAACCTGTCATCGGAAAGACCCGTTGCACGACACAATGTAATCATGGTCTCTCCTCCACCCGAACTGCAGCAGATCGCCAGCCCGGCCCCCGCCTTGCGCCTCGGCGCTCTGTTGATGGGCATGGGCACCCTGCACTTCGCGGCGCCCAAGCCGTTCGATGTGATCGTTCCGGTCGAGCTGCCGGGCAGTCGGCGGTTCTATACCTATGCGTCGGGCGCGGCGGAGTTCGCGACCGGTGCGCTGCTGCTGTCTCCGCGCACCCGCAAGCTCGGCGCGTTGTCGGCGGTCGCCCTTTTTCTCGCGGTGTTTCCTGCGAACCTCAACATGGTGCGACTGTGGAAGGACAAGCCTCTGTTCATGCGGCTGGGCGCGATCGCCCGCCTGCCGCTGCAGATTCCGATGATCACCGCGGCGCTAAAGGTGTATCGCAGCTCCTAGGCAGCGTTTGCGCCAAACTTGATTCGGCAATGCCGATGACATGCGGGCGGTATGGCTTGAGCGGCCAGGCCAGTGGTCGGTCACGGACGTCTCCGATGCAGAGTTACTCCCCGGCGGGGTCCTTATCGACGTGGTCGCGGTTCCCCCGCGCGGTCGCGGCTTAGGCCGCGTGAGCATCCAGCAGCGCGACGATGTCGTCGGTGCCGGGCAACGTGTCGGGGCTGACGGTTCGTCCGGACCGTACGTAGTGGAATGCCGCGCGTACCGATTCCACCGGGCAGCCATGTAGTTGCGCCCACGCCAGCCGGTACACCGCGAGCTGAATCGCCGCATGCTGCTTGGCTTCCGGAGTGTCGGGCGGTTCGCCGGTCTTCCAGTCCACCACCGTGGTGCCGCCATCGTCCTCGGCGAAGATCGCGTCGATGCGCCCCCGCACCACGCGCCCGCCGATGACCATGTCGAACGGAACCTCCACATCGACCGGCGTGCGGGCGGCCCACGGGGACACCGCGAACGCCGCCTGCAGCTCCGCGAGATCATCGGTGTCGCCGGCGTCACGGTCGACGGCGCCGGGCAGGTCGTCGAGGTCGAACAGCCGCTCGGCGTGGAAGAAGCGCTGCACCCAGTCGTGAAAAGCGGTGCCCAACAAGGCATGCGGGTCGGGCCGGGCGGGCAGCCGGCGGCGCAGTCGCTGCGCGACGCCGTCGGGGTCGCGGCCGAACTCGACCAGCGTGCTCACCGACAGCTGCGCGGGCAGCGGCATCACGGTCTGGTCGGCCGCGCGGTCGCGCTCGGCCAACAGGGCGTCGACGTCGGCTGCCCATCCGTCGACATCTGAGGTGTTCGCATCGAGACCGCCCGACATCGCCTGCGTCACCATCGCCGCGCCGGTGTCCACGTCTCTTCTCTGCGCGCCGACGGGGTCGGTGGGCCAGAGCGCCTCGATTGCCCTGTTGCGCAAGGGGTTCGGCTCACCATCGGGCGGTGTTGGAGCCCAGTGTTCGACGACGCCGCAGGGATCGCCCGCGGCTGTGTTGTTTTCGGACGTCTCGATGATGTCCTTGAGCTCGCAGAGGAAATCGGAGGGGCCACGGGGTTTGGACCCGGTGGCGCCCCAATGGTGACCCGACAGCAGCAGAGTGTCCTCGGCGCGGGTGAGCGCCACGTACAGCAGCCTTCGCTCCTCGTCGATGCGGCGCTGCTCGAGGCGCCGTCTGTGATCGGAGATCTTGTCGGACAACCGCTTCCGATCGTTGACGTCTGACGTGTCGAGCACTGGGATGCCGTGCTCGGACACGGTGGCCCGGTCGCCACGCAGCAGCGGCGGCAGATCACCCGCGTCGGTGAGCCAGGTGCGCGTCGACGCCGTCGACGGGAATATCCGACCGCTCAGGTGCGGCACCGCCACCACCTGCCACTCCAAGCCCTTGGCGGCGTGCACGGTGAGGATCTGCACCCTGTCGTTGGCGACGGACACCTCGGCGGGGGCCAGGCCGTTCTCCACCTGCTCGGCGGCATCCAGGTACGCCAGCAGAGCCGGCACCGTCGCGCCGGGCCGAGCGGCGAAGTCGGCCACCACGTCGGCGAACGCGTCCAGGTGCTCGGTTCCCGACCAGCCCGATGCCACGGGTCTTGCCGCCCGAACCTCGGTATCGACGCCGAGTACCCGGCGCACCTCGGCGACGAGATCGGGCAGCGGATGCGTCAGATGGGCGCGCAGCGCGGTCAGCTCGCGGCCGAGTGCGACGATCCGGCTGTGGCCGGCCGCGGAATACGCTTCCGCACGCCCGGGATCGCAGATCGCGTCGGCCAGGCAGGCCGCGTCGGCGTCGCCGGCTGCCTGCGAGATGATCTGCTCGGTGGTGGTCTCGCCTGTCGGTCGGTCATCGAGTTCGACGGCGCGTCGCCACAGCGCGGCGATGTCGCGGCCACCCAGCCGCCACCGCGGCCCGGTCAGCACCCGCATCGCGGCGGCGCCCGCGGTCGGATCGGCCACCAGACGCAGCGTTGCCACCAAGTCGGCAACCTCGGGCACGGCGAGCAACCCGGCGAGTCCGACGACCTCGACGGGGACGCCGCGCGCCGCAAGGGCGTCGGCCATCGGCGCGGCATCGGCGTTGCGGCGCACCAGCACCGCCGCCGTCGGGGCGGCAGAGCCGTCGTCGCGGTGATAGATCCGTGCCAAATGGTCTGCGACCCAATCGCGTTCGGTTGCCACGTCGGTCAGCAGCGCGCATCGGATGACGCCCGGCTGGGCGTCGGGCCGCGGCCGCAGCGCCCGCACCGCCACTGACCGGCGCCGCGCCTCGGCGGACACCGCGTTCGCCAGATACAGCGCCCGCGGTGGATTGCGCCAGCTGGTGCGCAGCTCCAGCGTCGGCGCAGGCGTTCCGTCCGCAAGCGGGAAGTCGGTGGTGAACCGCGGCAAATTGGTCGCCGACGCGCCCCGCCACCCGTAGATCGACTGGATCGGATCCCCGACGGCCGTCAGGGCCAGGTCGTCGTCGACGCCGCAGCCGAACAGTGAGGACAGCGCCACCCGCTGTGCGTGTCCGGTGTCCTGGTACTCGTCGAGCAACACGACCCGATACCGCTGACGGAGCTGCTCGCCGACTTGCGGGAACGTCGACGCCAGCCGTGCGGCCGAGGCCATCTGCATGCCGAAGTCCATGACCTTCTCGGCCCGCATGCGCGCGTGCAGGGCGTCGATCAGCGGAACCAGTTGGGTGCGCTCGGTCTGGGTGGCCAGCATGCGCAGCAGCCACTGGCTGGGCCCGCGGTCGCGCTGATAGGGGCCTGCCGGCAGGGTGTGCACCAGCCGTTCCAGCTCGACGTGGGTGTCTCGCAGCTGCGTGGTGTCCACGAGGTGTTCGGCCAGCTGGCCCGCGAGGCGCAGCACCATCGCGGTCACCGCAGCCGGAGTCTTGTCGGTGTCGAGGTGCTCCGGAAACTCGCACACGACGCGAAACGCCAACTGCCACAACTCGGTTTCGCCGAGCAATCGGGTGTCGGGTTCGACGGGTAACAGCAGGCCGTGCTCGCGCAGCAGGTTCCCGGCGAACGCGTGATAGGTGCTGACGGTGGCGGGGTCGTCGCCCACGTCCGCAATACCAGAGCCACCGGGAATGAGGCCGGCGCCTGCCAGCCGCGCCAGCCGGGTGCGGACCCGGCGCAGCAATTGACCGGCGGCCTTGCGGGTGAACGTCAGGCCTAGCACCTCGCCGGGGCGGGCGTAGCCGTTGGCGACCAGCCACACCACTCGGGCCGCCATGGTTTCCGTCTTGCCCGCGCCGGCGCCCGCGATGACAACGAGCGGCCCTGGTGGCGCGGCGATCACCGCTGCCTGTTCGTCGGTGGGGGCGAAAAAGCCGAGCGCCGAAGCGAGTTCGGCCGGGCTGTAGCGCGGCGTCACGGTCGTCCTCCGGTGGCGACCTGAGCCGGACAGATGGCCCGCACCGGGCAGTGCGCACAGCCGTCGTTGATCCGCGCGATGAACTCCGGTCCCTGGGTGGCGGCCGCGGCTTGCTCCACCAGCTCGAGCCACTCCGCGCGGGTGTCCGCGGTCTGCGGGTCCTGCTCGCGCTCGGTGGCACCGCCGGCTCCCGTCTTTCCCAGATAGACCAACCGCCCTCCGCCTGGCGTATCGCCCTGCGGCAGTAGACCTTCCGCGACAGCGAGCTGGTACATCGCCAGCTGGGCGTGGCGTTGCGCGTCGTCCTTGCTAACCGGCGTCTTGCCGGTCTTGATGTCGACCACCACCAACCGGCCTGCACCGTCGCGTTCGAGCCGGTCGAGGCGGCCGCGCACCCGCACCCCGGCACCGACCGTGCCGTCGACCCCGATCTCGGTGCCCACCTCGGTGAGCTCATTACGGGTCTGCGCACGCCACTGCGCGAATGTCGACAGCATCGCGCGGTGCCGCGCCAGCTCGTTGTCCGAATACCACTGCGAGTCGAACGGCAGTTTGCTCCAAAGCTTTTCGAGTTCACTGAGCATCTGACTCTCGGTATTACCGGGCTCGGCGACCAGCGCGTGCAGCAATGAGCCGATAGCGGAGCGCACATCTCGTCCGTCGGAGCCGCCGTGGCGTTCGAGGAGCCAGCGCAGCGGGCAGTCGGTCAGCGTCTGCAGTGTCGACGGTGACAGCGTCACGACGTGGTCGTCGCCATTCCACAGCGGCTCGTCGCTGGACAACGGCGTCATGCCGTACCACTGGGCGGGGTCGGCGCCGGCGATCCCGGCCTCTGCGAGCCGCGCCAGTTGTGTTGCCGCGCAGAGTCGTACCGGATCGTCGACCGCGTCCGGCGCTGCGCACACCACCGCGCGCAGCCGGCCGACCAGCGCGGGCGGAGCCAGCACCCGCGGCGCACGAATGGGTTCGGGTGGGCCGGACTCGGGATCGGGGTCGGTCGCCAGGGCCGCCAGCTCGTAACAGAACGGCGACGGCAGCATCGACTCGTCGCCACTGTCGCTGTCAACCGCGGTCACCAGCAGGCGGCCGCGGGCGCGGCCCATGGCGGCGATCAACAGCCTGCGTTCCTCGGCAAGCAGCGGCGCCCTGCTCGACAATCCGCGGTCGACTTCCGTCGCGACGCCGTCCATCACGTCGACGAGCTGCTGGGTGCCCAACACGCCACCGCGGGGAGTCGTGTTGGGCCACAGTCCTTCCTGCAGGCCCGCGATGACGACGAAGTCCCATTCCCGGCCGAGCGCCGCGTGGGCGCTGAGGATCGCGACCGCGTCGGACTCCGGCCGTTGATCGCGGAGGCTTGCCGGCAGCCCCATCGCCTCGATGTGGTCGACCAGGCCGCGCAGCGACGCGCCCGCGGTCCGCGTCACGTACTGCTCGGCCACATCGAACAGTGCGGTGACCGAGTCCAGGTCACGGTCGGCCTGCGCGCCTGCCAGACCGCCGCGCTCGCTGGCGGCAAGCCAGCGCCGCTGTAAGCCGGACCGATGCCAGGCCTGCCACAGCGTGTAGCGCGGGTCTTGCCCGTCGGCGGCGCTGCTCCGCGCCGCCGCGAGCACGGCGCGAACCCGCCGCAATGGGCGGCCCTGATCGGCCGAGAGCGCGTCGGTTTCACTGTCGAGTGCCTCGACGAGCAGGTCGGTGAATTCCCGGGGCAGCTGGGAGCCATCAGCGCGGCGCAGCGCCCGTCGCAGCTGACGCAGCGACACCGGATCGACCCGGCCGATCGGCCCGGTCAGCAGCAACAGGGCCCGGTCGCCGTCCAGACCATGCGCCGTCGCGTCGAGCACCGTGAGCAGCGCCCGCACCGCGGGCTGATCGGCCAGCGGAGCGCTGGGCACCGGCGACTCCACCGGCACCCCCGCGGAGACAAGGGCACGCGCCAGTGCCGCGCCGAACCGCGGCACCGACCGCACGATCACCGCCATCTGTGCCCACGGCACGCCGCCGACGAGGTGTGCGCGTCGCAGGGCATCGGCGATCAACGCCGATTCTGCGTGCGGCGTCGCGGCGATCTGCACGGTCAGCGAGCCCGGCCGCTCCTCGGCACCGCTCACGTCACGTGCCGCGCAGGCGCCCGGCAGTCGCCGCGCGACGGCGGTGATGGCGTCCGCGATGGCTGGTGCGCAACGCAGCGACCGGGTGAGGGTGATCGCAGGCTCGTCGCCACGCAACAGCGACGGATCAGCGCCGCGATAACCGAACACCGACTGGGTGGCGTCTCCGGCGATGACGGTCAGCTCGGCGCCCGCCGACAGCACGCGAACCAGCCGAGCCGCCTGCGGGTCGAGGTGCTGCGCATCATCGACGAGAAGCAGTTTGATCCTGTTGCGCTCGGACGCCAGCAGGTCCGCGTCGATCGCGAACGCTTCGAGTGCGGCACCGACGAGTTCGGCCGCGCCCAACGCAGGCACCGTTGCCTGTGGCGCTGCCATGCCAACGGCGGAGCGCAGCAGCATGATCTGCTCGTAGGCCTGCGCGAACTGGCCCGCGGCCAACCATTCCGGCCGGCCGCAGGTTCGCCCGATGCGTTGCAGTGCAACGGGATCCACACCGCGTTCGGTGCAGCGAGCCATCAGGTCGCGCAATTCATTGGCGAACCCCATGGTGCTCAACGCCGGCCGCAGCTGGGTGGGCCAGGACACCGGGGAGGCCTCGCCGTCCTCCAGGTCGCCCGCGAGCAGTTCGCGGATGATGCCGTCCTGCTCGGCGCTGGTGATCAACCGCGGCGGTGGGTCGCCATTGCGCTGCGCCGCCAGCCGCAGCACCGCGAACGCGTACGAGTGCACTGTGCGGACCAACGGTTCGCGGACCACCGCGCGACTGCCCGCGGACAACAACGCCGACGTGATCGCCGCACGTGCCTGGCTGCCGAGGCGGGCCGAACCCGTCAGCAGCAGAACCGATTCCGGATCACTGCCCGCGGCGATGTGAGCCGTCGCGGCCTCGATCAGCAGGCTGCTCTTGCCGGTGCCCGCGCCGCCAAGCACGCGAACCACACCACGCATCTCCGGTTCGGTCAGCGCGGTGGGCGTGAGTTCGGTCTGCGGTGCGGACATGAACGCATGACACCACGGGGGTCCGACAAGCCGCCGTCATCACCAGCTGGCAGCATCAATGCGGTGACCGATCTGCTGCACGTCCATCGATACGGACCGACCCGTCCGCCCCAGATTCTGGCCGTCCACGGCTTGACCGGCCACGGCCAACGCTGGCAGACGCTCGCCACGCGGCACTTGCCCGAGTTCGCAATCGTCGCACCGGACCTGATCGGGCATGGACGGTCGTCCTGGG
>Ga0136846_1234285_pt1 | contig 20992 bp, 19 predicted proteins | sample HopSoiMetagenom2_FD_96841 | JGI IMG/M metagenome (GOLD analysis project Ga0136846, IMG submission 96841) | Grasslands soil microbial communities from Hopland, California, USA - 2 Assembly 2016 (version 4) | ecosystem: Environmental > Terrestrial > Soil > Grasslands | place: USA: Hopland...
ACATACGATTATGCTTCGCTTAAATTTCCTAATGCGCCCGTAACCAATGTTAACGGAATAAATAATTCCAATGTGATTGTTGGCTCTTACTACGACTCCCAATATTTTGTGCACGGATTCATCTACCGCGCTGGCAAATACACTGTTGTCAATTTTCCGGGTGCAACCATGACCGAGGTGTTTGGTATTGACGACTACTCTGACATCGTGGGGACCTACCAGATGCCGGGCACTCTGAATTTTCACGGCTTCCTGCGCCACAACGGAGTGTTCACCAAGATCAACGACCCTTCTGCTAAAATCGGTACTATGGCGTTCGGAATAAATAACGCGGGAACAATTGTCGGCACCTTCGATAATGAACAGGGATTCGTTTATCAGAATGGCGCTTATCGAACGCTCAACGCGGCGCAGGTGGCGGGCGAGCCTCATCAGACGCAGCTCAACGGGATTAACAATCTGGGAGCGATCGTTGGTCAGGTTTTCACGGGAGGCATCTGGCGCGGTTTCTGGATCAGCAACAATCAGATTCATTATGTGGAAGCGTCTGGTTCAGTCGACAGTCAGGCTAACGGAATTAATGGCCACGGCGACATCGCCGGCTGTCATGACATTCAATCCGGCTTCATTTCTTTCCTGGCAACTTCCGCTGTTAAGTATCCCGCACAGCAGACAGTTATTTCGTGTGCAGCAGCGATCAATTATGCGCGCGTCGCGGTGGGGACATATTCGACCCTAAGTAAGTCATACGGATTTCTCGCGGTGCCTGCGCTAACACTGCAGGTAGCGCGTGCTATGCAAAGTTCGTCAGTCCTGCATGTGACCGCCGCGGCTTCGGGAATCAATCCGGTGGCGCAAATGCAGGTTTGGTTGAATGGGAACGAGGTTTACCACGTTGCCGGCCAAACTGTGAGCGCTAACATCACTCTTCCTGCGAGCTCGAATGACAGGTTGGTGGTCCAAGCCGTTGATTCAAAAGGCAAGATCGTAAAGGTAGTGAACACGATTGCGCTGAACTGAAGCGGGCTGGTGACTGGTAGACTCGCCTGGATTTGAACCCGGAACCACCCTAAAGAGAACTTATGACCTGTTTTGGTCGGCCGTTATGGTTCGGGATTTTTCACATTCTGAAGAAAGACTGGCGCCGCTTACTTTTCTGTGCGTAAATGCTCGACTTTGTCGGAATTCGTGTGGGATTATCTCGCTCCGCATTCCGTAAACAAGTTGAAGGAATTCACTTCGCGAGCATGTCTGGTGTCCGATGCTCAGCGGCACGACGACCTCGGCGTCACTAAAAATGCTATCCCATACTCCGGCTCTTAAAAAGTGATTCTTAGGCAGTATTCATGGTCAATGAGCAGCTAATCGTCGCCGCGGAATGGCGCTCGCCGTAGACGGTGTAGATAAAGTGACTTTTTTTCCCGGCCCCCCAGGATGGTCAAACTTCTATCGAATGCAACTCGAAGCATTGAATGGAGGTTTTGTGCACCCAATTGCAGTCAAGCTAACATGAGGAAAAGTAAATAGGCAGCCAGTCCCATCAGACCCAGGCAAAACGCGAACAGAGAGAAAGCGTAGGCAGCCGCCGCGGGCGAACGCTTGACGGAATCTAGCATCACGAGTTCGCCAAACTCCTCGTTCCGGTGTTTCTGCGTGAGACATTCGCGGTAACTGGTCTGTGAATCGAGATAGTAGATCTCTGCCCATACGTAACAATCGCCAATATGGAGAGAATTTCCAATGAGACGGTTACCCTCCGTTAGATCACCCATGGCAATTCACCAGTTACAAATTTAGGTGCACAGATCCTGTATACGCGGCTCCGCATGGCTAACGAACTGTCAGACCTTACAGTGGAATTCTGAAATGTAGTGATCGCTGCGGAAACCTGGCCTTACTTTCATATGGCTAGATCGCTGCTCTTGCGGCTCAGCACTGGGACTCTAACAAGATCTGAAGCTTTCGATATCAATAGGTTCGCACTGTAACAACTGACAGTTACGACCAGCGTACCGCTTTTCTAGACTCTGAACAACTGTTGGATGGTGGATTCAGAGCTTGTCTTTGTTGGCCAGAGTTGCTCTTATCGACGCGCGGCGATCGCATCTCTTGTTAATGGCGATCAAACTTGCGGAAAGGAGTAACTGCATGGGGGCGCTAGGCAAAATTGAACGCCTGTTCCTCGCTGCCGGATTGTTGCTTCTGGCGATCTTTATGGTGGCACACGTTGATCGTGCAATTTCGCTACGCAAAGAGCTTCAGCAGTTTCGAGAACTCCGACGGAATCGCACTCCGGAGAAGTCGGCCCTTGTCTCCATTAGCGAACGGCCATGGGTTAATTTCAACTTGTGGTCGAAGCAGCGCATCTATGGGTATAACATCAGCCTCATCCATAATTTCGCGCCACCTTTGGCTCTGCTGCGTATTAGTAAGATCCATCTTGAGGTGCCAGTGCTCGATGGAACCACAGAGTTGACCTTAAACCGGGGCGTGGGACATATTCTTGGGACTGCGCGCCCGGGAGAAGCAGGAAATATCGGAATTGCAGGTCATCGTGACGGGTTCTTCCGAGGCCTAAGGAACGTCGGTCCTGGGGACACACTCGAATTAGAAACTGAGGACAGGACAGATTCATATCGAGTTGAGCAGATCGCGATCGTTGATCCCCGGAATGTCACGGTATTGCAGCCTAAAGCAACGCGTTCACTCACCTTAGTTACCTGCTATCCCTTCTACTTCATCGGGAACGCTCCAAAGCGCTACGTGGTCGAGGCTTCCCTAGTCAACAGCACCGCGATGCCGCAACAGATTTCGCAGAATTCAGATAACCGAGCGCGAACGCCAATCAAGGAGGCAACACAATGAAGTTCAACATCGGATGCGCACGAGTGGGGCTGGTGCTCGCAACAGGGGCGATGTTCCTGGCCCTTACCGCGAGCGCGGCAGCACAAGTGCAAACTCAAACCAGCACCACAACTGGGAACCCCACTCAAGAAGTCAGTGTGGAGCGCGGAGAGGTCGTCCACGTCTCTGGCAATGATGTTGTAGTGAAAATGGAAGACGGCAGTCTGCGTGATTTTCACAATGTGCCGGAAACGGCTCGAGCGACGGTCGATGGTCAGGAAGTCGGAGTCCACGATCTGAAACCCGGTATGAAACTGGAGCGCAGCCTCACCGTGGTGACAACCCCGCAAACCATCACAACCGTACAGACGGTCACCGGGAAGGTGTTTCGGGCCAGTCCGCCAAACAATGTGATTCTCACGTTGGAAAATGGCACGAACGAGGCATTCACAATTCCGAAGGACCAGAAATTCACAATTGACGGACAGCAGACCGATGCGTGGGGCTTGAAGAAGGGGATGAAAGTCTCTGCGACCAAAGTCGTAGAGGAGCCCTTAACCGTGGTTGAGCATAGTCGTCAGGTAACTGGCTCAGCGCCGCCACCACCGATGCCGCCGCCGGCGGATGCGCCTATCCTCATTGCTGAGGCCACACCTGCCCAACTGCCAACTCTGGCGGCAGCTTCGACTGCTCCCGCGGAGCTGCCGAAGACAGGAACTATTCTGCCTCTGCTCGGGCTTCTTGGAAGTCTTGCAATCGTGTCCTCTCTGGTGTTGAGTACGATTCGCAAGAGTCTTTGAAACCACGCTGGGTTCGAGAGGTCAGCCATCTCGAACCCATTTTTATTTGTTCTTTTGACTGAAGCCTCGGCCCTGCATAGGAACGCCATCCCTTGTATGTACTCATCACGCCGCAATAAGATGATTCCGTATGGCATACTGCACCAGCTCAGCGTTGCTCCGCACGTTGAGAACTTCCATAATTCTATACTTGTGAAAAGCTACCGTCCGAGTGGTAAGGTTCAAAACTGCACCCACTTCCTTCATGCATTTCCCTTCGGCGAGCAATTGCAGTACTTCACGCTGCCTTTCAGTGAGTTTGTGTCCTTCTTCGACGAACTTTGTATCCTGGCGCAATAAGAAATCCACCGTGTCTTTGGCGATCATTGGCGAAAGGTACGACTTGCCTCGCAGAACTTCTCGGACCGCAATCACCAACTCCGAAGCCGCACACGTTTTGAGCAGATATCCCGAAGCTCCACGCCGGAAAGCCTCAGCGGCAAGATCTGCATCATGGTTCATGGTCAGGAAGATTACCTTGATGGCCGGCAGCAATTCTTTGCACTGTTGCGCAGCGTCCAAACCGTTGAGCAGTGGCATAGAGACGTCAACGATCACAAGGTGAGGACGCAGTTCTGCAACCGCGCGTACCAACGCGCGACCGTTGCTAACTGTTGCTACAACTTCGTAATCGGCTTCAAGAAGCTTTTTGCAAGCTTCAGCAACCAGCGTGTGGTCGTCTGCGATCAATATTCGTGGAACATTCCTGCGAGCATTTGCAATCATGGTCAGTACTCCTCGGCCCATTATGGCTGGAATCGGCGGACGGTCCGGATAACCAGTACTCGAACTAGTTGCCCCGGCTAGTCCCAAACAAAGGAACTTCGAGTGTTTTTATTCATGATCACGCGATTTATTACAACCCAAAGACCAAATCTTGTGTGCGCTAGCCTACTACGGCATGTCACTCGTTGCCAACAACAATTCTGCTCGTAAATAGCCTGTCATGTTAGACAGTAGTCATTTCCGGTAGACGCTTGATGCTAATATTTCGCAAGAGCATTCTGGCGAATTCCCCAGAACTCTGACCCTTGCCACCTTCGCGCCAGATCGTCTGCTCTGTGCTTTCGGATCAGAGGTCTGTAGTGTCGTTTGCGGTACATCGGCAGCCAACTGTTCTTCTTGACAGTACTCGCGCCAATTCGGAGGAAAGAGAACCTGAACCTGATACTCATCTTCTGCGGCCACCGCCAGCGCGCATCCCGCCGCCTATGGATCGACCGAAGTTCTGGCTGCGCTGCTGCCCTAAAGAACGCGCCTGCTGCTGCGATTGGAGATTGGATCGCGATTTGGAAGTGGACTGCCATCCGTTGCCACTGTTCTGTGACCAATTGCTATGCTGCCTGTCGTAACGGTACACAGTACCATCCTTGCCTGCATAAATGTTGTTGGCGCCTGCAGCGACACCTGCGCCGTTATTCGTGTTATACGCAAAGCTGCCGCGGCCAGCGGTTTGTTGCCCGCTGTAAATATTGCCGGTAAATACAGCGCTAGAGCCGGCCACTATTCCTGTTGCCGGATTGTACGCGGCGGCACCGCGACGAGCGAATGTGTTTCCGCTATATATATTTGTGTTTGAGCCGCGCCCTGCCGCTCCCCCCGTACCGCGATGGGCGTTCTGAAATGCGATTCGATTCCCTGCCCCATAATTCCCGGGGTAGGGATTTGCCCAAGCCGCTCGGGTGTTTGCATATGCAGTGTTCCCCCAACGACCATAAACGTTTGCACTCGCGTAGCCGCCCCAGCCGTAGCCCCAGGCTGGTCCCCAACAACATGAGCCGTAATAACCCCACGGCCCCCACCATGGATAGGAATAGGGGTAGCTATAACCTACACCGACAGTCAGTCCCCATCCGCTACCTAGACTCCAGGTCGTCGCCATTCCGACTCCATAGGTATAGGCAAATCCATACCAATAGCTCCCAATGTACGGCGGGTAATACCAGCCTGTGCCGTAAACGACTGTGTTGCTGGAGGACGACACGACACTGCCGTAATAACCGGGTGTATAGCCGACATAAACCACGTCTGGTGTGGAACGGTATACCTTGACATAGGTAACGTAATGCAATGGAGCGCTCGGTGGAATCGAGTGGATCACGTCCGGGAGTGAGTCCGCCACCACCCATGGTCCAAGCGGCGACGCTGCCGAGAACCACACGGCATTCTTCACGGCATAGTAATTCTTCTCATCAACCCGAATGACTGGGGTAGGGGTATTAACTGCATACTGCAACTTCGTGTCCCGAATCTCTTTGAATTGAGGCTTTCCGTCGTATTTCACTTCCAGATGAGCCTCACTGCGGGTAATAGTGGCAGTCTGGGGAATCGAATTGGCAATCAATGCTTCCTCGGCAGGCCCTGTACCTGGAATAGACGCCAATACTCCTGCTTTCGGACTGTTTTCTGGAATCTTCGCGAATCCCGACGGCAAGTCTTTTCCGGGCACAAATTTCCATGGCCCACTTTCCAGAGTTTTCGCCTGGAACCAGCGACCTGCCAGAAGAATGAAATACTCCGACGTCGATGGATCTCGCAGAATGTTCGCAGATGTGTTCTTGATGTATTCCAGCTTGGCCTGCGTGATGGATTCGAACTGTGGCGGTCCGTCGGTAACCAATAACTCCGTTGGCGCTACGCTCACGAATACTGCTGGAACTTTTTCCTCCTCGCTCGCCTTTTTTGGCGACGCTGGCACTTCGCCTTCAGGCGTGTCCGCCAGCTGCCGTTCTTTGATTCCTTTTATGATTTCCGGCATTTGTTTCGGAATTTCCGCAGTGTACGACCACGGGCCCGTGAGCTCGGAAGATTCCACCCACCCATCCATAACATTGAGGTAATACTTCGGCTTTTCTGTATCAAGAATGATGGTCGACTTAGTGTTGAGAACTTGCTGAAGCCTCGTGCTCTCGATGGCTTCGAGCTTCGGGGGGCCGTCAATCAGTACGAGAACTGCCGGTTTTGTCGCGAAGATAATCTGAGGCGGATCATTGTTCACGGCGAGTCCCTCAATTCCGGACTTTGCAGCATGCGTCGCTTGCAAAGCGGCTTCCATGCGGTCTAGGGCGATAATTCTGGATTTCCCCGGGAGCTTCGCTTGGAGGAAATCCCGGTATTCTGCCTCACGTTCTCTCATTGTGGGAAATTCGACCTTTGTGATTTGAAAATCCTCCAGTGTGACCTGCCGGTTCACCTTATCAACTTCGGTGTGCGCCATGAACCGGACCACCCCATATTTCGCAGTTTTGGCATCCTTCTTTATCTCTGAAACCGCCGCATAGGCCCGGACCAAATCGCCGTCCCAGCTTTCCAGTTGCGGTTCATACATAAGGATTTGTTCGTTTTCGCGATCGGCCGCGCGCGGCCATCCGCCGTCCACTTGGCGCCTGGAGTGGTGAGTATCAGGCGAAGTCTGGGCCGGCGGCCGCAATCGACTCACATGAGAGGGCGCGTCCGGTAGAGATTCTTGCGGTGGCGTTTCTGACCAGAGCGAAGAAGTTCGCAGAGGTAGAAATAGCAGTAATCCATACAGTAAAAACGGAAACGCCAGGTTAATGATTATTGGTGCTCGTTTGCTCATGAGAAAGCAGCCCTTCGCAGCTCAAAATCCTAAAGGGCTCGGCTCTGCTCAAGCACTGGCAGACTTAACAGGTCGATCTGCCGCGGCCGAAGTCGGATCTAATTTCCTCCAAATTGATGAAAAGCTGGTGGGTGAAATAACCGGACAACACTGATGGGTTAATAACTGTGACCGATGTCTGAGTTAACCGCCAGATTAGGGCAAGAGGTGCACGTGCCTTGTCATACAACCAGTTTTCATCTATCAGAATGACCAGTGGACACAACCGCACGATGCGAGCACTCTCGTCATCAGCCGTAGTTTTTGCATGATCTCAGCCATCTGCCGCAGGTCACGTGCTCTAGCCCCATAGCAAAAGCCACCTCACTGCGGTCCCTTTTCTTCATAGTTCTTATGAAAATCGGCACCATCGAAGTTGAGGTCGGTTTGTTAGGAGACCAATGTTTAAATTCACGAACAAGACTTCCGAGAATTACTCGAATTGGATGAAATACTGGATGTCGAAAGTCCCGCACAATCACACAACTACTGCCTATTCGTCGCCGGGAATGAAGAAAGAAGCGCAACAGAAAGATATGAGATCATCGTCTTCCAGCCCTGAGAGGTTGGTAGAACGATATTCGCACGAGATGGACTAATCGCGCCGGACTTTCTGAGGTTAATCACTCCTCAGCTGTCCTTAATTTGCGCGAGCACTCAGAATTGAGCGTAGGGTTAAGTGTGCCTTGTGGAGTTGTGACTTACTAGTATTGGCAGCGATGCCTAGTCGCAATCCAACTTCATGGTGGGTGAGACCATTGACATCGTGGAGGATGACGACGTTGCGCCGGCCCGGCGGCAATGAAGCGATCGCGCGCTTGAGTGCAAGATAGCTGACGGGTTCGCAGCCGTGAAAAGGCGGTTCGGATAAGTTCCCTGTGGCAGCCCTCTCGACGTCAGCAAGTTGAGCATAAGATTTTGCAATGCGTTGTTTCCGAAAAAACATCATGGTCAAGTTGAAAGACACCCTGTACAACCAACTTCCGAAGGCCGACTTGCCACTGAAGTCGTTCAGCTTCCGTTTCACTTGAACGAATGTTTCCTGAGTAAGGTCCTCTGCGTCAGGAATGCTCCTCGTTAGCCGGAGGCACAACCCGTATACCTGGTTGCGATAAAGGCAGTAGATCTCATGGAACGCATTCGCATTCCCCTTTTTGGCCTTCTCAATCAGCACCTGGGCACGTGAATTGATGTAGTCGCTTGTCCAACCGGGGTTCATATAGTCCTTACCGTGAAGTCTAATTTCCGAATCGACGATGATCTGAACACGCATGCCTTATTGCGGTGAACTGATAAAACTACTGGCAGCAACCTTCACCAGCAGCGCCAAAGCTCGATGTATTCTCTGCTGCCAGCTAGTAATAATTGCTCGTTTCGTGCCCGCATTGGCATTTTCCATTCCTGTAGTAAGGTGTTGACAGTATTTACAGTTCACATCCACTCGCAAATCGTCGTAAATGTTTTCTGCTAAAAAAGCTAAACGCGATTACGTGCGAGAGGACGGGCTAAATGGAAGATCACGCTGAGCGGTGGCAAATGCTATGTGAGCAGGCCGCTACAGAGCAGGATTCGGAACGCCTCATGGCGCTTATCAAAGAGATCACCCGCTTGCTTGATGAGAAAAACCGGCGCACGCAAAAGCCGCTCGGGTTGGGCAAAGCAGCCTGAAATAAGAGAAAAGAGATCAACCGTTTCCCCAGCGGACGAATTACGAATGCTGATGGAATTCGGTTCGGCCCAAAGCGAAATGTTTCAAAAGGTGCCTGGCCGAACCGGATTATTCACAAGCTCTGCGCGATCGGCAGACTAGCTTACAATGACTACTACTTACTTTCCGCAATTGCACGCCCGTTAAGCGGTTGCGTGGGTCGCGCATTATTTGGATATAGTGTGGCGAAAGCACTCACTTGTGCGGGCGAAACCTCCGCGGGGGTCTTGAGGACGATCCAGGTCACACTCTCGCTGCAAGGAGGGATCGTGAGTGATCCCTCAAACATGTAATATCCGGTTGACTTTGGTAGCAGCGAGGCCGCATTTACAATCTGGCCCGAGATCGATCGTTCGCTTCCTTCTTCGGTAGGTATATGCGCCCACAGCTTATCTATTGCCGGGTTGCTGCTTCCCTCTCTAAACAAGACTGCGATGACTGCAAGGTGTCCATGAGCATCAGCGTGGACCAAATGAGCAACCAAGTCGAAGCCCTTCCCTTGTATCTTTTCTTCGCTGGGATGGTGAAAATGAAACTGCTTGAGCTCGTAGCGTTTTTCGCTAATTGCGACAAAGCTTCCCCCATCGAAATTGAATTGGATCGTGTGTCCATTATTAACTACCCTTAGAGGCGAATCCTTATAATTAAATTGTATTTGAGGGAGTGATGCGGGCTCAGCAGAGGGGATATCAATAGGAGATTGCCGCTGACCGGCCTTGCAGGTTTTAAATTGTGGTTTTAGGTCACCCCAATGCGAAGGCCCTTCGGCGCCCTCATACGTCCAGGCGTGGCTTCCATGTTTAGCATCTTGAGCGGTCAAACAGGTGCCAATGCCAACTAAGCACACGATTAAAGCATAAGAAGTATTCCGCATTGTTTATTCTCCACAAGGATTAAAAAAAAGACCCAGTCCACTACGATACTGGCAGAGTAAACAGTGCGGGATCGGCATCAAGGGGAAACCGTCGCCATAGTCAGGCGCGTGTCGGAAACCGGTTGAAATGCTGATCCACCAATTTGTCAGTTGCCAACCCATTCCCGCTATTGCCGCCGGCGTCGAAGGTGGGGTGTTAGTCGCCGAATAAGAAATTCCTGGAGTACACCTTCGAAGGCCATTTCGCCAAGCCTGATCGCGGAGTTTTGGAATACCAATACCGCTCCGTCTCGATTGCTGTTTGGATAATAAAGGTAAGAAATGCCGCCGGAAGCGAAGGCCCCGCCTATGTTGGAATAATTCGGCTGCCAGCGCATGTTATCGCCTTTGCAAATTAACGGGCTGGCGAGTGCGTAGAGCAGCCGCCATCGAGTGCTACCGGTGCCTTTGTAGAAGTAACGTGGGTCTTGTTTCAGGAGCGATGGCAGGACGGCGCTTCCAATGAACGTCCCAGTGACAACGTTCGCATAGGATGAGCCTAACCGCTTCGCATAGCCGTCCCAGCCTTGCCCATACCCCGGAAATGCATTCGTCGCTTGCTCAACTGCGGCAACAGCAACGACCCCCACGAACGTAAAGGGATCCGCGGTTGTCTTCCAAGCAAGGCCGAACTTTTGTCTCACATTTAGAGGCACGGCGTTGGGCTCATAACTCACATAGAAATTCGGAATGACCCATAAGACGCGCTGCTTTTCTTGCTGTTTAATCTGATCCTCCGCCACTTCGACGGGCGCGAGCCTGGTCTGGACCTGCACCTCCGTTCGAACATTGGCGATCGCCAGTCTAATCCCAGGTACTAAGTAAGTTTCTCCCGGGCGCAGGATTCCAAAGAATTGTTGCGTCTCGAAACCCTGGGCCTTAATCGTGAGCTGAAATGGTCCGGGAGGCACATCGGCGTAGAAGAATTGTCCGTTCTCACCTGAGAGCTGCTGTTGCATTGAAAATTTGTCTCGTGGTGCTAGTTGCAGTTGAGCACCGACTGCTACATCTCCGGCTTTGTCCAGTACAGTTCCACTGATATACCCTGACAATTGCCCTGATGCATGATTGCTCGAGGAAGAGCTTGGTTCCAGTGCATCGAGTATCCCCGTTATTTCGTCCTTTTCGTGCGTTTGAGGTTGCCGCGATTGAGCCAGCGCCGATTTCGGAAGTCCCCAGGGCAGCAGAAGCCAGATCAAACCGGTAAGTCCGAAAGCTCTTCTCTGAAACTTTCGTAAAGGCGTATTTCGGTAATCTCTCATTGGCGAACAGCCTCTTCGATTTTGCCTTCACCTGCCAAAACCTCAGCGTCGGCCGACGGGATTGGCACCGGCCACTATCACAGCTTGGCGCGTTGGCCGAGTTAGCGCACGCTGACTGCACGCGGCACACTGTTCTCAGCAGCAAAGTCGGGGACGGTGCGCGCCAAACCCGTCTCGGGCCGAGCCAGCAATTGCTGGAGCAGCACCAGATCACTTTCGACATCGCTTTGAGCCGTTTTAAGAGCAGCGGTAGATTTCAATTCCTCGCGCAAGCGGGCCTCAACTAGACCTGCTGCAAATTCAGATCGGCTCGCGACCGTTAAAATATTGGAACGCGTAAGGCCCACGGTTGTAACTTCACCGCCGCGAAGCAACTGCAGGACCGGATGTCCCGAAGCATCGAGTGCTGGGATTCCTGCGGCGCGTAATGATGTCCATTGACGCTCGTCGGTGTTGCCGCCCGAGGATGCAGCCAAGATCAATTCCTGTAATCGGTACTGCACAACGCGCTGGTCCGGGCGCTTCAGGGCAGCGCGCAACTGGCGATTTGAGTCCAGGATTGCTGCGTTCTTTCCAGGGTTAAAGTGCCAATGTCCCACGCAAACAGCCACCGCGATTGCGCCAGCGTAAGGATGGAAGAGGAATACCGGCAGCATGTATTTCTTCGAGGTAAGCATGACCTCCAACACACCGCGCAAACGCTTGGAACGGGAAATTGTTCCCGGAACTTGTGGAATTACAAATCTTGATATCTGCAACTGAGGATGGTGTCTAGCGTGGCTGGTGAGTGTTCTTGCCAGCTGTTTCGGTGTGGTGACGCCCAGGTCACCGATGATGCCGCGATGCACCGCGTGTGGGTAGTAAAAATCGATAATCTCTCGCGCGAAATCTGCGCAGTTAGCCGTAATCAGCTTCCACCGCTGTCGATTCGATTTGCCATTAAGCATCTGGATGAACTTAAGGTCCTGATCCACACTGGTTTCAATCTCGAAGGCGTAGATTGTGCGCAGGTACGAAGCTCCGAGCAATTCGTACCAGTCTCCATCCGGTGTCCCGCCATTTGGAAGATCGGGAACCAGTGATAAAAGGTGATCGCGTCGGTAGCGATCGCGGAGAAACGCGACTAGCTTGTCATCAGCCAAAAGTGGAATGTCTTCTGACTCTTTCACCGCGTAGAGATAAGGCGTGAGAGGAATTGCAATCCAGTCGTATCCCCTAATGCCGCTGTAGCGGCTAAGAACGATCCCAGTCTCGCCTTTCGCGCAAAGGCGCAGTACCACTGGAGAAATTGTGCAGACGCCGCTGAGGTACACGGCTGCATGGCCGGTTCCGGCATAAGTGCCGTCATAACCATAAGGCTCTCCCACCAATAGCATTGCTCTAGCCTGCGCCTTAGGAATACCGCATAGAAAAAGAAGCAGAATGGTGGGGATCTTGAGTCCCAAGGCAAACCTCTAGTCGGGGTGCACTTAACAACGTGCAGAACAAGAAAAATGTTAGGAGATCAGGGTCGGAAGAGTAACTGTCTGCAAGTACAGGCGAATAGCGTTTCGGCTGAACGTCAAGCCGTCTCTGAACATCCAGAGCAGAATTGCGAATTAGTGTTTGTTACTTGCCCGAATGCTTCTATTCGGGCGAAGCACCGACACCGATGTACTTGATTAGAAGGACATCATTCCCATCTTGGCTGTAAATGAGTTCGTCAACGAGCTTCCGTGCCATGAGAACTCCGAAGCCGCCTGGCCGCATGCCTTTCGCCTCCCGATATGCGATATGGCGGATGGGGTCTCCAGATGGATTGGCTACCGCGGCGTGGGGTATGTCATCTAGTGTAAAACCCTCGCCCGGATCGCTAATTTGACAGGTAACCATATGGCGAACGCGGACATAACCGATTTCAACGTGCTCACTGGGGTCAAGATTCCCGCCATGCTCGATGGCGTTCAGAAGCATCTCTCGAAAAGCGACACCCACTACATGCCGCTCGGGATCAGGTAGTTCAGCGAACTCGTCCAGGAATTGAAGAACCCGGTCGGCTGTCTTGAGATCACAGCGGGCAAGAATCCGTAACCATTCGGGTGTCGCAGAAACGATGTCAATCCCGTCATCCCAACAAGGCTCTTCGATCGCTATTCGGATTATGCTGGCCAACGCATCCATTGAGATCGGCTTACAAAAATAGCTAAAAGCCCGCTCCCGCATTGCTGCAATGACGTCCGCCGGGGTACTCCGGTCCGTCAGAATGATCAGTCGCGTATGAGGGCGCACCCGCCGGATCTTACGAAGCAATTCAATATCTTCCCGACCTGAAGTTTTCTGGTCAGTGAATATCAGGTCGAAGTTTTTCCTTTCTGCCAAAAGGAGTGCTGCCATGTTATCGATAGCGTGCTGAATCCCCCACGATTTAGGTTCCAGAATACGACGCAAGAGCGCCTGAATTTGCGGGTCGTCGTCGACAATAAGCGCCGTTCTCACAGCAAAAGGACGCATTTCGATGTTTGAAACAGCGCTCATATAACTTTTGTAATCAGCAGCGCGCTTGGAGAGCACTGGCCCGGATTTTGATTCTTCTGCTCCTGGCAGTTGCAAGTACTCGCGAGACATTGCACTTCACAAACATATTAGAGAGATTTGGTCCGAGCCACTGTCACATTTGCCGGCCTACACCATCGGCCTGAATGCCGAGATATCAGCGGCTCGACTACGGCGGATTCCACGAGATAACCAAGAACAGCTGTCGAGAAAAGGCTTGTCACTCACAATCCGACTCAATGCGTGAAATGGCCAATTACGGCAGTAATTGACGGTCTATCAAAATGGTCGTTCTGTTGTTACGGCGGTGCACTCGCGTGTGTGACAGCACTTTTTCGCTCGCGACCATTTCGGAACCAGCATTAAGCCCAGGGAGCAGGCAATCCAAACCACGAAGCTGGCAGGAATAACAGTTGTTCGGGTTGACGTTCTGATTGATAACAGCATTATTCGAGAAACTCACAATGTCATTTCATCATTCTCGCTACTTGCTTAAGGCGACAAGCAATGGGCCTTATTGCTTCGACTCAAATTGCGTCTATTGCAATGATTTGCGTGATGCCCTTGAACAGATCAGAACCGGCCAACCTATTGTGTCGTCTAAAACGGTCAGCTCCGCTGGCCAAAGTTGGCCTGAAAAAGAAACCTTGGATTCAGTCCTAGGCAGAGAAAAGCTAAAAGCCAGGCAAGATAGCCGGATGAGATAGTCCAAATAGCGCCGTCAATTTACCAGCACTGGGGTTACGCTAATCGGCCTACCTCCACGTGACTAGCTCCCATCACGAGAACTTTACTTTATGTTAACTGAGGTAAAATGGGCATTTACTTCGCCATATGATAAGCTCAGGAAGCAAACCGACGTAGAATGTGCGGAGTTCCATCGCCTACGTTCTTCGGTCCTGTCGTCTTCAAAGCCCCTGACTGCCCCGTCCTGCCGTTAATTCTCTCTATTTTGAGCCAATGAATGCATTGAGGGTTGGTGTCTGTCCTCCTCCTGGAGTGTGAGTCGGAACCGGCCGATTGGGAAACTTTAATGTTTGCAATCATCGGCATCGCCGTCGTGATCGGAGCCACTCTCGGTGGACTTGATGGAACACGGTAATCAAGGTCCTAATACCGCCCGCGGAGTTGCTAATCATCGCCGGTTGCTGCTGGTGTTGTGCCACGACGGACTGGCTCATCTAGTTCATTGCTCCTCCTTGTTTCTTATGTGTAAGGGCAAGGGGTGTTGTTTTGTAATTCAAAATACTGATGGGAAGATCGTTCGAAGAGCTTGAGCAATGAGGGCAAGATTACCTCTTCAAGAGTGACGCTGGAAGTAAGCTTTTCTCCCTGTCCAGACCAATTGTTCCCGTCAACAAAATTGTCAGTAGCGGAATGCAGAGACAATCCCCACTGAGAGCGATCTTTGGTGACCATAATTGCTGCCTGCTGCGTTCCCGAGCTAAACTGCTTTTGCATCGCTTGCCTTAAGCACTCGCATTTCTCTTTGGAACTCCGAACCCCCGTCCTGAGTTTGTAACAGAATCGATCTTCTTACTTGAAGATCTCGGTAGGCACGCTAAGATATCCGGCAGAATGTTTTCAGATTGATGAGCGGCAGCGAGGTAATCTGTAAATGAGGAGCGTGTTGATCGTTTCGTTCTCGAAAATCAGTGCCCGACGTCTTCACACCTTTGGAATCGGCTCTTTTGTTGCGTCCAGTAAAATCCTGCGGACCGCGACCTCCGCTCTGTTGGTGGGAATCAGCTACTATGTTGGGACTTGGATTGGTTTCGCCTGGACTCCAAGCGGGCAGCCAATTTCAACTTTTTGGCCTCCTAACGCGGTTCTCCTTGCGGCTTTTCTGCTGGCGCCACGACAAAGATGGTGGACTTTTCTTCTGGCAGTTTTTCCGGCTCACATAATTGCCCAACTACACGTTGGAGTGCCGCTATGGACAGCAGTCGGTTGGTTCATAACCAACACGAGCGAAGCGTTAATCGGCGCTTTTTGTATTACACGGTTCCATGGTCCCGGAAAGATGCTCGACAGTGTGCGCGGACTTTTAGTATTTGTAGTGTTTGGGGTCCTGCTGGCTCCATTCGCAACTTCATTCCTGGACGCATTCGCAGTGGTCATCACACGGTGGGGAAGAGGGTATTGGCCTCTCTCCCTAGAGCGATTTTGGTCCAATGCGTTTGCCGATCTGACAATTGTCCCTTTGATCGTGCTCTGCGTCTCGAATCGTATGACTTGGATACGCAGAGTCACTGTAACCAGCTGTTCGGAAGTCACCCTTGTAGCGATTGCGACGGTGCTAGCCGCGGTCTGCGTGTTCGGTTTCCCACCGCTGTCGCCTGCCGCTACTCCGGCATTGCTATATGTCCCTCTCCCATTTCTGTTATGGGCGGCAGCGCGATTTGGCTTGTTGGGATTGGGCTTTTCAATATTATCTGTCGCACTGATCTCGATGTGGTTTACCCTGCATGGCCATAAGCCATTTCCTTATGCCTCCCTACCAGATAACATCCTGTCCCTGCAAATTCTATTCTGCGTGGCCGTCGTGCCGCTCATGTTCTTGTCGGCCGTCATGGCCGAATCGCGGCGTGCACAAGCGGAGTTACGAAAAATCAGCACCCACCTAATAGGCGCACAGGAGCAAGAACGTCGCCGGATTGCACGCGAGCTCCACGATAATCTGGCACAACAGCTGGCCTTGGTGAAGGCGAACCTTGATCAAGCCATAGATGTCTCGGATGAGCCTTTGAAGAGTGGGTTAATCGATGTCGCCGATCAGGTGATGGGCATGTCTCATGCCACACATGAGATTTCGCACGGCCTTTATCCGACCCAATTGGAGTATCTGGGCCTTGCGAGCGCTGTGAAAAGGCTCTGCCAGGATATGCGTAGCAGACAGCTTGTGATTTCGTTTGATACTGATAATGTACCAAACCAACTGCAACCTTCAATCTCGCTCTGTTTATATCGCGTGGCGCAGGAATCGCTGCACAACGTCGTTAGGCATAGTCAAGCCAACGATGTGCGGGTACAACTTGCGGGCAACGATGGTCGAATATTGCTTCGGATTACCGACAACGGGCTAGGGTTCGATCTCAGTTATGAAAAACGTGGGCTAGGACTCCTAAGCATGCGCCAACGAGTAGTATCAGTGGGCGGAAGAATTGAGATCACATCATCACCGAACGCCGGAACGCAAATCGAAGTTTGGGTGCCGTTATGCAAAGACGATGTTCCGAATGCGGCTTAGTCTCATTGCAGGGAAGATGTACCCCTTCCGGCCAGTTAAACTGCAGATTACCTTCATGCAATACAAAAAGGATTTCACTGCTCTAATAAATGATCTCTCCGGACTGACTACGACACTACCCGCCTTTCCTGATGCCCGCGGCAGATCCTCACACTGTCAGAACTGACGGTTTATGCATATTGGCACTCCGACAGACAGGATTGCGATCCTCAAGCCGCCGAATCCGTCGCAGGAATGTTCATGCCATCCCCAGCTCGCGAACTGTAAGTTTTGATAGTGGCACACATCTATCCTGACGTTCTACGCTCCTGATGCATTGCACAGGAGGAAACATGAAAATCACAATTAGGCTATTAGGTGCTATTTTGCTGCTAGGTATTACAGCATTGGCGCAGGAATTTCCGAGGGCTGAGCTGGGGATAGATTACAGTTATGCGCGATATAACCCCAGCCACGCATATATCAAAAATGGCCACAGCTTGAACGGAGCAGGGGGCTCGATTACTTACAACTTTAACGAGTACTTGGGATTGAAGATGGAACTGACAGGTTATGGCAGCAACTCGCAGACCTTTAACATTCCCCCCGGCCAAGCTCGCAACTGCCCGTCGGGCTGTTTTGGAAGGGCCAATGGGAATCTTTTTACTTACTTGTTTGGTCCGCAGATCAAAGTGCGCGCGCATGGGTTCCACCCGTACGGGCACTTGCTGCTTGGTGGGGCGCACTCCAACATTTATTCGAACCTGAATCATTTGTCGGGGTACGTCGGTAACAGCCCCAATCCTGCTGGAAACACTTTCGCGATGATCTTTGGAGGTGGCGTCGACATTCCGATCAACAAAACTGTTGAGATCCGTCCCGGCGAGATTGATTACTTGTACACTCGCTTCAACAATTCGTATACCGGCGCGCAAAGCAGTCTGCGATATCAAGCTGGAATTTTGTTTAACCTGGGGCATACCCCTCAGTAGAATCGCTGGATTCCCCGTTGACGCACGGCACTCGGCAGAAAAGTTGCCGTGCCGTCATCAGGAAGCCGACTAACCGAGGCACGGAGTAAATCCGTGCCATCGGTCTCTATCGAAATTCATGTGATATCCCCACTCATGGCTCGAACTGAATCCATTCCACGAGTTGCATCTTCTTGGCATCGGTACAAGGAGAAGTGTGAAGCAGCGAGGAATGAACCATGACTTTATTCAACGCGAATTATTTCATTCACATTGCAAACTTTCTTCTGCTACTAGCGTACAGTCTTCGTAACATTCTGTGGCTGCGATTATTCGCATTAATATCCTCATTGATTGCAATGCCTTACTTCGCGCTCCAGGCGACACCGATGTGGGTGCCACTGGCTTGGAGCGCGGTGTTCGCGGCGATCAATCTTTTCCAATTCTCGCGTCTCATAGTCGAGCGTCGTCCCGTACAACTAACACCGGATGAGGAGGCCGCACGCGAGCTCCTCTTCCAGGATTTGATGCCACGAAAAGTTCTTCAGGTTCTGAGCATAGGATCTTGGACAACATTGCAGAAGGGCGAGCAACTGATAGAGCAAGGCAAGCGCACCGATGCGATTTCCTTAATTATTCGAGGCAAAGTACGTGTGACAAAAGACAAAGATGTTCTCGGTGAACTGATCGCGGGTAATCTCGTCGGCTCCGCACTCCTTTTGAGCGGAGTTGCGGCAAATGTGGGCGCCGTGGCACTGGAGCCGGTTCGAGCAATGCGTTGGGAGACTGAAATCCTGGAGAAGTATCTGGACGCGAATCCGGAAACCAGGATCATCATGCAGGGGCATCTTGCCCGTGACCTCGCTGGAAAGCTAGCCTCTTACGTAGACGGCCGCACTTCGTAATATAAATTAAATTGGCATCGCATAGTGTTGTTCCGATTCCAGCCCACGATCTGCCTTCCAATTCCAAGCTAGTAATTTTGGCAGTCGTTTGCTTGCGCTCGCAAAACTAATCTGACTCAGAGCCCTTCACGGAACTCTGACCATGCTTCTTCGTCGATTGGCATTAAGTGTCGTAACCTTCGTGTTCACGTTAGCGGTTGCGTTGTTCTGCGCGCCTCGGTGTTTGGCGCAGAATTGCGCTAAGCGGGTGGATCCTCTAGGCTTTGTAATCGGGGTATCAGCTACTAGCAGCAATGGCGCCGATCCGTGCTCTTCCGTAAATATGCGCATGGCGGAAACGTCCGGCCCTTGGACCATCCGAAAACGGGTGGATGAGGTGATGGTCTTTTTCACCGTGACCAATGGTCGGAACTTTGTGAACGACCTTACCCAGCGCGAGGTCTACGTCAAAGATGATGACAAACCGCCAGCAAAGGTTTCCGCTTTCGGCCATCAAAGCGATCTTCCGTTGCGGTTCGGACTAGTCATAGATGCCAGCGCGTCGGTCACGGACCGCTTCGATTTTGAGCAAGACGCGGCGAGTCGATTCATGCGCGAGATTTTGCGTTCGGAAATGGATCGAGCCTTCATCATGGGCTTCTCCGAAGGTACGACCCTGATTCAGGATTACACGAATGACATACAAAAATTGGTTGATGGACTATCGGCTTTGCACGCTCATGGAGGTACCGCGCTCTTCGATGCGGTCCGTGCTGCTTGCTGGAAACTCGCGATGGCCAATAATCAGGGATCGACCGCGCACATTTTAGTCCTAATCAGCGATGGCGAGGATAATGCTAGCCATAGTACTCTGAAGGAAACCATCGAAACTGCACAGCGGGAAGAAGTCTCCATTTATAGCATTAGCACAAATAATAGCGGCCATGCCGGCATTGGGGATAAGACCCTCAAGGAATTGGCTGTCCAAACCGGCGGACAGATCTTCTTGCCGCATAGCGCAAAGCAAATGGTGAACACCTTCAGCGCAATTGAGCAAGAAATGCGCAGCCGGTATGCCCTGGCTTATCAGCCCGCCGACCTACGTGATGATGGACGCTTTCACCGCATTGAAATAAAAGCCCAGAAGTCCAACAAGAAATTCCGCGTCCGCGCACGCAAGGGATATTATGCGCCATTGACGCTGTTCGGCAACTGACCTTTGTAGTGGAATGTACGACTGCTACTGGCAACCTGCTATGTCTCTTTTGGACTCCCGGTAAGTTGGGCCCCAACGGCGATTGACTCGAACACGGCGCCAGTTTCGGTATACCGTTGCAGTCTGTCCGCAATATGGGTCTCGAAAGCAATTATCGAGACGTGCTCGTGGCATGAAGTGGATGCGTCGAATTCAAGATCTGTCTGAGAACCGTGAGCACTTGGCTCGCGAAGCTAAAGAGGCTGCGGCTTGCGTTCAAAGCCGCATCATCGCCTGAAAGCCACTCGCTTGCCATTTCTATATCCCCGAAAAAGCGAACCTGATATCCCCGCGTTCGAACAAGTCGTTCATACAGTAACCAGTACCTGCGATTCTCTTTCACATCGACCAAGGCAATTTTTCGCAAACAAACGGTGTGGTACTTGAGTATATGAATGAACACTTTATCGGCACCGGGTCGTGTGGTTACGGCGCGAATATCCAGTACCACTCCTGGTTTACCAGCCGCTTTGGCCATTACGTATAACGCAATGCTGTCCAGATGATTGGCTATTCCACCGAAAACTTGGAAGCAAGTGGCTTTCTCATGGGTGAGGCAAGCAATCTTGAAACTCATAGAACAACTCCCGAATTGGCTCTTTCGTAAACGGCCGCTCCAGACGGGCAGCCCTCCACGTTACCCGAGGAGTGTCCCTCATAACATTGCCAGCGAGGACTGGTAGATATGCCAGCCGAACCTAGCGATGTGCTGGGTTTCTTGACAGTGTGAGAACTGTAATAATTTCCAGCTTTGCACAGCTTCAACATATATGAAAAAAAAGAAAATGAACTTGAAATGAAATTGACGGAGGTGATTAGAGGCGGCTTTTACGGACGAACCTGAGACGAGTTGAAGACGTTCCCCGGTCAACCGCAATTAAGCAAATTGCGAACTCTCGGGTGAGAGATTACGGAGGACTGAAGCTCGCGATTGCA
>Ga0136846_1218327_pt1 | contig 20989 bp, 18 predicted proteins | sample HopSoiMetagenom2_FD_96841 | JGI IMG/M metagenome (GOLD analysis project Ga0136846, IMG submission 96841) | Grasslands soil microbial communities from Hopland, California, USA - 2 Assembly 2016 (version 4) | ecosystem: Environmental > Terrestrial > Soil > Grasslands | place: USA: Hopland...
ATGAGCGTGATATGCGCCGCTGAACGCATGGCTACAACACAGCCAAAATGTTCGCGCATATAATATTTCCACTCCAATACTTTCAGATTCACCACATGCGGTGCAAGTATTGCCAGGAAGTACATTTTGGCTGACATGGCTGTAAAAATTCTTGGTGGTTGCCTCCGGACTACTGCCTTGTAGGAATAGGTATTTCTGCAAGACTTTCATTGCCATCACCACTTACAGATTGAACCGCGAAAAAGTAATTATCTTTTGAGTATGGCAATTCGATTTGTGTTTCTGAAGTAAAAAATTTCTTTTGCCACTGAGGAGCTGTCGTTTCTCTCATCAAGATATAATAACCTTTAACCTTACCTGTTTTAGGGGCGCTCCAGCTCAAGTTGGTCGTATTGGTTAATCTTCGCACTTCTATTTTTACATCTACGGGTTTGCCGGGTGATTTGGCGAGATTCACAAGATTCGAGAGATTCATTGCAGTGTTCTTCCTCAAATATTCAAAATCGATATGATCGACTAGGTCACCATATGAAATGCCTTTTTCCACTCTCACGTCCTGGTGCTGCCTGGTATAGTTCTCATTCATTTCTGTGATTCGTACGGCCGCATATCCTCGTTGAACATAGGGAGTATGATCTCCGCCCCGCAGGTAGCGATCATTACGGTAAATCATAACCACCTCCAGGTTGGGAACATATCTTTCACCCGTCTCTTTTACATAGCGCGCCAATTGCCTGGCGGCACCATCATTTTCTGTCCCCAGATTACGAATGGTATTTGCTTTTTTATCCAGTTCATATCCGGGCAATCCTTCACTGAACACCCTGACCCTTGTATTATCAATAATATTTGTCTCGTTACTGTTGTTGCTCCCCATGATATCGTTGTTCAGCACAGCATTAATGTTCCAATTCTCTTTCTTTGCTTTTTCAGCCATATATGTGGACCCCAATAATCCCTGTTCCTCACCACTAACTGTGACAAAGATGACAGTAGCCGGAAATGAATGCTTACTGAGAATTCTGGCGCACTCCAGCACCGCTGCGCATCCGCTTGCATCATCATTTGCCCCGGGAGCATCATTGGTGCGGTCCATTACATTGGACCTCATATTATCCAGGTGGCCGCTGATAATTATTATGCGATCATCAGCCGGATCTGATCCCTTCAACGTAGCTACTACATTTCCTAATAAAAGGACACTGTCCACTCTTCGTCCGTCCGGTTGGAGCGTCGTGGTATCTATAATGGAGGTGAGTCGCCCCCCAGCTTGTTTACTGAATTCATTGAACTTACTCAGCACCCAGTTCCTTGCCGCACCAATTCCTCTTTTAGAATCCTTTTGCGTGCTAAGCGTATTCCTTGTGCCAAAGCTCACCATCCTGGTGATGTAAGACCTGAGGCTGTCTGGGTTCACCTCATTGACCATCTTTTCAATTTCGGGATCTTTTGTAATAATGGATTGGCTGTTGGCAAATGAAAAAAGGAGTACAGATAAAATAAACAAGCCGCTGCTCTTCATATGGGATGATTGAGCGGCTAAGATAAGGAGAGGAGAAGAATGAAGATGAAGAAGCCACATTCAAAAATGTTCTCTTGCAGGATGCACGTCATATTCTCCTTTAAGGGCGAATGGTTTGCTCCAAAAAGTCGAGGGACCGCAGGTTAACTCTTCCTGAACGCCCACTTCATCATCTCCTTCCAGTTGCCTTTCTTGCCATACATGAGAATACCTGTCCTATAGATCTTACCGGCCAGCCAGGTGCAGAAAAGGAAGAATCCAACCAGTAGTGCCATTGAGAGTAACAACTGCTGCCAGGGTACGCCGAATGGTATGCGCCCTATCATAACAATTGGCGAGGTCAGTGGGAATAGGCTTCCAAACAAAGCGAGTCCGCTATTAGGATTTTGAATTGCGCGCATGAGGATGACAAATCCGAGGATGATCGGCATCATCACTGGGAAGATCAGTTGTTGTGCATCCTGTTGGTCTTCACTAACACTTCCTATCGCAGCAAACAATGACGCGTACATGAGGTAGCCACCGAGGAAATAAAAGATGAATGCAAAAATGAGAAGGCCTACCGGGATCGCATTCATGCCCTCTGTAATAGTTCGCAACATATTTTCCTTCGTAGCTGCCTGGGCTGCCACGCCATTCTGCGCAATCTGGTCCTGCATATGACCGGCAAGAGAAGGAAAAATTAATGGGATCACGAATTGTAAAAGGCCAATCAATACAATCCAAATGATGAACTGTGTAATACCCACTGCTCCGATTCCCACAATCTTGCCCAGCATCAGTTGAAATGGTTTTACTGAACTAACAATGACTTCAGAAATGCGGTTTGTTTTTTCTTCCATTACGCCGCGCATTACCATAGTCCCGTAAATTAGCAACACCATATATATTAATATGCCTGCGGCAAATGCCACTCCATATGCTACACCCTCTACGCTTTTCTTGCCGCCTGTTTCTGAATCAATCTGGCTGTCCACTTTTACATCGGACTTGATCGCCTCATATCTCTTCGGATCAATATTTTCGTTTATTAACCTCCTCCGCTCTATTGCTTTGTCAAGCGTCCGCTCAATCCTGCTTTTTGCATAAATACTCACTGTTGACCGGCTGTGCAGTTCAATTCCCTTTGGATCTTTAAGATCAACCTCGGGGATATACAGGTAGGCAGTATAACCTTCCTTGTCATATTTTTTCTGAAACGTTTCCTTCGGTTCATTAATGAATTCATAACTCATTCCGCTCTTGTCATCTGTGTCCTGCGGTATCTGCCCCTGGAACAGATTCCCTTTGTCGATGATCGCGATTTTTTGTTGTTCGGAACTGTCATTAACTGCAATAGCAATAATCGCCGAATAGAATCCGATAATTACTATCGGGACAAGGATCGTTGTCAGCAGAAAAGATTTCTTCTTTACACGGGTAAGGTATTCTCTTTGAATTATTAACCAGATCTTGTTCATTGGAGATGTTTAAGCGGTGAGTGTTTGGAACTGGCGACTATGAGCAGTGCCTTCGACCAGCTTGATGAAGATGTCGTTCAGCGAAGGAAGTATTTCATTAAAAGCGGTAATACTGGTATCCTGCTGAAGAAAATATTTCAGGACGTCATTGGACGAGAAACCAGTATTGATCTTTACTATGAGTGATCGCTCCTCTTTCTTAATCACTTCGAACGCGCTTGACAAATATGCTGCAGGCACCGATTCAAATCGAATCCTGAAGAGGTTCTCTTTGAATTGCTGTTTTACCTCGTTAACGCCTCCATCAAGGATCTTCTTTCCTTTATTCATGAGAATGATATGATCGCAGATCTCCTCAACCTGTTCCATCCGGTGTGTGCTGAAAATAATACTTGAGCCATTCTTGGCAAGGTTATAAATCTCGTCCTTGATCAGGTTTGAGTTGACAGGATCCAGGCCGCTGAATGGTTCGTCCAATATGATGAGCCTGGGTTCGTGCAAAACAGTAGTCACGAATTGCAGCTTTTGACCCATACCCTTACTCAGGTCTTCCACTTTCTTATTCCACCAGCTTTCCATTCCAAATTTGATGAACCACTGTTTTACTTTTTCTGTAGCCCGTGCTCTGCTTAGTCCTTTTAATCGTGCAAGATATACGGCCTGTTCCCCAATTTTCATTTTCTTATACAAGCCTCTCTCCTCCGGCATATATCCGATGCGCAATACGTCATTGCTTGCATTAAACTTCTTCCCTTCGAAAATGATGTCACCGTGGTCAGGGAAAAATATGCCAGTGATCATCCTGAGCAAGGTGGTCTTGCCTGCCCCATTAGGACCTAAAAGACCAAAAATGCTGCCTTCCGCAAGTGTAAAGCTGACATCGTCAACTGCCTTTTGCGTGGCATAGTACTTCTTGAGGTTTCGTACTTCAAGTATATTCATGGGTTGAAGTTGAATACTATTCTTAATTTTTTTGGAAAAAGAAAGGTTACGAGTTAGTTATTAGTAGGAGATGAACTTAAAATGTTTCAATGGTTGTGTTTTTTTCTGCAAATTCGCCGCAAATTTTGAATAATGGACAGATTTGGCAGGAAGATTTTTTTAGTAGGATTGTTGGGAGCCCTGATCATTTGCACGAGCTGGGGCTTCCTGGTGCATCGTACCGTGAATCAGCTTGCCATTTATGAGCTAAGAGGAGATTTGAGAGAATTTTTCATGAGGCATACGGATTATATGGTAAAGAACGCGCCACGTCCCGATCAGCGCCGAAACCGCGATTCGACCGAGGCGGCCAAACATTTCATCGATCTTGAAATATTTGGTGATTCATCTGCCTGGAAGATGCCTATGAAGTGGGAAGATGCGGTTCAGAAGTTCGGAAAGGATTCTTTACTTGAGTATGGCTATCTGCCGTACCTGGTGGTCAAAATAAAAGATTCACTCACCACTGCTTTCCGACAAAAGAATACGGATAGCGTTTTATTTTATGCAGCCGATCTTGGTCATTATATAGGAGATGCGCACGTGCCCTTACATACCAGTGTGAACTATGATGGCCAACTAACTAACCAAAAAGGATTACATAGCCTTTGGGAATCAACCATACCCGAAATTGAATTGAATGCCTATGACGTTTCCAGCAGGCATAAAGCCACTTACTTAGCCCACCCTGATCAGCAAATATGGGAAGCCATCCGCGAGTCGTACCAATTATTGCCGGAACTTTTTTTGCAGGAAAAGGAAGTATCCAAACGATTTACGGACGCCACTAAGTTCCGGACGCAGGTGAGAAGAGGCGTGGAAGTAAAAAGTTACAGCAGTGAATTTGCAAAGGCATACAGCGCAAGCCTGGGCGCTTCAATCAACAGACAACTCACGCGCTCTGCAAATATGATCGCCGATTTTATTTATACTAGTTGGGTGGATGCGGGAAAACCTTCCTTCGATATTTCTTATTCAAAAAAAGAAAAGAAAGCGGCGAAGAAAGAACTGAAGGCATTTCGCAAGAATAAACTTCTCAAGGATAGTCTCCTGTTAGCACGGAAGCCAGGTTTCACGGATTAGCTGTATCTGTATTGGTGTTGCTGATCCAAAAAAAACGACTTAACAAATTTCAGCCTCCGCGAATGTGCTGCCTGTTGCCAGTCGGCTGCGATCGTATCAGCGCCTCAACCACCCTCTGTCCGTCCATCGCAGCACTCATAATTCCTCCTGCATATCCTGCTCCTTCACCACATGGATACAGGCCGCTCAACTGCGGATGATGAAGGGTCTCGTTATCTCTTGGAATCCTGACGGGAGAGGAAGTTCTTGATTCAGTAGCAACAGCAATCGCTTCATTAGTCAACCATCCCTTCATTTTTTTTCCAAAAGCCTTGAAGCCTTCCAAAAGTTGGGCATGTACAAAAGATGGCAACACTGATCTTAAATCTACCGACTGTATACCCGGCAAATAAGAACAGGAGGGAAGATCGGCCGATATTTTATTATTGACAAAGTCGGTTAGGCGTTGCGCAGGTGCAACAAACTTTCCGCCTCCCGCCTCGAATGCTTTTTGTTCAACCGATTGCTGAAAATAAATACCTGCGAGCGAACGGTGATGTGTAAACGCTTTCAAGTCCGCCAGTTCAATGCTTACCACCATTCCGCTGTTTGCATAAGGATTATTCCTTTTTGAAGGACTCCAACCATTAACCACCAGTTCCATTTCATTTGTTGCGGCAGGGGCAATAATGCCACCTGGGCACATACAAAATGAAAAGACACCTCTTTCACTTACTTGCTGAACAAGACTATATGAGGCTGGTGGTAAGAATGGACCGCGGTTGGCGCAATGGTATTGAATACTGTCAATGACACTTTGCGGATGCTCCACCCGCACCCCCAATGCAAAGGGCTTGGCTTCGATCAATAATTTTTTCTCTGCCAGCAAATGAAAAATATCTCGGGCGGAATGACCTGTTGCTAAAATCACTGCATCCGCAACAATTTTATTTCCATCGCCAACGATTACCCCATTAATCTTGCTGTCCCCCATCAAGAAGTCGGTTACCTTCGACTCGAACAGGCATTCACCACCGCAATCCGTGATGGCTTTGCGCATGGAACTGATGATTTGAGGCAGTTTGTTGGTTCCTATATGCGGATGCGCATCGTAAAGAATGCTTTCATCTGCTCCAAATTGAACGAAGAGGTTCAGCACCTCATTTATATCGCCACGTTTGGTACTACGCGTATATAATTTACCATCACTGTAAGTGCCAGCTCCTCCTTCGCCAAAGCAATAGTTACTTTCGGGGTTGATACTGCCTTCTTTGTTAAGTTGAGCCAGGTCTCTTCTCCTTGACCGCACATCTTTGCCTCTCTCGAGGATCACCGGTTTCACGCCATGTTCCAACAGTTTCATTGCTGCGAACAGTCCGGCTGGTCCGGCACCTATAATAATTACCCGTTTAGGGGATTGACGTACGTCCTTAAATTCAACTGACTTGATTTCTCTTTTCAGAAAAGGTTCATTGATGAATGCCCTGCACGTTAAATTTATCCAGGTGGTTTTGGCGCGGGCGTCAATCGAACGTTTCAATATGTGAAAGCCACTCACGTCCGCCGGCTTTCTTCCCGCCACCTGGGCAAGGTAATCCCTGATGAGAGATTCATCTGATGCCTCAGAGGGCAATAACTTCAAAGAAATATTCAGCTGCATAGAGGACCTGAATTGCTTCGGATAAAAATTAAAAAGGGAGTTCATAGAACTCCCCCGCAAAAGTAAAATTATGAAGGCTATCCCGTGGTATGCTTTTTCTTTGCGAACACATATCCTACTGTGACCGTTAAGTACTGGTGACGGGTAGTATTCGGACTGTCAAACTCTGCCTTGTACACGTTTGAGAATCCCTGCGTAAATCTTGCATTCAACGTAATATTTAAAGGGAATATATATTCGAAGCCCAGCACGCCTGAGAAATCTGTTTGGGTAAGATCATCTTTTATGTTCGAGGTATTGCCCCCATTCTCCAGGCTACTTTTTGTCAGGAAGCCGATTTGCGGACCCGCATATACACTAAAGTTGCGACTTGAAGTTACACCCTTCAACAAGACAGGTATCTGGACGTAATCAAACTTAATGTCTGAGTTGGTTACGCTCTCGTTTGTTTTCAAATGAATAAAATTAAATTCCGGTTGAACGGAAAAATGAGTCGAAGCAATCATTTCATATCCCACACCAAGAGTGTAGCCTACATGAACCTTCACATAGCTTCCGTCGCCTTCCGCCTTAAGGTAATTGAAGACCGGGCCGGCCTGTACCCGGAAGAGCCCCTGGCTAAATCCGGTATATACGAAAAAAATGCTTATAATAATAGCAGTTAGTTTCTTCATTTGTTAGTTGGTTTACTGGTGCAAAGAAAAACTTCACTTATAAGAAATCAAAATCTATTTTATATACCTGTTACCTCCATATTAATGGCAGTTGCAAAAATTTAATCGTTGTCCCTCACTGCTTAAAGTATTCAAAAAATATTGGTCCTGATCAATCTCATTTTTATTTCTGAAAACTATTTTATCGTATTAAAATAGTTGTATCTTCAATTGCATCGCAGGCTACTATGGAAAAAGGCTCTCCAATAAAAAATTTTCAAATTCTCGTTCCCAAACTTTACCTCTTTAGTTACAAACATTTACCCACACTACCTACTTCCAATCGAAAAAAAAACGAAGAAAAAAAAATTAGAAATTTTCTAAAAACAAAATGGACTGAAAGGGAATTTTTGCAGTGGCAGCATATTCTTCGGGAACTCAAGAACATTTTTTTTTTGGCATTTACAAACGAGATGTTATTGGGAAAAAAACAAGTGAATAAAAATTTTTTTTTCAACGAAAAACTTTTGATATTCGTCCCCCTGCACAAAAAATTTTTTCAGTGACTTCTGAAAAAATTTCCGGTGACAAATAATGATCTAGCTCACTATTAAAAACTGCTGGTAGACTAATGACTAAAACGTTTGATAAGATTTGGTTTGAATGTCTGGAAGTAATAAAAGATATCGTCGAATGGCAGCATTTTAAAACCTGGTTCGAACCTATCAAACCAGTGGAAGTAAAAGATAACGTTTTGGTGATCCAGGTTCCTTCGCAATTTTTTTACGAATATCTGGAAGAGCATTATGTTAATCTGCTCGCAAAGACGTTAAGAAGAGTATTAGGAAAAGATGCGAGGCTTGAGTATAGAATCATGGTAGACAGTGGTAATCACAGTAATAAGCCCCTAACTATGGATGTACCTGCACATGGATATAAATCCTACTCCAACAATGAAATGGATTTTCCGCTAATTATTCATAACCCTGTTAAGAATCCATTTGTGATTCCAGGTCTGAAAAAGATGCAGATTGATCCACAATTAAATCCAAATTATACTTTCGAATCATTTATCGAAGGTGATTGCAACAGGGTGGCCCGCCGAGCCGGAAAGACGGTGGCGGAGAAACCAGGCGCTAACTCTTTTAATCCCCTTGTAATTTATGGAGGTGTTGGTTTAGGTAAAACACATCTTGCCCAATCAATAGGAAATGACACGAAGCGGATGTTTACTAATAAGGTAGTCTTATATGTAAGCTCAGAGAAATTCATTAACCAATTTCAGGATCACAGTCGCAATAACGCGATCAACGATTTCATACATTTTTACCAGTTGGTGGATGTGTTGATCATCGATGACGTGCAGTTCTTTAACCGGGCTGAAAAATCGCAGGATGCATTCTTTGCTATCTTTAATCATCTGCATCAAAGCGGCAAACAACTGATACTCACATCAGACAAGTCGCCGAAGGACCTTGAAGGCGTTCAAGAAAGATTGTTGAGCCGGTTCCGCTGGGGACTAAGTGCGGACCTTTCTATTCCGGATTACGAAACAAGAATAGAAATTCTTGAGCGAAAGATGAAAAATGATGGAGTGGAAATGCCAAAGGAAGTAATTAAATACCTGGCATATAATATAAATAGTAATGTAAGGGAACTGGAGGGTGCACTGATATCATTGTTGGCACAATCTTCGCTGAACAAGAGGGAAATTGACCTAGACCTCGCTAAAAAAGTGTTGCGGAATTTCGTGAAAACAAGCAGTAAGGAAATTACCATCGAGACCATTCAGAAAATGGTCTGCGAGTATTTCGATGTCCCATACGATAAATTACTGCAGAAAACACGTAAACGCGAGATTGTACAAGCCCGCCAGATCACGATGTATCTTGCAAAAGCCTTCACCAAAAATTCTCTCAAAACCATAGGCGAACATTTCGGAGGACGGGATCATACCACTGTTATCCATTCGTGCCAAACGGTAAAAGACCTGATGGATACCGACGGATTGTTCAGGGATAATGTAATGGAGCTTCAGCAAAAAGTGCAGTTGGCTGCTATGTAAAAGAAAAGAAATAAATAACTTTATGAGGGCCCTGCATGAGCAGGGCCCTTTTTGTTCAACTACCGGGTATGGTCACAAAAAAAATAATCGTTGAAGGAAAAGTACAGGGCGTCAATTTTAGGAATTACGCAAAATCCCTGGCTGATGAGTTATTGATCAAGGGCCAGATCCGAAATACTCCCGATGGAAAGGTGGAAATTACGGCGACTGCCGAAGACGGAATTGTGCAGCAATTCATTGACTGGTGTTATGAAGGTTCCCCCGGTTCAAAGGTGGAACACGTCACGGTGCAGGATCTTGCGTTAAAGTGGTTTGACGATTTTACGATCATCCGCAATACAAACTAGCCATCTTCGTACGTTCGTTATCCTGATCTCAAATTCACTTGATGGACACCGTGAGCGAATCCATATTATTGTAAATACTTTTCGATTTCCGGTACGCGCTTTTGAACGCAAAGATGATTTATGCTGAATGATTCCCGTTGCATAATCCGGTACAACACGTCGCTCACAATTCTCAGCACGAGTGATCTGATGTAAAAGGTTCCAAACCATTTCTTCCACGAAACGCTCATTAATTCCTGCACTAACCTTTGCTCAGAATCGTTTAGCGTGCCAACCAGTGAATTCGTTTTCAATTCTGTTACTTTTTTACGAAGATCTGTTATGCGTTCTCTTTCGGCCGCAATGTTATGGTTAAACCATGTTTCGGAGAAGCTGATGCTAAGGCAGCGGCCGTACACTTTGCGTGAAATCTCCATTTTGTACGGGCAATTATTTGACAGAAAAGCAGTGTTCCAGCGAATATTCTCTCCTAGCATGGCGTCAGCATGCGAAAGCTTAAAACCGTGAGTATCCAAAAAACATAAAAGAGTGAAATACCTGTTCCTTGATTGCGACATCTCATTGCTGAACAATTCCACCTCATGATTGAAACTGCAGTTCCATAACCAGGCTTCTAATCCGCGGGCAACATGAATAACCTGGAGCGAACCACTCCCCAACGGAGGTTCTAATATGAACAGTCCACCCGATTTCTTTCTAAATAGCTTCGGCAATTGGTGAAAATTACAGCTATGAGAGAAGGAGGTTTCCATAGTAATTCGGATACGTTATTAATTAGAAAAATGAAAACTTCTTACTTGCCAGTTTCAGGTAACCGGGAGTATAGCCATACTGCTTTGTAAAGGACTCAATGAACGCGCTCGGTTGGTTATAACCGAAGATCTCAGCCATCTTCTTGACTGGCAAGCCATGTTCCAGAATAATCTTCCGCGCCAGCTCCATTTTCTTGGATACATAATATTCGTGTATGCTTTTGCCATGAATCATTCTGAACTTTCGAATCAACGACGAGACACTCATGTTAACTTTTCTTGCAATAGTTTCAATTGAAAGTGGCTTTCTAATATTTTCCATGATGAGCATTTCCGCCTCGATCAATTGATCATATTGCACCGCCGTTTGAATGACCGGTACTTCTTTCCTGTTGACGACCTTTGAGAAAAAAGTTATAACCAGGTTGTACAGCCTCGAGCGTACAAAGAAGTCCTCAGCCTGATCAATTAGGATACAAACTTCCAGTTCATGCAGGATCTTATATTCTTCCTGGGTGAAGGGCTCCATCAAAAAAGTTTGCATCGCTCTGGCAATATATTGGGAGAGCCTATTCAGGATCACGGGGTCTGCATCTCTTAATTGCTCCATGAGCCATGATGGCGTAAACGAGATTTCGAACAGATAAAAAGGTTGCCGGGCCTGGAGAATGAATTCTAAACCCGCTGAATTGCTGAGCAAGATATTATTTCGCGAGCCGCTTATTCTGAGCTTCTTTTTCTTCTTGGCGAAAATGATTGCCGGGTTTAAAAAATAGAGGAGCAGGAATTTTTTTTCTTCGCCGGAATCCGCGGGGAGCTTTTTTATGCAAATGTCTTCCGTTGACGTGCACTTCCATTTTGCTATGGACAGGCCACGGTCTGCGCCACTCCTGATGATCTCGCCTGTTATGCGTTTATTGTTGAACCGCAATGCGTCTGCGGACTCGACACCGTCCAGCGCACTTGCAAGCGTCTGGAAAGATTTATCATCATGCAGGTCCCTTATTTCACACGACACTTCATTCCTCGGCATAGGAATTGGCATTTCTATTCCCCATCCAAACACGATGCCTAACGCTACTTTATGATTGCTAAGGAAGTAGCCACCGCAGCGCGATCCCCAAAATTGTTGCTGCTGTGAGAGATTACCCCAACTTGGCGCCGCGGCCGGTATCTATCGCCGCTTCCAGATCCTTTTTCGGAACAAATAATTCCGATTATGCTTTTTAATATCGGTATGTAGTCAACATGCGTGCATGTAGTATCGCCGCCAAGTCATTTTCCGTGAATCAATATACGCGTGGCCTACAGGGCACAGATGTTGGATTTCGCAGGGTAAGAGCGCTCGATTTTAAATTGTATAACTCTAAAAATTAAAAAAATGAAAGTAGTCTTGTTCGCCTTTTCAATGTTGATAGCCACAAGTTTTTTGGGAGCTAATTCAGCACATGCACAAAGTAACCAGGGAACCAATGTGGGTCAATTAGTTTCCGGGCTGATCAACGTGGACGTTGGAGCAGTTGCAGTCAATATCGGTGATATCACCGTTGCAGATCTCGTAGACGTTGGTGATGTAGTGAGTAACAACCGTGACATTCGAATATTGGACAACATTTTAAACCACAGTCCCATATTGAGCAACAATTCGCAGATTCTAACTAATCTTCTTCGCGATGCGAATATCCTCACCGATACGCAGGTAGTTGTAGGAGTGTTGACCGGCGGCGCGTTTGCTATTCAGGATATTCCTTAATCGGCTTTGTTAGTAACGTACCCTGTATAGCGCGAGCAGCCATCACGACGGCTTGTGCTAGCCAACAATAGAGAGGATCATTCCTCTCTATTTTTTTTAATCGCGATGCCTTGGGCTAGTTTTCTGTATTCTATCGGCGTTAATTTCTTTTTGCTTTTAGGCGCATTCATCCTATTTTTGCCGTCCTTTAAAAATGGCACGTGCGGTTGATTGGATGTGTATAGGGATCGCGAAAAGTAGAAAGAATGATCATTCGGTGAGGTGGATGAGTGGCTGAAATCAATCCCGCAGTTGCGGGACTAAACTGTCGTACGGGTTAAATGTTTCGAGGGTTCATATCCATTCGGTTGGCAACACGAAAAAAGTTCTTGATCTCATTCGGTGAGGTGGATGAGTGGCTGAAATCAACAGTTTGCTAAACTGTCGTACGGGTTAAACTGTACCGAGGGTTCGAATCCCTCCCTCACCGCTGTCATTGAGAATTGAAAATTGAGAATTGAGAATTGAATAGTTTTGTTTGATTTGTTCGGGAGGTAGTTCAGCCCGGCCGTAGAAAATCAATGCGACAAAGGAGCATTAGATTTTCAAGGTCCCGACGGAACGAAGTGTAGGCGGGATAGAATACAGTAAATTGAGCACAAATATTCGGGAGGTAGTTCAGCCCGGTAGAATACCTGGTTTGGGACCAGGGGGTCGCAGGTTCGAATCCTGTCCTCCCGACTAAAAAAAACAAGGTGGCTTTTTTGCCACCTTTTTTTATGTCGTTCTCTGAAATCCGGAAGTCCATCAAATGATTCAGCCCAGTCCGAACCCGGCATAAACGCCACTACATTAATCGCTAAATCGATCATTAATCTGTTTCGGAAACACTTCATATTGGCATGATTCAATTTTTAAACCATTAAATTTTGCTGAAGCTAATTCTGTCTTAGCCTTTGACAATTCCCTTTCCAATTTCTCAGAAAGGTTCTTTATTCACTTCACCATTAGCACGCATTTGCAATACAGTTTTATTACAATAATCCCGCATGGCCACCAGGTAAGTAAATTCATGCACAACGTCATGATAGGGCGATCAGAACTATACAGTACTGGACTGGATATTTTCTTTTGGTGAGTTTGTTTGGTTTTGTCCACAGGGGGTGTAAAAAACAAACATCAAGAACAAAGCATTTCGGTGTATGTATTTCATAATTTATTTACTCAGCAACCGCCTTTGCGAGGGGCACGTTTATAAATTATTATACCATCTCGTTCTACATAATCGCCCCATACTATTGGATATGCATACTTGGGCGCGAATGATACAGTATGGCTTTTTATAATTATTTTGTCGTTAACTTTCAGGCTATGCAATTGCTCAAGTTGAGACTTTTCCGGCTCAAATGTTACAATATAATCGACACCATCAATCCTGGCCATCACACCGAAACCTAATCTTGATCCTGGGGGAAGAGAAAGAGAGGTTACAACAGCCTCCATATTGGTAAAAGCACTTAGATGCTTCCTTATTTTAGCAGCACCGGCAAGCACTTTTTTACCTTCAGGAGACGCTTCCCATTTTTTGTACTTTATACCATCAGGGGTAGCCTCCCATTTTTTCATTTCGGCTTCGCTTTCAGCAGCAGAGAGTGGCTTTGGGGTTGATTTTTTAGAAGTTTCATTTTTGATTACGCGATTAGCAAATACGAGTCCGCTTACCACAACCAGTGGTAAGATCAGTGCATAAATAACTTTTTTCATTTTTTGTAGGTTTAATTAACATAAATCCATCTCCTGATAAATCAGATCCGTTTAAGGAATTTCTTTTATTTCTCGTATCCTTTTAAAGTTGGTGCAACAAAAATACCTTGTGTGTGCCCGGGGTCATGCCGATAAAACACTTGACAAATTCTAATCTTCCGGGACAGACTGAAACCACCTTCCTCCAATTTACCAGACAACGCTTCGCTTATGTCCTGCCAGGTTTGTCCGCCATCACTACACTTAAAAACGATGTTTGCATCTCCTGCCTTATCTCTTTTTTGTCTTTGCTGATTATCTGGCAGATGGCATGGCTGTGGAAATTCTGACGCCTGGTTACGGGAAAGGAACTGGAAAAGGAACGAAAAAGCAAGGATATAGATATTCATCCCGATAAATGATTTGATGAAACAATAGAGCAAAGCTATGAGGCGTCAACTAGCCTGAAGTTTTTTAGTAGTAAAAACTTGTAAAGGATGCGTAAAACGTTTGTAAAACAACCTGAAATTGGGGGTTAATGGACTATTTTGCACACATGAAGCCATTGACTTTCGTTGGATCTTCAATCGTAATAGTTGTTATTTTGATTTCTGCTGTTGCATTTATCAATAAAAAGAATGAAATTCCTGAGAAGCATGTAGAAGTTGTATTACGTGATTTAGGACATCATCTTTTGCTTTCAGCTAAAGATTCTTCCTCCCGGGTGCTGCCGGTTAAGAAATTAAACGAACATACCTATCAGATCTCCTTTCAGAATGACTTTGGTTTTATTTCAGATACACTCATCAATCTAGTTGAACGAACATTTCAAAAAAACGCCCTGGCAACAGATTATATAGTGAATTTGAGGAATTGCAAACAAAATGAAACTGTCTTTGCATTTGAAATAAATAGCCAAACAGGCGATTTAACACCTTGCAGAGGTCGTACGCTGGAGGTTGGTTGTTATGTTATTGAAATTGATCTTCTAAAGAAAACGAAGTTTAATTTCTATTTGTTGACACTACTGATTATTCCTTTGAGTTTTGTTGGTTTTTATGTAAATAATAAGTTTCGTAAAAAAGAAGAGAAAGAATCAACTTCCGATAACAATGATTACACACAATTAGGAAGCTTTAGATTCTACGCAGGTAATAATGTTCTTAAAATTGAGAATAACAATATTACGCTTTCGGAAAAAGAAACAAAGGCACTAAAAATTTTTGCAGAAAATATAAATCAGATCGTAGAAAGGGAGAAACTGATGAAAGAGATTTGGGAAGATAAGGGCATAGTGGTCATCAGTAGAAATGTTGATGTATTAGTGTCTAAATTGCGTAAGAAATTAATCGACGATAACTCCATTAAATTTATTAACGTACCAGGCAGGGGTTACAAATTTACTATTGAGTAGATACCAATTAATAGGTTGTTCATTGTCATGAGTTGTCTGATTTAGATTACACGATTTCGCCCGTGATAACTGGTCCAGGATTTTGGCCTTAGTGATTTTATTCATCGAGATCTTCGCAGAAAGAAAGATCGTCTTAAAGAAGAGTTCAGAGGGCCAGAATAAATAAAGCCTGCACGTCTAAATGCAGGCTTTGTGCCAAGGATTATGATTCTAAATTAAAGTCCTCAGGAGAGAACTGCAAATCCAACAGCCTTGGGGCCGTATTGAGGGAATTGGGTACTGCTGTTAAGGATCACTCTTGTATGTGCTAGCAAACTGACTGTATATCCGCAAGGATCAAGTCCTACTTTTGGTGCAGGTGGCTGGGTGTCCAGTGCCCATGCCGCGTTTGCGTCTCCATTATCTGGTAATGAGCTATAGCTTCTACCGGCAGGTACGATAACACAGTCATGGATATGCGAAGCGGGTTCAAAGACAAGACCCCAACTTGCAAAATATGGATGAACTGCCCTGACGTGCCCATTGATGACATGATTAGATTCATCATAACTATGGCAGTCGCCGCCATCAATCACGTCATCCATATCAAAATTGATATCTACAACTGCATTGGCTGTTGGACTAACTGTCATCGGCTTGTTGTTCACAATCATTGAGAACTGGTCTCCAGTTTGTTCAATCGCAAATTCATCAGTATAAATAAATTTAACTGTGTAAGTACCGTCGGTCAATCCGCCGGTGTTCCAAGTTGCCAGGTGATTGGTTTCATTGTATAAACCTATTGCCGCGTTTTGCTTATATATGAACCATCCGTCAGGTGAATTTTGATTATCTGTAAATTCCGTAAACGTGCTGAAGTCAAACATTTGAAAACTTTCGCTGGTAGAAACAGTTGCATAATCGGCATCCGGAGCGCCAATCTTTTTGAACATGATCTTGTATTTGATGGTTCCATTGAAACCATTCCTGTCTATTATGCCCTGCAAATTGACTAAGCCACCCCACGGTCTGTTGTTGTTGATAGTGGGTGCAAACGCATTGTAATTGTAGAGGTAATGGAAAGGATCGATATCATCTCTGTCAACTCCGCCAACATAGGTCAGCTTTCCCTGGACCCCGGAACTGTTTCCTGGCCGTATCTGAACAACTGCATCAACCCTGTTGCCCCAGGGATTCAGTGCGTTCGGATCGGTGGTTGATGGCAAGGATTCCCATGAAAGAACCGCGCGAAGCCTGATGATGTTTGGGTTGACACATTTCCTGAGGTGTTTACTCGTGTTGATCGGAAGTGCTACGTTATAATATAATCCGTCAACAGGAATGTTACCAATATCATGCACTTCAAGACTAGCTGTTCCAAGATATTCATCATATGTTCCATTGTTGTTCCAATCCGCCCAGAACGCCACATGCTCCTGTGATCCTTTCTGGCAAAGATTTCCGCTAAACCCACTTGGTTTCTTTACATGAATAACGGCGCCAACCGTATCGATTGCCGTGTTTAATCCGACACACCGCAGTTCTTCAAAGGTGACGTCTGCTTTGTTGCTTTGATTAATGAAAACATCAAGAATACTCTCCACATCAACTTTAAGCTTCGAAACATCATTTATATTAAATGAAGAAGCCTTGGTGAAAGTAGCCTTGCTATTTACCAGCGGGGCAACTGTGGTGTAAAAAGTCCTATGGTCAGGGACACCAGTTGCTTTGTACTCTTTATAAATCGCTTCTATACCAGGAGGCGGTGGTGGAGGAAGCGTAATCTGTTCTTTTTGCGGTAATACATCCTGTAATTCGAGGGTGGGTTTCACCTTGAGAATGTCGTAGATGTCTTTAAGGAAAATGATCGATTTTCTTTCCAATTGAACTTTTACATCTTTTACGTTTCCGTAATGAGGGATATAGTTTGGATTGGATGGAGGGATCACGTTCCAGGAGAGAATACCTCTGACGGTTGGAATAACGGCTTTGTTGCAATCGAGAAATTTGCGATACTTCTCATCGTTAATTGTGAGCTGTGTCATGTACATCAGCGGATGCTGCGGGCCCGGAGGAGCATTGGAGATATCACACGCCTTGAAATTTGTATATCCCATATCGTGGAATCCGGAGCCGTCTTTAAAATCAACAAAAAAACGGACATACTCCCTGGAGGCGGGATTACAAAGTGTGCCGCTATAGCCACTCGATTGTTTAATGCTGACTATTCCTTCCAATCTTCTGTCTTTAGGATTATACCCAACGCAGGTTAGTTCTTCCCAAAATGTAATGCTTTGGGTTGCCATAGGGATGGACAGCTGCTTAAAAAGGAATTTTTTCCTGGCCAATTCCTTGTCGATAAGAGGTTCGTGAACAGGCGCGGTTTCTGCCGCGGACTTTACTCTTTCCATAGATGTGTTTTTTATGTGAAGTAATAAGAACACTGTTGTCAATGACGCATATCTTTTCACGCACTAATTGCAATTAGTGATCGCAAATAGCGAAGCCTGGCATCAATTCTAATGCAGCCATGAGCATTACCAACTTCTACTTTTCGTAAGGGGAAAGAAGAGTCACCATAATAGCGTTTGCTGGTGGTGATAATTTTTGGAGGGAAACTGGATAAGGTTTAATCGGTCTCAATTACAATACAAAAATAGTGATATGGCGTACCGATATGATACTACAATGCGGGTATTTTCATAAGCAACAGGCAGTATCAAAAAAAAAACCGCCATGTGCGGGTATTATATTCTGATATTAATGCTTACCTATATGAATTCACTGAAGTTATTTTACACTTCAAATTTTAAACCTGCCAGCTCCAAACTTTTTCTTTTTAAATTCCTGATGTCAACAGATTCAATGATGGCTTGAGGCATTAAGATGAGTGAAGTGTTATTCTTCTTCCACCAATCATCTTTCCTTAGTTTATCAACATGTATCACACCCACAAGATATTTGCGTGACTCGCTGGCGTGCCATTCTTCAATCCATTCAAATTCTTCCTTAGGTATGAATCGCAAATCATCAAAACTCAAATAAGCGCGCACGTAATAATCATTCGTTAGTTCGAGTGGCTGGTGATGGTAAAGTTTTTTATATTCATACCGGTAATGATATCGTAGTGCCGAAATGTCACTCAGGACAGCAGATGCTGTTGGAAAGCTTCCCGCGCCTTTACCGTAAAAAAACTGCTCGTCTGCAAATCCACTTTCAATAACTACCCCATTAAATTCATTCTTCACAAAAGCGAGATGGTCGGATGATGTAACGAACTGCGGCAATACGAAGGCTGCGACTTTCCCATTGTTCAGCTTTTTAGCCTGGGCAACAAGCCGGATCTCGTATTTCTTCTCTCTGCCCACAATTGCATCCTGTAACTGGATATTTTGAATTCCGTTGAACAAAATATTTAGTGGTTCTTCTATTATACCATAAGCATGGGTCAAAAGGAACGTCCATTTGTTCACTGCGTCGTATCCTTCCACATCCAACCTCGGATCGGATTCCGCAAAACCCGCTTGTTGGGCAAGAAGCAAAGCTTCTTGAAAACCGAGATGATCCTCAAAAATCTTTGTGAGAATAAAATTCGTTGACCCATTCACAATCGCTTTGATTGAATGAAGCAGATCATTATCATAGTATTCTTCAAGGTTGCGAATGATCGGGATCGAGGCGCAGGCTGCAGATTCATACAGGAGCGGCTGTTCCGTTTCTGCCTGTAGTTGAAGGAGGGCAGGTAAGTTTTCTGCAATCATTTTCTTGCTGGCGCTTACAACAGCCTTCCCATTTTTCAACGCGGTGGTGACGATATGAAATGCGGCTTCAGTTTCGTTGATGACTTCTACAATCACGTTGATCTCCGGATCATTCAACAACACATCCTTATCATCAGTAAACAATTCTTCCGGTGCGTTTCGCTTTTTTCCAGGATGTTTAATACAAATTTTCTTGATTCTTGCTTTAAGCGAAGGAGTTTGATGCAAAACTTTATATAAGCCCTCACCAACGACGCCAAATCCAAATAATCCAATCGTCAGTTCTTTGTGATAACTCATTTTAAACAGTTTGAAGTTCTTTGATTTTGACTATTGACAATGCATGTTCGATGTCCTTGACGAGGTCTTCGGCTTCCTCGAGTCCCACACTTAACCTAATAAGGCTGTCAGCCACACCGGCGGCTCTTCGCTTTTCAGCGGGAATTGTTTTGTGGGTCATTGAAGCCGGATGCGATACCAGGCTTTTGACCCCGCCAAGACTCTCCGCGAGTTTGAATAAGGTGGTGGAAGTCACAAATTGCTTTGCGGCCAATTCAGTATTTTCTTTTAAACTAAATGAGACAACTCCTCCAAATCCTTTCGCCTGTTTGCATGCTACGTCATGATTTGGATGTGATGGAAGGCCGGGATAGTATACTCTTTCGACTGCAGGATGAGTCTGTAAAAATTCAGCGATGATTTTTGCATTGGTACAATGTTGCTTAACGCGCAAGTGGAGCGTTTCAATTCCACGAATGACAAGCCAACTGTCAAACGGACTTAGAATTGCACCGCAGGCATTTTGAAGAAATTTGATCTGGTCACCTAAACTCTTTTCCTTCGTTACCACAAGTCCGGCGATGAGGTCACTATGTCCGCCCAGGTACTTTGTTGCACTGTGAATTACAATATCAGCTCCCAGCGATAGAGGTTGCTGAAGAGCGGGTGAAGCAAAAGTGTTATCCACGCAAAGCCACGATCGGTTAGCTTTTGCAATTTTTGCAATTTTGGCAATATCTGAGATCTTAAGTGTAGGATTAGTTGGTGTTTCCAGCCAAATCAATTTCGTCTTCTCATTCACCGCTTCAAAAACATTTTCAATCCTTGTGGTATCAACATAATTAACCGTGATACCAAATTTCTCATACACCTGGGTAAAAAGTCTGAATGCCCCGCCGTAAATATCATCAACGGCTACAATTTCATCTCCGGACTTCAAGAGTTTCAGAATTGAATCTATTGCTGCCAGGCCACTGGCAAATGCAATTCCCACGCTGCCATTTTCAAGTTGAGCAACGATTTGCTCAAGCGTAAAGCGTGTTGGATTTCCGGTTCGGGCATAGTCATATCCTTTGTTTACCCCGGGCGCCTCCTGCACAAACGTGGACGTTTGATAGATCGGTACACTGATAGCTCCTGTGAGCTCATCTACAGGTATTGAATGGATCAATTGTGTTGCGGTACTCATCTCTTTTGTTTTAGACAGTCCCGTAGTGCCGGGATGTGATTTGATTAAACATTTTTCATCACCTGCCAGGAAAGTTGAGCAGAAACCTTCTATGACCTCAGTGGGTGCAAATAAAAAAGCTCATCTGAGAAGTCAGATGAGCTTAGTATGTTGATTAGACGATATGAGCTTTTGATCTGACTTATCTGTTCCCGACGCTTCGATCGGGATGGAGTTGGCACCTTGTCAAGCTTTCGCGAGACAGGTTGTCAAGGCTTCAAAGGGCCATTTCCCTCAGCCTTTCTTGATAAGTGATGTTAAGAACTAGCGCAAAGATAAATGCGGAATCTGATTATCCAAAAAATTTTTAATTCCAAGACGCTTCCCTTATCTACTATTCACTATAGCCGA
>Ga0136846_1230447_pt1 | contig 20988 bp, 20 predicted proteins | sample HopSoiMetagenom2_FD_96841 | JGI IMG/M metagenome (GOLD analysis project Ga0136846, IMG submission 96841) | Grasslands soil microbial communities from Hopland, California, USA - 2 Assembly 2016 (version 4) | ecosystem: Environmental > Terrestrial > Soil > Grasslands | place: USA: Hopland...
ATCAGTCCGCCCACCGAGCCGCCGACGACGATGGCCTTCATCTAGAATGTTCCGCGATCAACGTTCGGAGAAATGGCGATGGCAAGCGTAGTCGACGAGCAGCTTCCGCAGGTGAAATGGGTCGGCGTCATGCACGAGGGCGTGCCGTGCCGGCGCAGCGACCTCGATGCCTGCATCAAGTTCTACCAGGAGGTGCTCGGCCTGAAGCTCCTCCCCCGGCCGGCACGGCTCGACGAGATTATGGGCTACAAGCCGAGCGGCGCGTGGCTCGGCGATGCCGAGGACAAGGTGCAGTTCCACCTCATCGCCAAGGACGACGAAGTAATGCCCGGACCGAACGCCGCGATGTCGCCCACCGGCCGCCATACCGCATGGGTGGTCAAGGACCTCAACGTTTTCCGCGCTCGCCTCAAGAAGCTCGGCATCAAGTACGACCAGATCGACGGCGTCGTCGCTAGCGACCAGGTCTTCGTCAAGGACCCGTCGGGCTTTACCTGGGAGTTTCAGGAACAGAAGTAACCGACGCCGCAGGTGGCGTCCTTGACACCGCGCCACCTCCTTATGAACATGTTCACTTTCACGCGGTGAGGATCTCGTTGCGGGCCCCATTGGTAGCGGTGTTGTTCTCGCTCGCGGCGGGCAGCGTTGAGGCCCAGGGCTATCCGGCGAAGCCCATCCGCGTGGTGGTGCCCTTCGCCGCTGGCGGCGTGGTCGACACGACTGCGCGGGCGCTCGTTCCACGCATGGCCGACGGCCTGGGGCAGCCGCTGGTGGTCGACAACCGGCCGGGCGCGGGCGGGAATCTCGCCGCGGACCTCGTCGCCAAGTCGCCGGCCGACGGCTACACGCTCCTCATCACCACGCACGGCCATGCCATTAGCCCATCGCTCTACCGCAAGCTCGCCTTCGACGCGCGTCGCGATTTCACTCCCATCACGCAGATCACCAGCTCCTACCTGGTGCTCGTAGCCTCGCTCAAGACGCCCGCTTCGTCGCTGAAGGATCTGCTCGCGCTCGCCCGCGCGAAGCCGGGCAGCCTCAACTACGGCTCGACCGGTCTGGGCGCGCCGCCTCATCTCGCCGGAGAGCTCCTCAAGCAAACCGCCGGGGTGGACCTCGTTCACGTGCCCTACAAGGGCGACGCGCCGATGGTCATCGCGCTCCTGGCCAATGAGATCGACGTGGCCTTTGGCCCGCTCGGCGGCGCGCTGCAGCACATCCGCGCCGGAAAGCTGCGCGTGCTGGCCATGACCAATCCGCGCCGCTCAGCAGAGATCCCCGAGGTGCCGACCATGGCCGAAGCGGGCATTGCCGACTTCGAGCTCACCGGCTGGCTCGGCTTGTTCGCGCCCGCCGGCGCGCCGCGGCCGGTGATCGACCGTGTCCACGCCGAGCTTTCGAAGGCGATCTCGAGCGCCGAGATCCGCGAGCGACTGCCGGGCTGGGGTTACGAGCCGGTCGGCAGCACGCCGGAGGAGTTCGCTGCCCGCTTCAAGGCCGATCTCGCGCTGTATGCGCGGGTCGTGCGCGACGCACGCATCCCACTACAGGACTAAGTCAGATCAAGCCCAGCACTCGGCCGACCACGCGGCTCGCCGCCGACATCGGCGGCACGTTCACGGACGTTGCCGCCTTCGACGAGAAATCCGGCCGGCTGCTGCTTGGCAAGGTGCTATCGACGCCGGGGCGGCTGGTCGACGGCATCACCAGCGGTGTGGAGAAAGCGGCCGTGCGCTATGCGGACGCGTCGATCTTCCTGCACGGCTCGACGATCGCTATCAACACGCTCCTCGAGCGCCGCGGCGCCAGGACGGCCCTCATCACCACCGAAGGCTTCCGCGACGTCTACGAGATCGGCCGCATCAATCGTCCGGATTCGTACAACCTTTACTTCCGGAAGCACGTGCCGCTCGTGCCGCGCTCGCGGTGCTACGAAGTTCGCGAACGCATGACTGCCGAGGGCGGAATTCATCTCCCGCTCGACGAGGCGAGCGTGCGCGATGTGTGCCGGCGCCTGAAAAAGGAACGGGTGGACGCCGTGGCCATCATGTTGCTGCACTGCTACGTGAATCCGGCCCACGAGGCACGCACGAAGGCCATCGTGCAGGAAGAGCTGCCGCACGCCTTCGTTACCGCGTCGCACGAGCTGTCGCAGGAGTACCGCGAGTTCGAACGCTGCTCGACCGTGGCGGCCAACGCCTATATCGGCCCGGTGGTCAGCGAATACGTGGCGTCGATGGACGGCCACCTCGAGCGCTCCGGCTTCCGCGGCTCATTCCTCATCGTGCAATCGACGGGCGGGCTGTACGAATCGCAACAGGCGCAGCATCAGTGCGTACGTATGCTGGAATCCGGGCCGGCGGCCGGCGTGATCGGCGCGCAGGCGCTCTGCCGCAGCCTCGGCCTGGACGACGCAGTGGCGTTCGACATGGGCGGTACGACCGCAAAAGCCGGCGTCATCTATCGCGGCGAAGCGCTGACCACTGGCGTCGCGCTCGTCGGCGGCTACGCGCAGGCGCTGCCGATACAGATCCCGATGATGGATATCTTCGAGGTCGGCACCGGCGGCGGCAGCATCGCGGCGGTCGGCGAGAGCGGGGCGTTGCGAGTCGGCCCGCAGAGCGCCGGCGCCGAGCCCGGTCCGGCGTGCTATGGGCGCGGCGGAGACCTGCCCACCGTCACCGACGCCAATCTCGTCCTGGGCCGTCTCGGCGCCAAGACCTTTCTCGGTGGCGAAATGACGCTCGACGCGGCGGCCGCCGAGCGGGCGATCGCCGATAAGGTGGCGCGTCCGCTCGGCGTTGACGTGACCCGCGCGGCCGAGGGCATCCTGCGCATCGCCACCACCGCCATGTCCTATGCGGTGAAGGCTGTGTCGACGGAGCGCGGCCTGGACGCGGCGGCGTTCACGCTCATCGCTTATGGCGGCGCCGGCCCGCTGCATGCCAGCGCGATCGCACGCGAGATCGGCATGACGCGCGTCATCGTGCCGCGCGTCCCGGGCCATTTCTGCGCTTTCGGCATGCTCTTCTCCGACTTGCGTTACGACCTCGTGCGCACTTGGTTTGCGCGGCTCGCGGACGTTTCGTTCGATGCCATTCAAGCGGTCTATGAGGAGCTCATCGCCGACGGCAAGAAAGCGCTCGTCGCGAGCGGCATCAAGCCGCAGCGCGTCGCCCTGGGTCGCGCGGCGGACATGCGCTATGTCGGCCAGGAGCATCCCGTGACGGTGCAGCTGCCCGCGGACGTCTTCCGCCGGCGGGATGCGGCGGCGCTGAAGCAGCAGTTCGACGCCGAGCACCTGCGCCGCTATGGCACCAATGCGCCGAACGAGGCGGCGGAAATCGTGAGCCTGCGCGCGACGGTGACGGGCGTGCTGCGCAAGCCCCCGCTCGAGCGCATCCCCCGCGGCGGCCGCGCGCCGCTCGCCTCGGCGCGCCGGGGCAAGCGCCGCGTCTATTTCGCCGAGCTCGGCAAAGCCGTCTCTACGCCGACCTATTCGCGCGATGCGCTACGGGCGGGTAACACCCTTGCCGGTCCGGCGCTCATTGAGGAGCATGCGTCCACCACGGTGCTCTTGCCGGGCGATCGCTTGCGTGTGGATGAGTTCGGCAACCTGGTGATGGAGATTTCCAGGAGGAAAAAATGAAGGCGGACGCGGTGCTGACCGAGATCGTGCGCAACGGCGTGATCGCGGTGACCGAGGAAATGAAGACCAACCTCATGCGCACCGCGTACAACATGATCATCTACGAGGCGCTCGACTTCACCGTCGGCCTCTATACGCCCGAGGGCGAGACGATCTCGATCGGCCTCGGCCTGCCGAGCTTCATCCGCGGCATGGCGGAGACGGTGAAGGCGAAGCTGCGGCATTTCGGCGCGAAGGATCTGGAGCCGGGCGACATTCTCGTCACCAACGACGCCTATACGACCGGCAGCCACCTCTACCACTTCACCTTCACCATGCCGATCTTCCATCGCGGCAAACTCTCCGGATTTTCATGCTGCATGGCGCATTGGACCGACGTCGGTGGCGTGCTCGGCGGCGTGACGACCGACATCTATGCGGAAGGGCTACAGATCCCGATCGTGAAATACGCGCGCCGCGGCGAGGTCAACCAGGACCTGCTCGACATCATCCGCATGAACGTGCGCATCCCGGAGCGCGCCATGGGCGACCTGCGCGCCCAGATCACGGCCGTCAAGACCGGCGAGCGCCGCTTCCTCGAGCTCCTCGAGCGCTACGGCCGCGATGAAGTGCTCGATGCGATTCGCAACATCATGGATCAATCCGAGGCGGCGGCGCGGGCGCGCACGCGCACCATTCCCGACGGCGTGTACGAGGCGGAGTCGTACATGGATGACGACGGCGTCGAGATCGGAAAACCGGTGCCGATCAAGGTGCGCGTGGTGAAAAAGGCCGACCAGATGACGATCGACCTTTCGCAGGTCAGCGCGCAGGTGCGCGGCTTCTACAATTCCGGCGCCACCACGGGGTACTCCTGCGCGCAGGTGGCCTACAAGTGCCTGACGTCGCCGACTGATTACCCGATCAACGAAGGCAGCTTCCGCTCGCTGAAGGTGGTGCTGCCGCCGGGCACGGTGGTGAGCGCGGTGAAGCCGGCGGCGATGCGCTGGTGGATGACCTTCCCGATGACGGTCGTCGACACGGTTTTCAAGGCCATGGAGCAGGCCGTGCCGGACCGAACCATCGGCGCCCATCACGCGGATCTTTGCGTGGCGCTCATCAACGGCCTCTCGCCGAAGGACGGCCGCTTCTTCCTCGCCGGCATCGGGCCCCTCGGCGGCGGCTTCGGCGCGAAGATGACCGAGGACGGCGTGAGCGCCACGGTGTGCATGAACGACGGCGACACGCACAACCATCCCGTCGAGCAGATGGAAGCGAAATACCCGCTGCTTTTCGAGCGCCACGCCCTGCGACCGGATTCGGGCGGTCCCGGCCGCTATCGCGGCGGTCTGGGAACCGAGCAGGTGGTGCAGGCGCGCTCGCCGATCAACATCAATGTGCAGGTCGATCGCGTGCATTGCCGCCCCTGGGGCCTCGCCGGCGGCGGAGAAGGTGCCGGCAACCAGGTGACGCTGCGCATGGGCGGGAAGGAGATCACCGACCTGCCGAACGCAAAGGTGCACATGAAGCGGCTAAACGCCGGCGACGCGGTGACGGTGCGCGCCGGCGGCGGCGGCGGTTTCGGCCCCGCGTTCGAGCGCGATCCCGTGCGCGTGGCCGACGACGTGAGAGAAGGGTATGTTTCCGTCGCCGCCGCGGCGGAAAACTATGGTGTGGTCGTCGATGAGAAAACGCTAGAAGTCGATCGCGCCGCCACCAGCCAGAGGAGGAGGGGAAAATGAACGCTACACCCGAGCAAATCGCCGCACGCATCGAGCGGCTGCCCTTATCGCCGTGGCACCTGAAGCTGCGCGTGATCATGGGCGTCGCGCTCTTCTTCGACGCCTTCGACGCGCTCGCCATCGCCTATGTGCTGCCGGTGCTGATTGGCATGTGGAAGCTGGCGCCGAGCCAGATCGGCCTCCTCATCGCCGCCGGCTTCGCGGGGCAGCTCATCGGCGCCATCTTCTTCGGCTGGCTCGCCGAGCGCATCGGCCGCGTGCCCGGCGCCATCTGGACGATCGGCATCTTCTCCGTCTTCAGCGTCGTCTGCGCCTTCTCCTGGAGCTTCCAGTCCATGCTGGTGTTCCGCTTCATCCAGGGGCTCGGCCTCGGCGGCGAGGTGCCGATCGCGGCGGCGTATATCGGCGAGATCGCGAAGGCCGGAAAGCGCGGCCGGTTTTTCCTCCTCTATCAGGTCGTGTTCGCGGTCGGCCTTGCTGCCGTCGCGGTGGCGGCCACCTGGGTCGTGCCGAACCTCGGCTGGCAATGGATGTTCTACATCGGCGCATTCCCCGCGGTGATCGCGCTCATCCTGCGGCGCACGTTGCCGGAGTCGCCGCGCTGGCTCGCATCGCGTGGGCGCCTCGACGAAGCCGATAGCAGCATGCGGGCGATCGAGGATGAGGTGACGAAGGGAAGCGGCATGACGCTGCCGCCGTTGCCCACCAATATCCCGCCAGTCAGCCGCGAGCGCGCGCGCTTCGCCGAGCTCTTCACGAGCACTTATGCGCGCCGCACCTTCGCCGTCTGGGTGATGTGGTTCTGCGCCTACTTCGTCACCTACGGCATTGCTGGCTGGCTACCGACCGTCTATCGCACGGTATTCAAGCTGCCGGTGCAGCAGTCGCTCCAGTACACGATGGTGACGCCGGTGGTCGGCGTGATTGCCGCGCTGGCTTGCGCCTTTTTCATCGACTTCACGGGGCGCAAGCCATGGTTCTCGGTTTCGTTCCTGCTCGGCTCGTTGCCGCTCTTCGTCCTGGCGTTTGGCGGAGCAAGTAGCGCGTTTAACGTGATGATGATGTCGACGCTCTCGTGGTTCTTCATCACCACGATCTCGCTCGGCCTTTACCTCTATAGCGCCGAGATCTACCCGACGCGCGTGCGCGCGCTTGGCACCGGCACGGGCACGGCATGGCTTCGACTCGCTTCGATCATCGGGCCCTTCGTGGTCGGCATGATCCTGCCTGCGGGCGGCCTGGGTGGCGTGTTCCTCATGTTCGCCATCGCCGCCCTCGTCGGCGGCATCGTCACGCTGCTCTTCGGCATGGAGACGCGCGGGCGGGTGCTCGAGGAGCTATCGCCTTGACCGTGCGCGCAGCGCTGGCAGCGCTGCTTCTGGCGCTGGCCGGCCAGGCGGTCGGCCAATCTTTTCCGTCGAAACCGCTGCGCATCATCGTGCCGTTCCCGCCGGGCGGCGCGGTCGACCCGTTGGTGCGTGCGCTCGCGAACGGCATGAGCGAACGCCTGAGCCAGACGGTGATTGCGGACAACCGCCCCGGCGCCACCGGCACGGTCGGCATGAACGCCTGCGCGCAATCCGCGCCCGACGGATACACGTTGTGCTTCGTCACGAGCGACGGCATGGTGGTGCTGCCGGCGCTCGGCGCAACCCTACCGTTCGATGTCGAGAAGGATTTCCAGCCGGTGACGCTGCTCGGCTCATCCAAGCCGGTGCTGGTGGCAAGCGCCGGCTCCGCGTTCGACAGTTTCAAAAGCCTGGTCGCCTACGCCCGCGCCAATCCGGGCAAGGTGAACTTCGGCACCTTCGGCGAGGGCGGCAGCTCGCACCAGCTGCTCGAAGCGATCCAGCACGGCACCGGCACGAAGATGACCAACGTGCCGTACAAGGGTACCGGGCCGGCGCTGCAGGCCGCGGTGGCGGGGGAAGTCGACCTTGCGCTCAGCATCCTGCCCATCGTCCAGCCGCATATCCAGGCCGGGAAGCTGAAGCCGATCCTCGTCGTGGCGCGAACGCGGCTCGCTGCGCTTCCGGCGGTCCCCACCTATGAGGACGAGTCGCTGCCGCTCGTCCGAGCCACCTGGTTCGGCATCGTGGTTCCCGCCGGCGTGCCGGCGAACAATGTTGCGCGCCTGCACGAAGCGATCGCGGCGGTGCTGGCCGACAAGGCGTGGCGCGAGCGCTTCATGCGCGACGATTCGTACGACGTATCCGGAGACGGACCGCAGGAATTCGCACGCTTCATGGCGGCGAGCCGCGCCGACGGCAAGGCGATCGCTGATCTATTGCGCGTCGGCGGCTACCGGCCCAACTGAACTAATCCGCCGCGGCGGCGGCGTGGATCTCCAGCACCTTCTTCACCAGCTCCGCCTTGCGCGCCCGCGCGATACCGCACTCGCACGCGATGCCGAACTTCGGCGCAAACCGGGACGCGGTGGCCATGCGCTTCTTGGTGCCGGCGACGCCGTCGGCGGCATGGACGACGCCCAGGTATAGCTCTCCGGGGAACTGGAGCTGCGCGAGCGGCGCGAAGTACGCCTCATCGTTCCGGGCGAGCGGCACCGGCATGTGAACGTAGTCGATCGGTCGCTGCACGGCCCTGGCCATCGCGTTCGCCACTGCCACCATCGGACCCATGTCGCGCGGCTCGTTGAAGTGCTTTGCAGCGAAGTCGCCGTAGCAAAGATGTACGCCGAGCTCCACATCCGGCGGCACGGCGGCCGAGATACGGCGCATGCGCTGCATGATGTCCTCCATCGACGTCCTCGCCGTCGGGAACTGGTCCTGCGGCTGGCCGTCGAGCAGGATCATCTCGTGGCAGAAGTCCCACTGGATACAAAGGTCGCGCTGCGGGATGGCGGCGCAGATGCGCGCGACCTCGCGCACCATGGCTTTTTCATACGAGACGTCGATGGCGAGCACGTCGCGCGCCGTGCAGAAGGCGTAGATCACGCCCATTGGCGTCGGCAGGCATACCTGGAAGCGCACGCCTTTCGGAATCTCGCCGCGCTCGCGCGCCGCGCAGAAGTCGAGGTACGAGCCCTTCGCTTCGCGCGCGTAGCCCAGCTCGCCGAACGTCACTTCCGCCGGGTCGACGCCTTCGGCGAGGCAGAGCTTGGGAAATTTGTTCGTCGGCCGTACTTCGCCGCTCGGGTCGGGCCGCAGGTACGGACTCGAGCGCAGCAGCGGGTACTGGAAGCTAACCCAGAGGCGACGCGGTCCCACCTCGCCGTCCGGGATGCGCTTCAGATGCTTGCCGAGCGTTCTTCCTACCGTGGAGAAGATTTCCTCCACGCTGTCCAGGCCGATGCTGCCGACCAGGTGCACGTTCATTGGTCCGGGGCGCTCGCCGGCACCGGTGGCTCCGTGCCCTTGATCTGGATGCGGTAGCCGAGTCGCTCGTGCGGCCAGTAATCCCAGATGGCGCGGTGCTGGGCGCAGCGGTTGTCCCAGAAAGCGATCGAGTGCTCCCGCCAGTGGAATCGCATCTGCCATTCCGGGCTCTCGACATGCTCGAAGAGGAATTCCAGCAGTGCACGGCTCTCGTCGCGCGGCAGGCCGTCGATGTGCGTCGTCTGCCCGCGGTTTACATAGATCAGCTTGCGCCCGGTCCAGGGATGAACGGCGATGACCGGATGCGAGCTCACCGGGTACGCGGTTGACGTGCCCTTGTCGAAAAGCTTCGCGCCGTCGTGCGTGGCGGTCAGTCCGGTGAGAAACGTCTTCATCCTCGGCGAGAGCGCGTCATAGGCGGCGTACATGCTGGCGAACAGGGTGTCGCCGCCGCCGTCCGGCGGAACGATCGTCTGGTGCAGGATGCTCGCCATCGGCGGCACCGCCGCGCACGACTGGTCGGTGTGCCACACCTCGCCGGAGACGCGCTTGGAGGTGCGGTGGAAATGCTGCTTCCTCACCTCCGGATATTTCTCGTCGGGCTTCGACGCCGTGCCTTCGCCGCCGACGTGGATATGCAGCTCGCCGAAACAGGCTGCGAAGCGCCGGTGCTGCTCGAGGTCGATCGGCTGGTCATGGAAAAAGATCACCCCGTACTTCCCGAGCGCGTCCTTCAGCTCGCTGACCACCCTTGGCGCGAGCGGCTGTCGCAGGTCGATGTCGCCGATCTCGGCGCCGACATGCGGCGACAGCGGCCGGACGTTCACAGGCCGAGGATCCTTTCCGCATTGCGGTGGAAAATCTTCTCCATCACCTCAGGCTTGTAGCCGAGCTCGTTCCACTCGCGAAAGATGCGCTCGTACGGCATGCTCGGGTAGTCGCTGCCGAACATTATCTTGTCCTGCAGCCGGCCGCGGATGTCGGTCTTCAAATTCCCCGGGAAGTACTTCGGCGCCCAGCCGGACATCTCCCAGTAGACGTTGCCCTTGTGCAGCGCCACCGCCGTCGTCTCGTCGACCCACGGCCAGCCGGGGTGCGCCATGACGATCTTCAGCTTCGGGAACGTTGCAGCCAATGCATCTATGGAGGCGGGATGCGCGTGGCGGATGAGCGCGCCGTGCCCGCCCGGCATGCCGGCGCCCATCCCCGTCGTGCCGACGTCGATCATGACCGCGGCATTCAGGGAAGAAATGGCTTCGAACATCGGCCGCGCACGCCGATCGTCCACCGCGAAGTGCTGCATGATGGGATGGAAGTGGAAGCCGAGGAAGCCGTACTGCTTCACCGCCTTCTCCGCTTCCTGGATCACGTCCTTCTTGAACGGATCGAGCGCGCCCCAGCACTGGATCACGCGCTTCGGGTGCCGCTTCCACATCGCGTGCACGTAGTCGTTGCCGACGGGCTTCGTCTTGATGGTGAGCTCGAGGTCGAGCGCGACGAGGCACGCCTCCACTCCAGCAGTGGTGAATTCCGTCATGACGTCGTCTTCGGGCTTGCCGGCCCACTCGCGCTTCCAGTAGCGGGCGAGCTCTTCCACGTACACGCCCTGGCACTGGATCCATTCCGGCGTGCCGGGGTAGCAGTGCAGATCGATGATGCGCATCTATTGCCTCGGGATGTGGAAGTCCTTGACGACCTGCGCGGCACGCTCGCGCTCGCTGCGCGTGAACGCGGCGAATGGCTCGGGCGCGCTCACCGCGACTTCCACGAACTGGTGGTCGAGGTAATCGGCCATCTTCGGCTCGTGGAAGAGCTTCACGAGCTCGGCATTGATCCGCTTCAGCGCCCCCTCGGGGCTGCCGGCGGGCATGAAGAGTCCCCACCAAACGCGAAGCGGGAATCCGCCAAGCCCGCTTTCCTGCAGCGTCGGCACGTTTGGCACGAGCTTGGAGCGCTGCGTGCCCTGGATCGCGAGCACCTTCACCTTGCCGCTATTGAGCTGGCCGGCGATGTTGCCCATGCCGATCTTGGTGACGTCGATCTCGCCGGCGAGGAGCGCGGTGATCACGGGCGCGCCGCCCTTATAGGGAATGCCGGGAATGTCGACGTTCCAGTGCTGCACCAGCCATTGGCGAAAGACGTCGTTCGACGACCCGGGTCCCAGCGTGCCGAAATTGAGCTTGCCCGGATTCTTCGCCGCGTACTCGCGCAGCTCGGCGATGCTCGAGGCGGACAGGGTCGCTTTGCCCAGGATGCCCTCGAAGAGAAAGAACAGGTTAGTGACGGGGGCGAAGTCCTTTGCCGGATCGTAGGGCAGCGCGGAAAGGATGTGCGGGTTGAACGCGATGGCGTCGGAGTTCATCACGCACAGCGTGTAGCCATCGGGCGCTGCGGCGCGGCAGGCCTCGGCGCCGATCACCCAGTTGCCGCCGGGCTTGTTCTCGACCACTACCGGCTGCTTGAGACGCGGTGCGAGCTCCTGGGCGGTCGTGCGCATGACGAGATCGGTGGTCGAGCCCGCCGGCAGCGGCACGATGATGCGCACCGGCCGCGAAGGATAGTCCTGGGCGAGTGCGACGCTGCTTGCCAACAGCAATAGGATCAATGCGCGCATTCGCGCTTTCCTTCGTCGAGCAGGCGGATGACGCGGCCGAACTGCCGATCGTCCTCCTCCATGTAGCGCGCGAACTCGTCGCCGAAGCGCCAGCGCACGGTGAACGCGTTGTTCGCCGCCTCTTTCGCAAATGCCGGGTCGTTAGCCGCCGCGCGCAGCGCAGCGATGTAGCGGCCGGCGATGGTCGAAGGCAGGCCGCGCGGAGCCACGATGCCGCGCCAGTGCGCCACGTGCCATTTCACCCCGAGCGCTTCGCTGACTGTCGGCACGTCCGGAAACCGCGCATGCGGCGCATCTTCCATGCTGACGAGCGCGCGCGCCTTGCCCGAGAAGAGGTGGGCGCGCGCATCGGTCATCGTGATCGGCGCGACGTCCGCTCGTCCGGCGAGCACGTTCTCGAGGCCCTGCTCGCCCGAGAGCGTTTCCGTCCATTCGAGGTGCGAGGCGTCGATGCCGAGCGCGTCCATCAGGCCGACGAGCGCGAACTTCCACACACCGAAGTTCGGGCAACCGGAGCCGCCCAGGGGACGACGTTTCATCCCGTCGACGAACTGGGCGATGGTCTTCCAGGGGGCGCCCGCAGCGACGATCACCGCCGCGGATTCCACATAAGGCACGGCGAGCGGCGTGTAGTCGGCTGGAGCGAGCTTCGTCAGCCCCTCGTGCCAATGCATCATGCCTATCTCGCCCGTGATCAGGCCCATGACGCTGCCGTCGGCCGGCGCGGCGGCGATGGCTTCGTGGCCGGCGATCGCGCCGGTGCGATTGACCACCTCGATCGGCTCGCCGAGGTGCTTCGAAAGGTACTTCGCGGCGAGGCGCGCCCGCTGGTCGCTGCCGCCGCCCGCGACGTAAGGGACGATGAGCTGGATGCTCACTGCTTGGCAGCCATTTCGGACAGCGCCTTTTTCGACACCTTGCCAAAGGTCGAGACCGGGAAGTCGTCCACCACCAGCAGGCGCTCCGGCAGCTTGAACTTGGCGATCTCCTTGTCCTTGAGGAAGTCGACCAGCTCCGGCAGCTCGACTTTCTTCCCAGGCTTCAGCACCAGGCAGGCGCACATCTTCTCGCCCAGGTTCGCATCGGGCACCGGCACGCAGGCGACGTTCTGCACCGCCGGGTGCATCAGGATGAGGTTCTCGATTTCCTCGCAGCTGATCTTCTCGCCGCCGCGGTTGATGAGGTCTTTCTTGCGGCCTTCGACGATGTAGTTGCCGCTCGGATGCTTGCGCATCAAGTCGCCCGAGCGATAGAAGCCGTCGCGGGTGAACTGCTTCGCGTTGTACTCCGGCACGCCGAAGTAGCCACGCAGTGTGTAAGGCCCGCGGCAGGTGAGCTCGCCGACCTCTCCGTCCGGCACCTGGCGATCGTCTTCGTCGAGCAGCAGGACCTCGTCGTCCGCGCAGATCGGCCGGCCGCAGGTCTCCAGCTTCACCTCCTGCGGATCGTCGAGTCGCACGAAGAAGAGCATGCCTTCCGACATGCCGAAGTTCTCCTGCACGAAGCATGACGGGATGAGCTGGTGCGTCTTGAGCCGCACCTCCGGCTGCATGCGCTGGCCGCCGGATTGGATGATCTTCACGCTGGAGAGATCGTAGTTGCCGATCGTCGGGTCGTTGATGAGGCGAATGAGCAGCGCCGGTACCACCTTGATATGCGTCACCTTGTGCTTCTCGATCAGCTTGAACATCTCCTCCGGCCGCGTGGTGGGCGAGAGCACCACCTTGCCGCCCTGGAAGAAGTAACCCTGGATACCGGGGCAGGCGAGCGGGAGGTTGTGCGCGATCGGCAGCGCGAGCAGCAGGACCGAATCGCCCGTCACGCCGCAGACCGGGGCGGCGGTCTTGGAGTTGTACGCATAGTCGTTATGCGTGCGCGGGATGAGCTTCGGGATGCCGGTCGTGCCGCCGGAAAGCTGGAAGATGCAGGGATCGGTCGGATCGATCTTGATCTTCGCTAGCTCGCTCTTCGGCAGCTTGGCCGGCTTTTCTATCAGTTGTTTGAGAACCGGCAAAGAGATGCAGAACTTCAGCTGCGGGTTCTCCGCCTGCACCCGCCTGATCATCGGCTCGAATTCGAAGTCGCTCTGCCGCTCCGGATACACCACCGTCGTCGCGCCGGAGAGCTGCACGAACTGGTTGATCTCGGCGAAGCGGTGCGTGACGAGCGCCGCGATCGGGACGCCGCTGATCTTCTGCAGCGCGAAGTAAAGCAGCACGAACTCCGCGATGTTCGGCAGCGCCGGCACCACGCGGTCGAGGGGCTTGAGGCCGAGCTCGAGCAAGTTCAGGGCGAGGTTGTCGGTGATGCGGTCGATGTCCGCGTAGGTGTACTCGCGCTGGCCCTCGATCAGCGCGACGCGACTGGCGTACTTCTTGAACACCGCGTCGAATTCCTGCGCCAGCGATTTGTCCTGCCAGTAGCCCTTCTCGCGGTAGCGCTGCGCGAACTCGGGCGGGAAGGGAACGACGCCTTTCAATGCCATGTCGGGTGAATTAGGTGGAAGCGGTGAAGCCGCCGTCGATGACGATGATCTCGCCGGTGACGAAGCGGTTGCCTTGGATGAGGGACATCATGGTCTCGGCTACGTCGTCCGCGGTGACGACCCGCTTGAGCGGCGTCGCCTTGGCGCGCTTGCCCATCAGGTCTTCGTACTTGTCCTTGAGCATGCGCTTCATCCAGTCGCCTTCCATCCAGCCGGGGGCGACGGCGTTGACGCGGATTTCGGGGCCGAGGTTCCAGGCGAGCGTCTTGGTCATGTTCACCACGGCGGCCTTGCTCGCCGCGTAGGGCAGGGGCTGCGGGCCGGGACGCAAGCCGACGATGGAGGCGGTGTTGATCACGCAGCCTTTTGCTTCCTTCAGCATCGGCGCCGCTGCGCGCGTGACTTGGAACAAGCCCCGCACGTTTACGGCGAAGACGCGGTCCCATTCGTCGAGCGAAAGCGTCTCGAGGTCCTTCGGCTTCCACGAAGCGGTGGTGCCCGCGTTGTTGATGAGCACGTCGAGCCTGCCGAACTTGTCCTTCACCTGCGCGAGCATCCCGCGCACGCCTTTCTCGTCCGACACGTCGCACTTCACGAGGAGCGTCTTCGCGCCGAGCGCCTCCGCCTCCTTGGCAGTATCGCGCGCGGCGGCTTCGCTCGAGCCGTAGTTGATGGCGACGTCGTAGCCGGCGCGCGCGAGCGCGAGCGTCGCGGACCGGCCGATGCCGGTCGCCGCGCCGGTGATCAGTGCTACCTTCTTCGATGCCACGGGGAACCTTCGGTAAGAAAGTCGGCGGTAAGAGATAATGAACATGTTCATGTTCGATTCCAGCGCGATGGCTGTCAAGTGATCAGCGTCGAGAACGTGTCGCACACCTACCGGCCGGCGCGCGGCCGCGACGTGTTGGCGCTCGACGACATCTCGCTGGAGATCGCGCCGCGTGAGTTCGTCGCGCTCCTCGGGCCGTCCGGGTGCGGAAAGTCGACGTTGCTGTACCTGATCGGCGGCTTCCTGCCGGTGGAAAAGGGCGCCATCCGGGTGGAAGGCGCTGCCGTCCGCGCCCCGGGCCCGGATCGCGGCATCGTTTTCCAGCATTTCGCGCTTTTTCCGTGGAAAACGGTGAAGGACAACGTCCGCTACGGCCTGCAGAAGCAGCGGCTGCCGCGCGAGGAGCAGGAAAAGCGCGCTCAGCAGTTCATCGACATGGTCGGACTCAAGGGATTCGAGGAGAGCTACCCTTCGCACCTTTCCGGCGGCATGAAGCAGCGCGCCGCGCTCGCGCGCACGCTGGCCGTCGAGCCGAAGATGCTCCTCATGGACGAGCCCTTCGGCGCGCTCGACGCCCAGACGCGGAGCCTCATGCAGGCGGAGCTCCTCGCCATCTGGCACCGCACGCAGAAGACCGTCATCTTCGTCACGCACGACGTACACGAGGCGGTGCTGCTGGCGCAGCGCGTGGTGGTGATGTCGGCGCGGCCGGGAAGGGTCAAGGCGCTGGTGGACGTGAAGCTGGACAAGACCGATCCGCACCTCGTGCGCTCGCCGATGTTCGGTGAAAAGGTCGATGAAATCTGGAACCTCGTGCGCGACGAAGCCATCAAGGCGCAGTGAAGTACCTGCCGCTCCTTCTGCTCGCGCTCATCTGGGAAGCCATCGTCCAGCTCGGTCTTATCTCGCGCGATCTCCTGCCTTCGCTGTCGGACGTGGCGAGCGCGGGCTGGAAGCTCGCGAAGGACGGTGATTTCTGGACGAACGGCGCGGCGTCGCTCTGGCGCGGCTCGGCCGGTCTCGCGCTCGCCATCGTCATCGGCGCGGTGCTCGGCATCCTGATGGCGTGGTGGCGCGGCGTCGAGGCGTTCATGGGGCCGCTGGTCGAGGCGCTGTATCCGATGCCGAAATCCGCGCTGATACCGGTGACGGTACTGTGGCTCGGCTTCGGCGACGGCTCGAAGATCCTGCTCATCTTCCTCGGCTGCATGCTCCCGGTCACCCTCGCGGCCTACAACGGCGCGCGCTCCTGCGAGCAGCATCTCGTCTGGTCCGCGCGCAGCCTGGGTGCGAGCCGGCTCCGCGTATTGATCGACGTCGTGGTGCCGAGCGCGCTGCCCGAGCTCCTCAATGGCATCCGCAGCGCGCTTGCGCTTTCCTTCGTGCTGCTCGTTTCCTCGGAGCTCATCGTCGCGCGCAAGGGCCTCGGCTATCTGATCGGCTTCCTCGGCGAAGGCGGGCTGTACGACGCGATGTTCGCGGTGGTGCTGGTGGTCGCGTTCCTCGGCTTCTTTGCCGACCGGCTGTACCAGTATGTCGCCGACCGGATGCTCGCGTGGCGCGACTGATGCTGCGACTCGCGCCCTGGCTGTCGATCGCGGCCCTCGCCATCGCGTGGGAAGTCTTCGCGCGTAGCGGGGCGGTCACGCCTTTCATGCTGCCGAAGCTCAGCACCGTGCTCGCGCGCATCGGGGCCGAGGCGGCGTCCGGCGAGCTCTGGCAAAACCTGGCCTGGACGCTCTATCGATCGCTCACCGGCTTCGCCATCGCCACCGTGCTCGGCCTCGGGCTCGGCTTCGCGGTCGCCCATAACCGCGTGGTGCGCTGGCTGCTCGATCCGCTGATCTCGGTCGGCTTCCCGATGCCGAAAATCGCCTTCCTGCCGATCATCACCCTCTGGCTAGGCTTCCACGACCTCTCCAAGATCTCGATGGTCGTGTTCGATGCCGTGTTTCCCGTCATCACCGCCACCATCGCCGCCACGCTCGGCGTCGAACGCCACCTTCTCTGGTCGGCCCGCAATCTCGGCGCCACCGAGCGCGAGCTTCTGCACGAGGTCGTGTTTCCCGCCGCGCTGCCGCAGATCATGACGGGCTTGCAAGTCTCGCTGCCGATCGCGCTCATCGTGTGCATCGTCGCAGAGATGAAGATGGGCGGCGTGGGATTGGGCGGCGCGATGATCACCGCCTCGCGCTTCGCCGACTCGCCGGGTGTATTCGCCGGCATCGTCGAGATCGCCGTCGCCGGCTATGTGCTCGTCAAGGTGATGGCCGCCGTGCGGCGGCGGCTGCTCGCCTGGCACCCGGAGGCCACCGCGCCATCGACCGTTTAGAATCGATTTTCCATTCGGAGGAGAGAGGAACCATGCGTTTCACGAAATTGATCGTCGGAGCGGCGCTTAGCGCCATGGCACTGGGCGCGGCGGCCCAGCAGCCGTTGAAGATCCGCGTCGCGTACGTAGTGCCGGTGGCGAACTGGGCGTCGCTCTTGTTCCAGAAGGACGGCGTGGCCAAGCACAACGGCAAGTCCTACACCTTCGAGGCGGTGCACTTCCAGGGCACGCCGCAGATGATCACCGCGCTTGCCAATAACGAGCTCGAGATCGCCGACCTCGCCTTCGCCTCGCTCGCCATCGCGGTGCAGAACGCCGGCATGGACGACCTGCGGGTGATCGCGGATGAGTTCCAGGACGGCGTCGACGGCTACTACACCGATGAGTTCTTCGTGCTGAAGGACAGCGCGGTGAAGACCATCAAGGACCTGAAAGGCAAGGTGGTCGCCACCAACGTGGCGGGTAGCGCGGTCGACATCATCATGCGCGCGGCGTTGAAGAAGAACGGCCTCGACGACCGCAAGGACGTCAACACCATCGAGACCGCGTTCCCGAACATGAAGCCGACGCTGCTTTCCAAGAAGGCGGACGCCATTCCGGGCGTGATCCCGTTCTCGTTCGATCCCGAGCTGCGCGAGAAGGGGCGCGTGCTCTTCACGCAGAAGGAGATCGTCGGCCGTACGCAGATGATCGTCTGGGCGGCCCGCGAGGGCGTGATCAAGAAGAACCGCGCCGCGATGGTCGACTTCATGGAGGACTCGATCCGCGCCGTGCGCTGGTATCTCGATCCGAAGAACCACGCCGAAGCGGTGGAGATCGCGGCCAAGGTGAGCAAGCGCCCGGCGGGCGCGTTCGACAAGTGGCTCTTCAGGAAGGACGGCCAGAACGGCGACTACTTCCACTCGCCGGACATGCTGCCGGATCTGGAGTCGCTACAGAAGAACATCGACCTGCAGAAGGAGCTCGGCCTCGTGAAGGCGACGATCGATGTCAAGAAGCACGCCGATCTTTCGCTCGCGCAGGAGGCTGCAAAGCGAATCAAGTGAGCGGTCCTCGCGTCAACTATCGTGTCGATGGCGAGCGCGGCCCCTGGGTCACGCTCGTCACCGGTATCGCCAATGACACGACCCTGTGGAACGCCCAGGTGCCGGCGCTCTTGCCGCAGTTTCGCGTGCTGCGCTACGACCTGCGCGGGCAGGGGGGCAGCGAGAGCACCGCGCCGCCGTACTCGATCGATGTGCTGGTGTCGGACCTGGTCCGGCTATGGGACCAGCTATCGATCAGCAAGACGCATCTCATCGGCCTGGGTCTCGGCGGCGGCATCGTGCAAGCGGCCGCCGCCGCCCACCCCAATCGCCTGATCAGCGTGATGCCGGTTTGCTGTCGCGCGAAGATGGTGCCGGAGTTCGCGGCGATGTGGCATACGCTGATCGAAAAAGTGAAGAAGGAGGGCGTGGAGAGCATCGTCGAGCAGACCGCACAGCGCTGGTTCTCCGACGACTTCAAGGCCAAGAATCCCGCCGTGCTCGACGAGGTGCGCAGCATGATCCTGCGCACGAGTCTCGACGGTTATCTCGGCTGCGTCGGCGCCTTCCTCGGCATGGACGTCGAGGAGGACCTCGGCAAGATCCGCGTCCCGACGCATTACTTGAGCGGCGCGGACGACAAGGTCGGCGGGCCGCCGGCGCTGATGGCCGGGCTCGCGGCAAAGGTGCCCGGTGCACGCCACGCGTCAGTGCCCGGTGCCGCGCACATCGCCAACATCCAGAACCCGGCGGGCTTCAACGAGCTCGTGGTCCGCTTCCTTCGGGAGCATTCTTGAAAGCCATCGCTCTTCTACTAACCTTGTGCGCCGGCTCCGTCAGCGCCCAAACTTCTCCGTCGAAGCCCCTGCGCTGGATCGTCCCCACGGGACCCGGCAGCGCGGTCGACGTAACGGCGCGCCGCGTGGCACCGAAGCTTGCCGAGGCGCTCGGCCAGCCGGTGATCGTCGACAACCGGCCGGGAGCGAACAGCATGATCGGCGCCCGCGAGGCGGCGCGCTCGGCGCCGGATGGCCACACGCTGTTCCAGGCGGTGGTGAACAACGCGCTCAACGATCTCTTGATGCCGGACGACTGCTGCAAGCTCAACGACAAGCTGGCGCCGGTGACGCGGCTCGTCTCCACGCCGCTGGTGATGGTCGTGCACCCGTCGGTGCCGGCGAACAACGTAAACGAGTACGTGGCGCTGGCGAAATCGAAGCCGAACCAGCTCACCTACGCGTCGGGTGGGAATGGCGCCATCACGCAAATGGCCGGCGAATTGCTGAAGATCACCACCGGCATCCAGGTGCGCGAGATCCCCTACAAGGCGATCGGCGCCGAGTTTCCGGATCTAGTCGGCGGGCACGTCAATACGGCCTACCTCGCTCCGGTGGTGATCCGCGATGCGATCAAGTCCGGCAAGATCCGCGGCCTCGCCGTGGCCGGGCCGCGCCGCATCGGCATCATCGGCGACGTGCCGACGATGGCGGAAGCTGGCTTCCCGGCGATCGACGCCATCGGCTGGAACGGCATCTTCGTGCCGGCAGGTACGCCCGCGCCGGTGATCGAGCGGCTGCAGCACGAGATCGCGAACGTGCTCAAGTCGAAGGAGATGCTCGACGACGCGCAGAGCCTCGGCTACGAGCTCGGCGGCGACCCGCCGCAGCAGTTCGGCAACTACGTGCGCGCGGAGATCGAGAAGTGGGGCAAGGTCATCAAGCAGGCCGGCATCAAGATCGAGTGAGGCGGCGATGAGGGTTCGCTTGCTGTTGGGGGCGTTCGCGGCGCTGGCGATCGGCGCGGCGCAGGCACAGCAATGGCCCACGAAACCGGTGCGCGTGATAGTCAATGTCGCGCCCGGCGGCGTGGCCGACGTCACGGCGCGAGTGCTAGCCTCACGTCTCACGGACACGCTCGGCCAGACATTCCTTGTCGAGAACCGCGCCGGCGGCGATGGCTACATCGGCTTCGAGGCGGTGGCTCGCGCGGACCCCGACGGCTACACGCTCGTTTACTCGCCCGGATCGGCCGTAATGACGGCGCCCCATGTCGTGAAGCGCGCGGACCTCGACCCGACCAAGGCGCTGGCGCCCGTGGCGGCGACCGGTGCGGTGTCGCTCTACGTGCTGCTGCGTCCGGGCTTCCCGGCGAAGAACTTTGACGAGTTCCTCGCCTATGCGAAGGCGAGCCCCGGCAAGCTCAACTATGGCTCGGCGGGCAATGGCACCTCGCCGCACATCGCGGCGGAAGTCTTCATGCGCGAAGCGAGGATCGAGATGAACCATGTGCCCTACAAGGGCGCCGGGCCTGCGCTGAAGGATCTGCTGGGCGGGCAGATCGACCTCGCGTTCGATCCAGGCGTGGGGCTCGCTGCGGCAAAGGACGGCAGGCTCCGCATCGTGGCGGTGGCGGGTCCCGTGCGCCATCCCGGCTTTCCGGACGTGCCGACATTGGACGAGAGAGGCATCAAGGGCGTCGACGGCGGTCCGTACTTCGGTTTCTACGCCCCCGCGGGCACGCCGAAGGAGGTGGTCGAGCGGCTGAACCGGGAGGTACTGAAAGTGATGAAGGAGCCGCAGGTGCTCGATCGTTTCAAGGCGCTCGCCGTGAACCTGGCGGACCCGATGACTCCGCAGCAGTTTTCCGATTACGTCCACGCCGAATACGCGCGGTACGCAAAACTTCTACCCGAGCTGAACATTGGACACTAAGACAGGTATCACCGGCTCCCAGGCCATCCTGCGCGGCCTGCGCGCGATGGGCGTCGAAGCGATCTTCGCCTCGCCCGGCTCCGACTGGGCGCCGCTTTGGGAGGCGCTCGCCTCCGATAGCTACTGGGGTTCGCGCTACATCTCGTCGCGCCATGAAGAAACCGCGATGGGGATGGCGCTCGGTTATGCCAAGGCGACTGGAAAGCTGCCGGCGGTGATGGTGCACACCACCGTGGGCGCGCAGCACACCACCATGATCGCGCGCTCGGCGCTGCACGAGCGCATCCCGCTGGTGATCCTGGCCGGCGAGGTGATCGGCTTCGCCGAGCCGCCGTCGCCGAAGGTCG
>Ga0136846_1211054_pt1 | contig 20987 bp, 15 predicted proteins | sample HopSoiMetagenom2_FD_96841 | JGI IMG/M metagenome (GOLD analysis project Ga0136846, IMG submission 96841) | Grasslands soil microbial communities from Hopland, California, USA - 2 Assembly 2016 (version 4) | ecosystem: Environmental > Terrestrial > Soil > Grasslands | place: USA: Hopland...
GGCCGGGGCCGGGCCACTGGGTGTGCTTGTGGTAGACGAGCAGCACCATGTGGGCGCTGATCAGCGCGAGCAGCAGGCCCGGGATCAGCAGCACGTGGATGATGTAGAGCCGCGGGATGATCACGTCGCCCGGGAACTCCCCGCCGAACAGCAGGAACGACATGTAGGTGCCGATGACCGGCTGTGACTTGATGAAGCCGTCCGCCGCTCGGATGCCGGTGCCGGAGAGCAGGTCGTCAGGCAGCGAGTAGCCGGTGAAACCCTCGAGCGTGCCGAGGATCAGCAGCAGCGCGCCGACGACCCAGTTGAGCTCGCGCGGCTTGCGGTGCGCACCGGTGAAGAAGACGCGCAGCAGGTGCACCATCATCGCGGCCACGAACAGCATCGCGGCCCAGTGGTGGATCTGCCGCATGAGCAGCCCGCCCCGGACGTCGAACGAGAGCCGCAGCGTCGACGCGAAGGCCTCCGACATGCTGACGCCGCGCAGCTGCGCGTAGCTGCCTTGGTAGGTCGTCTCGCCCATGCTCGGCGTGAACCACAGGGTCAGGAACACACCGCTGAGCAGGAGTACGACGAAGCTCCACAGCGCGATCTCGCCCAGCATGAACGACCAGTGGTCGGGGAAGACCTTGCGCAGGTTCTTCTTGGCCAGGGTGGCCAGACCGAGCCGGTCGTCGGCCCACTCGGCCGCCGCACCCACCGGGTTGGGCTTCTTCGCCGTGGCCGCGGTGGTGTTGGTGCTGGCGACCTTGCTGGTGTCGATGCTCATGAGTCAGCTCACTTGCTCGTGCTCTGCTGGGAGTCGCGCTCCCAGTAGCTCGGTCCGACGGGTTCCTTGAAGTCGCTCTGGGCCACGAGATATCCGTCGGCATCCACCATAAGCGGGAGCTGGGGGAGGGGACGAGCGGCCGGGCCGAAGACCACCTTGGCGGCGTCGGCCAGGTCGAACGTCGACTGGTGGCACGGGCAGAGCAGGTGGTGGGTCTTCTTCTCGTACAGCGAGATCGGGCAGCCGACGTGGGTGCAGATCTTGGAGTAGCAGAGGATCCCGTCGACGGCCCAGTTCTCCCTGCCCGGGGCGGGGTTGTTCTCGTCGGGGTCCATGCGTACGACGACGACCGCGGCCTTGGACTTGGCGATCTGCAGGGGCACGCCCTCGAGCAGCGGATCGCCGTTCTCGTCGACCTCGAAGATCGTCTCCGGCTCGGCGTTGATCAGGTCGCCGATCTCGAGGTCGCCGGTCCGGATCGGAGTGCCGACGACGTCGCGCACCACCCGGACGCCTTTCTCCCAGACGGTGTGCTCCAGCCCGGCGCCGATGTAGGGCTGGCTGTCGGTGACGTCCCTGTTGGTCGGCCCGAGGTCCTTGAGCATGATGACGGCCGGGGCGATGAGTACGCCGACCGCGCCGAGCAGCGAGTTGCGGACCAGCGGCCGCCGGGCGATGCCGGACTCGTCGGCGCCGAGGGCGAGCACCCGCAAGGTCTCCTCGCGATCCTCGTCGGAGGAGCGGGCCGGGTGCCGCATCTCGACGATCTCGTGGTCGCCCATCAGCTTGCGGGCCCACTGGATCAGCCCGATGCCGATGAAGAGCAGAGCCCCGGCGAGCGTGACACCCAGGGCGACGTTGGAGGCACCGAGGCCGCCGACCGTGCGGACGGTCGCGCCGCCACCGCCGCCGTTGACGTCGAAGACGATGTAGGAGACGACGAACAGGACCACGCAGACCGTGGAGAGGCCGAAGAGCGTGGCGATCTGGCGTTCGGCGCGCTTCTCCGCCTTAGGGTCGACGTCGGTCGGTCGCCACACGTGCTCGGGCAGCCCCGGGTCAGCGATCGGCCCGGGGACGAGCTCCCCGTGCCCGTCGTGGGACCCGTTGTGCGAGTCGTCGCCCGGCAGGCCGGGAAGGTGGCCGTCGTGCCCCTCGGTCATGCGGAGGCCTCCTCCTTCTTCTTCGACGAACGCGCGGTGTGGGCGGCGATCCAAATCGCGAAGCCGACCAGCGAGCCGATGCCGACCACCCAGGCGAACAGGCCCTCGCTCACCGGGCCCATGCCGCCGAGGTCGAAGCCGCCGTACTCGGGCTGTTCACGCAGGGAGTAGAGGTAGGCGATCACGTCGCGCTTCTCCTCCGGCGTCAGGTTGCCGTCCGAGAAGGTCGGCATCTGACCGGGACCGGTCAGCATCGCCTCGTAGATGTGCCGGGCCGAGGTGTCGCTCAGCGACGGCGCCTGGCCGCCGTGCGGCATCGCGCCGCCCTTGCCGGCGAAGTTGTGGCAGGCGGTGCAGTTGGTCAGGAAGATCTGCCCACCCCGCGAGACCGCCTCCTCGCGCTCCTTCTCCGAGAGGCCGGCCAAGCTGTAGTCCTCGGGGTCCGGGACGGCGGGACCGGGCGCGAGCGAAGCGACGTAGGCCGCCAGTGCGTCGATCTCGTCCTGGGTGTAGGTCACGGGCTTGGTGGGGTTCTGGGCGCCGGGCTGGGCCGCCGGCATCCGGCCGGTGCCGACCTGGAAGTCGACGGCGGCGGCGCCCACCCCGGCCAGGGTCGGCCCGAGCTGGTTGCCGTCCTCGGTGAGGACGCCCTCGCCGTTCTGGCCGTGGCAGAAGGAGCAGCCGACCAGGAAGAGCTTGCGCCCCTGCTCCACCAGCTCCTCGTCGCTCTGGGCCGAGTCGGCCTGCGACGAGGGCGCGAACGCGGCGTACAGGCTGCCGGTCAGCACCAGACCGAGCATGAGCAGGAGCAGCCCGGCGACCGGACGGCGCCGGTGGCGCGAGAGGCGGCCGGCGGAGCGGTTCAGGAAGCGCACTGGTGTCCTCACGGGCCGGGGATCACTGGATGATGTAGATCGTCGCGAACAGACCGATCCACACCACGTCGACGAAGTGCCAGTAGTAGGAGACGACGATGGCGCTGACCGCCTGCTCGTGGGTGAACCGGCGGGCGACGAACGTGCGGCCCAGCACCAGCAGGAAGGCGATCAGCCCACCGGTCACGTGGAGCCCGTGGAAGCCGGTGGTCAGGTAGAACATCGAGCCGTACGCCGAGCTGGAGATCGTGGTGTGCTCCTGGACCAGCGAGGTGTACTCCGTCACCTGGCCCGCGATGAAGATCGCGCCCATGACGTAGGTGAGCATGAACCACTCGCGCAGCCCCCAGTTGCGTGGGTCGAGGACCGTCCCGGCGCGGCCCACCTGGCCCCGCTCGGCGGCGAACACGCCCAGCTGACAGGTCACCGACGACAGCACCAGGACCGTGGTGTTGACCGAGGCGAACGCGACGTTCAGCTTCTCGGTGTTCTGGGACCACAGCTCAGGGCTGACCGACCGGATCGTGAAGTAGGCCGCGAACAGTGCGGCGAAGAACATCAGCTCGCTGGAGAGCCAGATGATGGTCCCCACGCTGACCATGCTCGGCCGGTCGTCGTGGCCGTGCAGGCGCGAGGCCGGGATGGTCGTTGCTGTCGCCACGGGGTCATTATGTCCCGGGAGGTCCCCACGGCCACCCCCGGGTCAGGTGTGTTGCCGCACCCTCCGGAGGCTGCGGTGGGACTCCTAGGATTGAGCGGTGCCGCCCTTCGATCCGAGCCGCCTCCTGACGGAGTGGCAGCTGGCCCCGGTGCCGCTCGTGGTGACCGTCTGGGCGGCCGGGTTCTACCTGCTCGGCGTGCACACGCTGCACCGCCGCGGGGACGCGTGGCCAGTGGGCCGGACGGTCATGTTCGTGGGGGCCGGGATGGGCTCGTTCTACGTGGCCACGTCGTCCGGGCTGGCGGCCTACGACACCACCCTGCTGAGCGTGCACATGGTCCAGCACATGGTGCTGTCGATGGTGGTGCCGCTGTGCCTGGCGCTGGGCGCGCCCGTGACGCTCGCACTGCGTACCCTCCCGCGTGGCCCGCGGCGCTCGCTCCTGGTCGTGCTCCACTCCCGGGCGGCGAAGGTGCTGACGTTCCCGCCGCTCACGCTGGCGCTGTACGTCGTCTCGCCGTGGGCGCTCTACTTCTCGTCCTGGTACGACGCCACGCTCCAGCACGTCTGGCTGCACGAGCTCATGCACCTGCACCTGGTCGTCGTGGGGGCGCTGTTCTTCTGGCCGATCGTGGGCATCGACCCGGTGCCGGGCCGGGTCCCCTACCCGTTCCGGATGCTCCTGGTCGTCCTCACGCTGCCGTTCCACGCGTTCCTGGGCGTGACGATCATGGGCCAGGACACCCTGCTCGGTGGTGCGCACTACCTGGCCCTCCACGGGCAGCCGGGCTACGGCTGGCTGCCCGACCCGGCCGACGACCAGCACCTGGCCGGCGGGCTGCTGTGGTCCTCCGGCGATCTGGTCGGGCTGATGCTGTTCGGGGTGCTGTTCGCCCAGTGGGTGCGCGCCTCCATGAAGGAGGCGGCCCGTGAGGACCGGCGCCTGGACCTGCTCGAGGCTCGCGCCCGTGCCGAGCAGAAAGCCGCCGAGCGGTAGCATCCGCCCCGTGGCCGACCAGAAGAACCTGCGGGTCCTCGTCTACTCCGACGACGTCAACACCCGTCAGCAGGTCATCCTCGCGCTGGGTCGCCGGGTCCACCCCGACCTGCCCGAGCTCGAGTACGTCGAGGTCGCCACCGAGCCGGTGGTCATCCAGAACATGGACGCCGGCGGCATCGACCTGGCCGTCCTCGACGGCGAGGCCGTCCCGGCCGGTGGCATGGGCATCGCCAAGCAGCTCAAGGACGAGATCTACGAGTGCCCGCCGCTCCTGGTGCTGACCGGGCGTCCCCAGGACGCCTGGCTCGCGACCTGGTCCCGGGCCGACGCGGCGGTCCCGCACCCCATCGACCCGATCCAGCTGGCCGAGGCCGTCACCGGGCTGCTCCGGTCGCGCAGTCGTTCTGCCAGCCCCGCCACCGGCTGAGCCAGCACACCATGACGACCTGGCCCGAGGTGCTCGGCGCTCTCGTCGCGCGCACCGACCTCTCCACCGACCAGGCGACCTGGGCGATGGGGGAGATCCTCTCCGGCGAGGCGACGCCGGCGCAGATCGCCGGGTTCGCGGTCTCGCTGCGCGCCAAGGGCGAGACCGTCGAGGAGATCGCCGGCCTGGTGGCCGCGATGTACGAGAAGGCGACCCGCATCGAGGTCCCGGGGCGGCTGCTGGACGTCGTCGGCACCGGCGGCGACCGGTCGATGTCGGTGAACATCTCGACCATGGCCGCGATCGTGGCCGCGGGCGCGGGTGCGCGCGTGGTCAAGCACGGCAACCGCTCCGCCTCGTCCCAGTCCGGCTCGGCCGACGTGCTCGAGGCACTCGGCGTACGCCTCGACCTGCCGCCCGAGCGGGTGGCCGCGCTGGCCGACGAGGCCGGCATCACCTTCCTCTTCGCCGCCGCGTTCAACCCCGCGATGCGGCACACCGCGGTGCCCCGCCGCGAGCTCGGCATCGGCACCACCTTCAACTTCCTCGGCCCCCTGGCCAACCCGACCCAGCCCGCGGCCAACGCCGTCGGCTGCGCCGATCCGCGAATGGCCCCGGTGATGGCAGGGGTGTTCGCCGAGCGCGGCGCGGACGCCTGGGTCTTCCGGGGGGACGACGGCCTCGACGAGCTGACCACGACCACGACCTCGTCGGTGTGGGTGGTCAGCGGGGGATCGGTCAGCACCGCGACCGTCGACCCCGCCGCGCACGGGCTGGCCCCGGCCACGACCGAGGACCTGCGCGGCGGCGACGCGGCCCACAACGCCGAGGTCGTCCGGCGGCTGCTCGAGGGCGACCATGGCCCGGTGCGCGACGCGGTGCTGCTCAACGCGGGCGCCGCACTGGCGGTCTACGACGCCCCGGGTGCACCGGTCGACGAAGCGCTCGACGCGGGGATGGCCAGGGCGCGCGAGGCGGTCGACTCCGGCGCCGCCAAGGCCACCCTGGAACGGTGGGTGGCGGCCACTGCCGGCTAGGAGTGCCTAGGAGTCGTACCAGCCAGGCGGCGGGGCGAGCAGCTCCAGGTCATCGCCGACCTTGACCACGGTCCAGCCCTCGACGAAGCGCAGGTTGTAGGCGAGCGTCGAGCTGGGGTCGAGGATGGCGTAGTCCGGGTGGACGGCCTTGACCAGGCCGACCCAGCCGTCGTGGACCTCGTCGATGTCGGCGTTCCGCGCGAGCTCGTCGTCGGTGTAGAGGTCGCCGTAGCCGTTCATCACCACGTCCAGCTGCGGGAAGCGCCACATCAGGTAGCCGCCGTAGGCGCTGTCGTCCAGGACCACCGTGCCCTGCGGCAGGTCGCCCATCGTGCCGTCGACCCATGAGGCGGTCTCCCGCGGCTGGTCGGCCGTGTGTGGCACCACCAGGGCCAACCCGGCGAGCGCCACCGCCCAACCGGCCACGACCAGGATCACCTCGGCTCGGCGGATCCTGGGGCGCACCCCCAGCGAGGGCTGCAGCGCCGCGGCGGCCAACGGGGCGGCCATGCAGGCCGAGACCGGCACGGTGCGCAGCGAGTAGACCGCCCACAGCACCGCCAGGCCGACCAGGGCCAGGTCGAACCACGGGACCCGCTCACCACGCCGCAGCCGCGGGCCGATCGCCAGCGTCAGGATGGCCAGCAGGAAGAACATGTAGAACCTGGTGAAGTCCGGGGGACCCCACTCGTAGAAGTACTGCGCCCGCGAGTTGACCTGCAGGACGGCCGGGAACAGCCCCGGCCCCACCGGGGTGAGCAGTGAGACCGCGCCGGACAGGAGCGGCACCGAGAGCATCCGGAGCAGCGCGCCGCGTGGATGCTTGCGGTCGAGGGCCAGCCCCGCCACGGCCGCGAGGCCGATCACGATGCCCACCGGCCACATGCCGTGGCACATGGTCCACACCCACGTGATCGGCACCAGCAGCCAGGGCGCCCGGCCGGTCCGGCGCGCGCTCAGCCACGCCGCCGTGGTGACGGTGACCAGGATGTAGCTGACCTGCTGAGGCCGCATCGACATGCCCGGCGTGCAGGCCACGATCGTCAGGAAGACCAGCAGCACCGCGACCAGCGGCTCGGCCTCGCGTCGGCACGCCCAGTAGAGGGTCATGGCCAGGCTCAGGAACAGCAGGCCACACAGCCAGGCCACCCCGGCCAGTCCGAACCACTCCTCGGTCTGGGCCATCACCACCTGCGGCAGCCACTGGGTCGGCACCCAGTCCGCGGTGGCGAACGTCGTGACCGAGCCCGGGTGGCGCAGCGACCAGTGTCCGGTCAGGAACTCGTGGCCGAAGCGCAGGTGGAAGTAGGTGTCGTAGTTGTGGAGCGGGAACGACGCGATCCGCGCCACGGCGAGATAGACGCCGGCCATGAGCACGACGGGCAGGACGGTGCGGACCGGGGACCGGCGGCGTACGCCGGTCTCCTCCGTCCTTTCGCCCGCCACGTCCGAGGGGTCCGCCGGGGTCGAGGAGCGGACCTCCTGCACGGTGCTCACCCCTGGCTACTTCTTCTTCGGCTTGATCACCTTGAGCGTGACAGTCTTCGCCGTCGAGGCGAGCGTCGACACGCTGCCCAGGTAGCTCACGGCCAGCTTGTGCTTGCCCGCCTTGAGCTTCTTGAGCCGGATCTTGAGCTCGCCGTTCTTGCCCGTCTGCAGGCCCACGATGTCGATGACCTTGGTGCCGTCCTTGATCTGGACCTGGCCCAGGGTGACGCCGAAGTCGATCAGGTTGACCTGCACCGTGAGCACGGCCCGCTGCCGCTGGGAGATCCTGGTCTTGGCCAGCGTGGCCACGGTCGACGAGGTGAGCTTGCCGATCGGCACGGCGGCGCTGGTGGCCACGCTGGGCTCGAAGCCCGGCATGGTCATCGTCACGCGGACGGTCACGGGCAGCCCCGCGTCGCGGGTGCGGACCGTGTAGGTCTTCGCCGTCTCCTTGGCCACCGCCTGGCCGTTGACGAACCACTGGTAGGCGTAGGTCTTGCTCCCTGACCCCGGCCAGACGCCGAAGTCGGCGGTGAGATTCTCCCTGGCCGCCGGCACACCGGTGATGGACGGCATGGTGGTCGGGGTGACCGCCGAGGCCTGCGTCACCAGGATCCCGTTGCTCGTGGAGACCCCGCTGACGTAGCCGGTCTTCGCCGCCGTGGCCTTCACGGTGATCGTCTTGCCCACGTCGGCGCTGCCGGTCGTGTAGGTGGTGCCCGCGTTGGTGAAGGCCGTGGCGTCACGGAACCACTGGTAGGTCACGGTGACCCCGTCGGTGTCCCAGGTGGCCGGCGTCATGGTCAGCACCGAGCCGACCGCCCCGGCACCCGCCAGGGAGACCGGCGTGGTCGCCGCCGGGGCGGGGTTGAGCGCCGCGGTGATGGCGTTGCTGACCGAGACGCCGTTGGCGTATCCGGCCTTGGTCCCGGTCGCCTTGACGGTGAGGTCCTTGCCCATGTCGGTCTGGGTCACGACGTACGTCGTGCCGGTCGCGCCGGAGATCGCGGACGTCCCGCGGAACCACTGGTAGGTGGTGGCCACGCCGCCGACGTCCCAGGTGGGCTGGGTCAGCTGCAGGGTCGAGCCGTAGAGGCCGGTGCCAGAGATGACCACCGGGGTGGCCGCGAGCGGCGCGCCCGCCTGGCCGCCCGTGACCGCGTTGCTGGTCGACGTCCCGGGCTTGTAGCCGGGTCGGGTCGCGGTCGCCTTCACCGTGATCGCCTTGCCGATGTCGGCTGAGGTGACGTCGTAGGTGACGCCGGTGGCGCCGGTGACCGCCGACGTGCCGCGGAACCACTGGTAGGTGATCGTGAGCACGTTGTTCGGCATGTTCCACTGCGCCGGGTTGAGCGTCAGCGTCGAGTCGACGACGCCGCTCCCCGTGATGCTCACCGGCACAGTCGCGACCGGGGTGTCCGTCACCGAGAACGGGTGCAGCCACGACGAGTCCGCGATCAGGTTGTTGGCGGTGTCGTAGGCCGTGACCCGCCACTGCCAGCTGCCGCCTGCGATCGCCGCGGTCGGCGCCCACTTGGTGCTCGGGGTGTCGACCGTCTCCGTGGCGCTCCCGCTGGTGCCCGGACGTCGCTCGAACCTGTAGGACGTCGCGCCCTGGACGGGTTGCCACTGGAACAGCTGGTCCGACGGCGGCACGGTGCTGTCGTTGTCGACCGGGGAGATCAGCGTGACGCCGGGGCGGGTGACGCTGAAGAGCCGGTACGCGCTCCAGGCGCCGGGCCGGTTCTTGCCGTCGTGGCGACGCACCCGCCAGGCGTACGGGCCCGAGCTCGGGTCGAGGTTGGTGAGCACGTACTGCACCCGGTCGGTGCTGGCGCTGATCACCCGGTTGACGGTGTTCCCGGACGTGTCGCCGCCCTTGTAGACCTCGATGTCGTACGACGCGGCGTACGGCTGCGCGGCCCACGACAGCGTGTAGTCACCGGGCACGGTGTCGCCGTCGCTGGGCAGCAGCAGCTGCGGCGCGGGCGACTGCTTGAGGAAGGAACGCGGTGTGCTCCACGCCAAGGTGTTGCCGTTGCGGTCGACCGCCTGGACCCGCCACCACGTGGTGCCCTCGGGGTAGGTGTCGGCGAACGAGGTGAACGTCGTCTGGTCGACCTTGGTCGTCGTGACGCCCTGGGTGAAGTTCTGGTCCGAGGCGGTCTGGACGTTGTAGTACTCGGCCTCGTCCTCACCCGGTGCGTCCAGGGGCGAGCTCAGGTCCGGGTCCGCGCCGTCGACGACCTTCTCGCTGTCGACGTAGTCGTCCCACGTCATCGTGACGTCGTTCTGCACCTGCGCACCGTCGAGCGGCGAGATGAGCGTCGCGGGCCGGGTCAGCTTGTTGAACGAGTGCGTGGCGTGGGTCAGCGAGGCGCAGTGGCCGTCGGCGGTACAAGGGAGGATCACCACGAAGTACGCCGAGCCCGCCTGGCTGTCCGGCAGCGCGTCCCGGTCCATGTACATCGTGCTGGCCTGCTTCTGCGGGCCGCTGATGATGTTGGTGAGCTCGGCGTCCTTCGAGAACACGATCGAGTAGTAGCCGACGTAGTCGTTCGGCTTGTCCCAGCCGAGCACCGGCGTCGCGCGCAGGTTCTGGCAGTTCGACGGCAGCTTCAGGTTGCACGCGTCGACCTGACCGTTGCCGTTGCCGGTGAGGGCGTTGCCGTTGAGCGCGGCCTTGTACGACTCGATCGGGATGTCGGGCAGCGGGAGGATCGTGAACTGGCTGGTGCTGCCGGTCAGGGTCGATCCGTCCACACGGGTCACCACGACGTACCAGCTGTAGGTGCCGGGATCGAGGTAGGTGCCCGCGAGGTCGTCGCCGGCGTTCCAGCTGAAGTCGTCCGGCAGCTGGGTCGTGGTGCCGCCCGGCCGGGTGATGTAGACGTTGTAGCGGTCGACCCAGGTGACCGGGCTCCACTTCAGCGACGGGAAGCGGTACGACGAGCCGAGGTCGGCGCTCAGCGGGTTCGGTGGTGCGGACGGGGGCAGGACGGCAGGGATCGGCTTGAGCACGAAGGTGCCCGGATGGTCGGGCAGGTCCTCCACCATCGGCGGCGGGTTGACCACGAACGATCGCTGCTGGTTGACGGGGTGGCCCGCGCCGACCGAACCGAGCCCGTCGACCGTCTGCACGTCCCAGTGGTAGGTGCCGGTGTCCAGGTCGCGGGGGGCGTAGCTGAGCGCGTCCGTCGTGATGATCCTCGTCGTCGTGCCGGAGATCGTGACGCGGTACTTCTCCGCGCCGGCCACGGGGTTCCAGCTCAGCGTCGGCCCACCCAGGGACACCTGGTCGCCGTAGGTGTTGGAGAAGTGTGCACCGTCGGCCGGGCCGGTCGTCGTGACCGTCTGGGGTGCGTAGGTGAACGTCGCCGTGGGGGCCGCGATCCCGTCGGTGATCGGCTCGCTGGTCGAGAACTCGTCCTTGGCGGTGACCCGCCACGTGTAGATGCCCGGCGTGGTGGGCCAGCAGCTGCCGGTCGTCTCGCCGTAGACGAGGGTCGTGTGCGTGGTGGTGCAGGTGCCGCCGAAGGCCGCCGGGGTCGGCAAGCCGCCGCCCACGGGGGCGATCTGCACGACGTACTCACTGGCGTGCTTGACCGGCGTCCACTGGAAGTAGAGGGGGTTCTGGACGTTGGTGGCGCCGTTCTGCGGGTAGAGCAGCGTCGGCTGGTCCGGCCAGGTGCGCTTGAACCGCCAGACCGGGCGGGTGGACCAGTCGGGCTGGAAGCCGGCCGCGTCGGTGGCCCGGATCCGCCAGAAGTACTGGTCGTTGTCGAGGGTCTTGGGCGGTGAGTAGCGGGTGCCGTAGACGGTGGTCTGCTGGTCCACGATCGTGTTGGCCGGGAACAGCTGGTCGGTGCTGACCTGGATCTGGTAGCTCTTGGCCCCGTTGATCGGCTCCCAGTCCAGGACCACGTCGGTGAGCGCCTGGTTGGGATCGTCCGGCGGGGAGGTCGGCGGGATCGCGGAGCTGTTGGCCAGGCCCATGACCTTGTAGGTGCGGGCCGGCGGCAGCGGGCTGGTGCCGCCCGACCAGGCGGTGAACACGCCGTTCGCGAGCACGCCGCGGACGCGCCAGACGTAGGTGCCCGGGGTCTGCAGCGGGACGACGAACGATGAGGCCTTGACGTTGGTGGTGGTGGTCTGGTCGACGAAGTTCGGGTCGGTGCCGTACTGGACGTCGTACGACGTGGCACCCGGCACCGGCTGCCACGACAGCGTCACCGGGCTGTCCGGCTGGGTGAGCTGCGCCGCGTCGCCCGGGCCGATCAGCGTGGGGGCGCCCACGGTGGTGCGGGAGAAGGGCGTGGTCGTCCAGGCCTCGCCGGCCCCCGTGGCTCGGATCCGCCAGTAGAGCTGGGTGGCGGTGGGCAGCTGGATCTTGGGCACGTACTGCCGCTGCACCGTCGTGACGCTGACCAGCGTGGTCGTGAACTGGTCCGACGTCGAGATCTGGAAGTCGTAGGTCGTGGCACCGTCCACCCGGTCCCAGGAGAACGTCGGGATGCCCGTCTGCGCACCGCTGGGCGACGGGTTGGTCGGCGGGTCGAGTGCGAGCGCCTGTGGAGCCGCCGTGATGGACAGCACCGTGGCGACTATGGCGCCTGTGAGCACGACCGCAAAGGCGCGCAGACGACGAACCGGCATGGGGGCTCCTCCCGGGAACAGACCGACCGCCGAACGCTAGGTCTGGACCGGTGTCCGCCGCGGGGAAACGAGGGTCCCTATGGCCCGAACGGGCCATGTCTACTGACTGAAAAGCGGACTCTGGTCGACCGTCAGGGCCCGCTTCACGCGAAATGTCACTCCAGGCCGAGCGAGAACGCCGCCTCGAGGTCGTGCCGGGAGTAGGCGCGGAAGGCGATGTGGGTCTCGGTCGAGGTGACCCCGGGGACCTTGTTGAGCCGGTCGGCGACCACGTCGGCGACGTCCTCGTGGGCCTTGACCCGGACCAGCACGATCAGGTCGACCTCTCCGGTCACGGAGTAGACCTCGCTCACCCCGTCGAGCTCGGCGATCGCCTCGCCCACCTCGGGGATCCGGGCCACGTCGGCCTTGACGAAGACGATGGCGGTGATCACGAGCCCAAACTATCTGCTGAGCCCTGTCGCGCGGGCTGGTGCACGGTCGTGAGGTCGCGGCGGTCGGCGAACGGGACCAGTGAGCGCCGCGACTGCGAGACCGCCTCATGGACGGCGAGGTGCCTGGCCGCGCCGGCCACCGGGCAGGCCCACTCGCCCTCGACGTCGACCAGCCGGACGCCCACGGACTCCAGCCAGCGCAGCACCTTCTCCGACTCCTCGGCGCTGGCCGCCGGCACCGGACCCGGCGCGGTGCCCACGGTCTCGGCGGACAGACGCAGCTCGGCGACGTACTGGTGCGCGTCGGCGCCGGCCGGGATCACGCCGGCCGCGGCCAGCCGGCCGTGCCGGACCACGTGGACGGCCCAGCGGCCGTCGTCCTCGCGCCGGGTCGCCACGATCTCGGGGCACCGGGACAGCGCGGTGAGCCGCTGGGTGCGAGCGGCGGCGCGCACGAACGCTGCCAGCCGGTCGCGGTGGACGCCGGCCTCCTCGAACCGCTCGTCGGACGCGAGCAGGTCCATGCGCCGGTTGATCGCCTCGACCACCTCGTCGGGCCGGCGCAGCAGCGTGTCCTGGAGCAGCCGCACCACCGCGGCGTACGTCGTCGGGTCGACGCTGCCGTCACAGGGTGAGAGGCAGCGGCCGAGCTCGGCCAGCACGCACGGGCTGCGCGCGGGCACCTTGCCGAACCGGTCGCTGCACTGGCGCACCGGAAAGGTGTCGTGCAGGGCGGCGAGGCACTTCTCGGCTGCCTTGCGGGAGGAGAACGGGCCGAGGTAGTCGGCGTCGTCCTCGAGCACCCGGGTCACCAGCGAGAGCCGCGGCCACGGCTCCCGGGTCAGCTTGATGAAGTGCATCCGCTCGGGGAACCGCGAGCGCCGGTTGTAGCGCGGCTTGTGCTCGGCGATCAGGCGCAGCTCGCGGACCTGCGCTTCGAGGGCGGTACTGCAGACGATGCCTTGGACGGTGGAGGCCAGCCCCACCATCTCGCCCATCCGGGACCGGGTCTCGGAGGCGGTGAAGTAGGAGCGCACCCGGGTGCGGAGGTCGCGCGAGGTGCCGACGTAGAGGACCCGGCTGGAGTCGTCGCAGAACAGGTAGACCCCGGGTGAGTGCGGCAGCGCCTCGGCCAGGTGCCGCTTGCGGCGTTGGGCGGTGGAGACCCGGGCCGAGAACGTCTGGAGCTCCTCGAGCGTGTGCACCCCCAGGCCACCGAGGCGCTCCATCAGCCCGTGCAGCACGTCGACGGTGGCCCGGGCGTCGGCGAGCGCCCGGTGGCTGGGGGTCGTGGCCGCGCGGAAGACACGGGCCAGCGACGAGAGCAGGCAGTTGGGGGCGTCGTCGCGGGTGATGACACGGCGGGCCAGCCTGGCGGTGTCGACGACCTCGAACCCCGGCCAGGCGCGGCCCTGCAGCTCGTTGAAGTGCTTGAGGAAGCCGACGTCGAACGGCGCGTTGTGGGCCACCAGGACGGTCCCGGCGGCGAACTCGAGGAACGCCGGCAGTGCGGACTCGATCGGTGGGGCGTCGGCCACCATGGCGTTGCTGATGCCGGTGAGCACCGCGATGAAGGGCGGGATCTGGGTGTGCGGGTTGACCAGGGTCTGGAACTCGCCGAGCACCTCGCCACCGCGGACCTTGACGGCGCCGATCTCGGTGACCATGCAGCCGTCGTGGGGCGAGCCGCCGGTCGTCTCGAGGTCGACGACGGTGAAGGTGATGTCGCGGAGGGGACGGCCCAGCTCGTCGAAGCTGCGCTGGGTCTCCCAGCGGGTGGCCGTGCTCACACCTCGGACGGTAGGTCCGGGCGCCGACAGTCGGCGGCAGGCCGCGCCGGGGAACCGGGGCTGAGTAGGGTCGTCTCGTGCCGCCGTTCGACGAGGAGCCGCCGTCCCTGCCATCCGGGTTCCTCCGAGTCATCCCGCTCGGTGGGGTCGGCGAGATCGGCCGCAACATGGCGGTGCTCGAGTTCGACGGCCGGCTGCTCATCATCGACTGCGGGGTGCTCTTCCCCGAGGAGCACCAGCCCGGCGTCGACCTGGTGCTGCCCGACTTCACCCACCTGCAGGACCGCTGGGACGACATCGAGGCGGTGATCCTCACCCACGGCCACGAGGACCACATCGGTGGCGTGCCCTACCTCATCCAGGCGGGCCTGCGCGCGCCGCTCGTCGGGTCGCGGTTCACCCTCGGGCTGCTCGACGCCAAGCTCACCGAGCGCCGCCTCGACTCCGACGAGACCGAGGTGGCGGCCGGCCAGACCGTGCGGTTCGGGCCGTTCACCTGCGAGTTCGTCGCCGTGAACCACTCGATCCCTGATGCGCTCGCGGTCGCCGTGACGACCGAGGCCGGGACCTTGTTCCACACCGGCGACTTCAAGGCCGACATGACACCGCTGGACGGCCGGCTGACCGACATGGCGGCGTTCTACCGGCTCGGCGACCGCGGCGTGGACCTGCTGCTCAGCGACTCGACCAACGCCGACGTGCCCGGCTTCGTCGCCACCGAGCGCGACATCGGGCCGGTCCTCGACCGGGTGGTCGGCGAGGCGAGCGGCCGGGTCTTCGTGGTGTGCACCTCGAGCCACGTGCACCGCATCCAGCAGGTGCTCAACGCCGCCCGCAACAGGCAGCGGCACGTCGCGATCATCGGGCGCTCGATGGTCCGGAACGTCCGGATCGCCGACGAGCTCGGCTACCTCAACGTCCCACCGGGGCTGGTGCTCTCGGTGGAAGAGGTCGACAAGCTGCCCGACGACGCGATGCTGGTGCTCTGCACCGGATCTCAGGGCGAGCCGGCCGCGGCGCTGAGCCGGATGGCGAGGGGCCAGCACAAGGACTTCACGCTCGCCGAGGGCGACCTGGTCATCTTCGCCAGCTCGCTGATCCCCGGCAACGAGAGCGCGGTCTACCGGCTGATCGACCGGATGGCGTACGCCGGCGTGGACGTGGTCACCCGCCAGCAGGCGCCCATCCACGTCAGCGGCCACGCCGCAGCGGGAGAGCTGACCGGGGTGCTCAACGCGCTGCGCCCGCGAAACTTCATGCCGGTGCACGGCGAGGGCCGGCACCTGCGTGCGCACGCCAAGCTCGCGATGCGGGTCGGCGTACCGGAGGACCGGGTGCTCGTCGTCCGCGACGGTGCGGTCGTCGACCTGGGTGACGGCAAGGCATCCGTGGTCGGGCGGGTCTCGGCCGGCTTCACCTACGTCGACGGCGGCGGGGTCGGCGACGTGGGCGAGGAGAGCCTGCGCGACCGGCTGATCCTCGGCGACGAGGGGTTCATCTCCGCCGTCGTGGTGGTCGACTCGCGCTCCGGGACGGTGGTCGCGGGGCCGGAGATCTCCGCCCGCGGGTTCGCGGACGAGGAGGCACCCCTCGACGACATCCGGCAGCGGGTGGCCGACGACATCGCCGGCTCCCCGCACTCCGAGCCCGTCGACCCGGACGAGCTGCGCCGGATCATCCGCCGGTCCATCGGCTCGCAGGTCAACCGGGTGCACCGGCGCCGGCCGATGATCCTCGTCTACGTCGTCGAGACCTGAAAACCCGCCTCACCGAGGTTGCCCGAGGTGAGACCGTTGCCGCATGGAGCTTCCCGAGGCGGTGCGCGCGCGGCTGGTGTCGCTGGTCGCGGCGAGCCTCGGCGACGTGACACCGCTGCCGGCGGCGCTCAAGCAGGTGGCCGGCTTCGCGCCGGCCAGACGGGCGCGGCTCGGGGCGACGGCGATCATGACCGAGCTGGAGCGGGACGACTCGCTGCGTGAGCGCGTCGCGGTCCAGACGCGCACCCGGGCCAACGGCGACGTCCTGGACGTGGCCGCCCTGGCCTGGCTGGAGCGGCCGGAAGGCTGGGAGGACGCCGTACGCCGCGCCGGGGAGCGGACGCAGCAGAAGTCCGGGACGGCCCAGCAGGAGCAGCGCGAGCAGAAGCTGCGCGAGCGGGCCGAGGAGGCCGAACGCACCCTGCGCGACCAGCGGCGCGGCCACAAGGAGGCGCTGGACGCGCTCAAGGCCGAGGTGGCGACCCTGCGCCGCACGCTGGGGGAGACCCGCACCAGGGAGCGCGCGGCCCGCGCGGAGGCCGACGCCGCCCGCGAACGAGCCGAGGAGACCGTGGCCCGGCTGGAGCGGGAGCAGCGACAGCTCCGCGGCCAGGTCGCGAAGCTCGAGGAGCAGGCCGGCGAGCAGCGCCGCAACGCCCGCAGCGACCGCGACGAGGTCACGGTCCGCGCCCGGCTGCTCCTGGACCTGCTCAACGACGCCGCGGTGGGGCTGCGCCGCGAGCTCGCCCTGCCCGGCGCCACCGGCAGCCCCGGCGACCGGGTCGAGGCCGGGCTGGCCGCGGAGGGCACCCGGGAGCCCACGTCGACCGGTTCCATGGCGCCGAGCAGCCCGGCTCTGCTGGAGCAGTACCTGGCGCTGCCCAAGGCCCGGCTGATCATCGACGGCTACAACGTCACCAAGTCCACCTGGCCCACGCTGAGCCTCGAGGCCCAGCGCACCCGGCTGCTCACGCTGCTGCCCGGGCTCGTGGCACGTACCAGCGCGGAGACGACGGTGGTCTTCGACGCGGCCGCCTCCGAGAGCCGGCCGGTCGTCGCGTCACCGCGTGGAGTCAAGGTGCTGTTCAGCCCCACGGGAGTCATCGCCGACGACGTCATCCGCCAGCTGGTCGCGGCCGAGCCGGACGGCCGCGTGGTGGTCGTGGTCACCGAGGACCGCGAGCTCGCGGGCGACGTACGCTGGGCCGGTGCTCGCGTGGTCGCTCCGGCCGCCCTCACCCGCGTGGGCTGACCGGCGGCGCTCCCACCAGGTGACGCCGGCGTGCACGAGCACGGCCAGGACGTAGCCCGCCAGCACGTCGACCAGGTAGTGCTCGCCGTAGTAGACGAGGGTGAGGCCCATCGTCAGCGGGTAGAGCAACGTCGCCCATCGCCAGGGCGATGTCAGCCGGCTGACCGCGAACAGCGCCACCAGGCAGGCCGTGCCGGCGTGCAGAGAGGGCATCGCCGCCACCTGGTTGCCGATCGGTCCCATGACCATCTGGGAGACGTGCACGCCCAGCACCGAGCCCCCACGGCCGGTGAGCCGCTCGACGCCGGGTTGGATGTGCCCGCCCGACGATGCCATCCACGGCGGCTGCATCGGGTAGGCCACGCAGATGGCGAGGCCGACCAGGTTGAGGCCGAGGTAGCGGCGTAGCCAGGCGGCCCACTGGCTGCGGCTCCGCATCCAGAGGACGAAGGCGATGGCCATCCCGGTCACGAAGTGCGTGAGGTAGGTCGCCGTGAAGAGCGTGTCGTACCACGCGCCCACCGAGGGGTCGCCGCACGTGGGCGCGCAGAGCGCCGCCTGCAGCCGGTGCGTGGGCAGGTCGCCCAGACCGAGCCATCGGTCCGCCTCGATCGGCATGGTGATCCGGATCGGCGCACCGAGGTTGTCGGCCAGGCCCCTGCTGTAGGTCCAGAAGACGAGGATCGCGAACGCCGGCCACCAGTCCCTGAAGAAGTCGAGGTGGCTGCGCAGCGGCACCCCGAAGCGCCACATGACGGCGGCCAGCCAGAGCCAGAAGAACATCGACAGCCGGTCCGCGGGCACGCCGATCTCGACCGACCACTCCACGACGAGCACCACGAAGAGCCCGCGGGCCACCCAGCGCACGGCCCGCGACGGCGGTGGGGGGACGGCCGCCGGGGTGTCGACCGCGAGGCTCGTGGCGGTCGTCACGAGCCCTCCCCGAACGGGTACCACATGTCGTCCACCGCACTGCGGGCACCGACCGAGAAGTCGTACTGAACGAGGCGGTAGTCGTGGAGCAGCGACTGCTGCTCCGGGCTGAGGTCGGCTTCGGTCGTCTCCGTGCCGTCCGGCCGGACGATCCGCCCCGGTCCGATTGCCCCGATCTGCTCGGCGACCTCCGCGAGCAGCTCGAAGTACGGCGAGAGCGGCTCGCCCACCAGCTCGAAGACGTCGGGGAGGAACGCGGTCGGGCTGGTGACCGGCAGTGCCCGCGGGGCCTGGCCGGTGCTGGACCAGATGAACATCGGGGTCTCGAGCATCCCGAGCCCGGGGTTGGCGTCGGTCACCTGGGAGTCGAACACCGCCGGGTAGTGGTCGCCGTAGAAGACCACGACGGTCTTCTCCGGCCCGGCGCGCAGCTGTCGGAGGAACTCGTCGAGCTCGTGGTCGGTGTACTCCTGGCCGCGGGCGTAACCGCCCAACGCCGCCTCGGCGTCCGCACCACCGGGTGTCGTCACCGGCACGGGCTCGTCGTACCAGTCCGCGGTCGGGACGTGGTTCTGCATCGTGACCAGGTTGACCAGCACGGGCTGGTCGTGGGCCTCGATGACGTCGGTCACCTGGTCGAAGGCGGCCTCGTCGGAGATGAAGTTGCTGTCCTCCAGGCGGTCGGCCTCCGCCATGTTGTCGTCGTGGAGGAAGGACGTGAAGCCGAGCATGGGGTAGACGGCGTTGCGGCGGTACATCGTGTCCCGGTAGGGGTGCACCGCCACTGCATCGTGGCCGTGCTCGCGGAACCAGCCGACCGCCGACGGGTACGACGAGAGCCCGGTCATGAAGTTCTGGTACGGCGCCGAAACCTGGGGGTTGAACAGACCGACGGACTGCCCGGTCAGGGCCTCGAACTCCATGCCGGACGTCCCGGTGCCGTAGAAGTTGGCCAGCGTGCTGCCACCCCACGAGCCCGCCATGGTCCGTCGGGTCAGCGGCATCGTGTCGTGGTCGATGGTGACTCCGTCGAGCCGGGACAGGTCGCCGAACGCCTCGCTCAGGACCAGCACCACGTTCACGTCGTCCAGGGCCCCGGGCGTCAACCCTGCGTTCCGCTCGGCGGCCCGGCCGGCGTACGTCGCCGCTAGGGCCCGCATCGCCTGCGGGCTGTAGCCCTCCGGCACCGGCATCGGATCGGTCGGCAGGTTGTAGAGGGCCCCACCGACGAAGCCGTTGCTGCGGTAGTTCATCGCCTGGGAGAACGGCTGCCAGGTGGCGCCCTGGGCGTCGTAGAGCCGGCGCCAGGTGTTGCCGCTGTCGTTGAAGTGCCGCGCGGAGGACAGCACGAGCGCGATCACGAGCACCCCCACGAGGCGCACGCCGATCAGGACGGCCCACCCGCGCGGATGGGAGGCGCGGTCCACCCTCGGGAACCGGCGTCGGGACCAGCGGGCTCCCACGATGCTGCCCGCCGCCGCGGCTGCGAGCCCGAGGACCCCGACGACCACGGCGGACGGGTGCACCATGTCGAGCAGGAAGTCTGGCGTGTTCAGGAACTGGTAGTCGCTCGGGTACAGCGGCTCCTGCAGGATCGACAGCTTGGCCATGTTGACGGCGGACAGCGCCCCGGTCAGCGCGAGCAGGAGGCCCATGCTCAGCCACAGTCGCCCCGACAGGCACCAGAGCATGAGGAGGGCGAGGAGCACGAAGAGGACGTCCACCGGTTTCGAGGCCACGGCGAGCACCGCCAGCGCCGGGTGGTCCAGCTGGTCGCCGGAGAGCCAGAGCGGCGTCTCGAGGACTCCGGTGCACAGCACCGCCCACAGCGGGAGGGCCAGCAGGGCGAGCAGCACGGTACGGCGGTGGCGGTCGGCACAGGGGACGGGCGCGGTCCCGGTCGGCGCGAGCTCCTCGTCCAGGACGGCAGGGTCGGCTGTGGTGGTCATCGTCGCGTGGTGGCTTCCGGCTCGGTCCCGGGTGTCGTCGGCGGGGCAGGGGTCTTGATCGCCGCCATGATGCGGACCCTAGGCTCGACCGCGGGCCGGTGTGACCGGTTTGGACCAGATGTGTCCGATCGGCTGATCGGGCGCCGAGCAGGTGTGACACCGCGCTGGCCGGGCCGACTGTCGGTGGTCGCTGGCAACGTGCGCGGCATGACGACGCGAATCGACTGCGACACCTGTGTGGTGCGCGGGCTGGCCTGCCACGACTGCGTGGTGACCGTCCTCCTCGGGCCGCCTCCCGAGCTCACGATCGACGACGACGAGCGCCGGGCCCTCGACGTGCTCGCGGACGGGGGCCTGGTGCCGCCGCTGCGCCTGGTGCAGCCGGTGGCCGGCCCCGAGGTCGAGTCGGCGTGAGAACGCTCCCACGCGTCAGGAACACGCTGACGGCGCAGCGAATCCTGTGACTGGTGTGACGCATGTGACAGAGGAGGCTGCATCGACCCTGACTGCTTGAAAAAAGCTTCGACATGATCTGTTGAGGTTTGGACGACCCGGCTCGCGAACCACTACGGTGCTTGGACAGGTGCTCGTGGAAGTGGTCCACCCGGGCCGCGCGAGCACCGCGTCGAACTCTCGTCGTCCTCGGGCGGCTGGGGGCCGGGGAACCATCGCTGTCCACGGACAGCATCTGGGGTGAATCCCCAGTGAGTCGCCCAAGAGGCGAGGAGCTGGGGTAGGGCAAGTCGTGCCCGAACCCGTCAGCTCACCCGGTAGGCGTACGACAAACGCAAGGAGA
>Ga0136846_1237647_pt1 | contig 20986 bp, 19 predicted proteins | sample HopSoiMetagenom2_FD_96841 | JGI IMG/M metagenome (GOLD analysis project Ga0136846, IMG submission 96841) | Grasslands soil microbial communities from Hopland, California, USA - 2 Assembly 2016 (version 4) | ecosystem: Environmental > Terrestrial > Soil > Grasslands | place: USA: Hopland...
CACCGTCCCCGGGCGGCTGCGAGCAGCGCCGGCAACATCGCGCGGCCGTCCGGCGCGAGCACCGTCTGCGCCACCTCCACCATCGGCTCCATCTTCAGCGTGCCGGCGGCGAGCTGCCGCCGGGCTTCGCGGTCACCATCCCCAAGGTCGTTTCCACCGGGCAGGTGCGCGCCGCAGTTGGTGCACTCGAGCGGCTGGAGGCAGCGCTCGGCCTCGACGCCGGCGCGTTGCAGCTCGAGCTGATGGTGGAGACGCCGCAGTCGATCCTCGACGACGACGGGCGCGTGGTGCTGCCGGCACTGGTCGACGCCGCCGACGGACGCTGCCGCGGCGGCTGGGCGCGCAGGCGCTGGCCGCGCTGGCGGAGTTTGCCCCGGACGCCGGGGCATTCGCCGGCGTGCTGGGCATCGCGCCCGCGCTGGCCGGCACCGTCCATGCCCGCGTCGTCGCCAAGCTGCGGCGGGAGGCGGTGGAGGACCTGCGCATCGACTTCGAGGATGGCTACGGGAACCGCGGCGACGCCGAGGAGGACGGGCACGCGGTCCAGGCGGCTGAAGAACTGGCGCGCGCCCAGGCGGGCGGCACGCTGCCGCCCTTCAGCGGCATCCGCATCAAGAGCCTCTCCGGCGATCTGGGAGCGCGCTCGCTGCGCACGCTCTCGCTCTTTGCCGGCACGCTGGCGCGCGCCACCGGAGGCAGGCTGCCGCCGGGCTTCGTCGTCACGCTGCCGAAGGTCACCTCGCCCGAGCAGGTCAGCGTCCTGATCGACGCCTTCGAGGCGCTGGAGCCACGGCTCGCCCTCGCCGCCGGCACGCTGAAGATGGAGCCGATGGTGGAGGTGACGCAGACGGTGCTCGCGCCGGACGGCCGCGCGATGTTGCCGGCGCTGCTCGCAGCCGCCCGGGGACGGTGCGTCGCAGCCCACTTCGGGACCTACGACTACACCGCGTCCTGTAACGTAACCGCGCTGCACCAGCACATGCGGCACCCGGCGTGCGACTTCGCCAAGCACATGATTCAGGTAGCTTACGCCGGCACCGGCATCTGGCTGTCCGACGGCGCCACCTCGCTGGTCCCCGCCGGCCCGCACCACGGGACCCAGCTCACGCAGGCGGAGCGCCAGGAGAACCTCGCCGCGGTGCACGCGGCCTGGCGGCTGCAGGCCGGCGACATCCGCCACTCGCTCGAGACGGGCTTCTACCAAGGCTGGGACATGCATCCGGCGCAGATTCCGGTGCGCTACGGCGCCGTCTACGCCTTCTTCCTCGAAGGGCTCCCGGCCGCCTCCGAGCGGCTGCGCAACTTCGTCACAAGAACCTCCCAGGCCACCGTGGAGGGGGAGGTGTTCGACGACGCCGCCACCGGGCAAGCGCTGCTCAACTTCTTCCTGCGCGGCCTGAACTGCGGCGCGCTCACCGAGGAGGAAGCGCTCGCCACCGGCCTCACCGCCGCCGAGCTGCGCGGCCGCTCCTTCGCCGCAATCCTCGCGGGCCGGCGCCGGAGCTGATTGCTCAGCTTCCCCGATACGTCGAGTACCCGTAGGGGCTGAGCAGGAGCGGCACGTGGAAGTGGCCCCCGCCTTCCTGCACGGCGAACTGCACCTGGACTTCCGGATAGAAGGCGGTCACTCCCTGGGCGGCGAAGTACGCGGCGGTCTCGAAGGTGAGCCTGTACGTGCCGGCGGCGATCGGCGAGCCGGCGGCGAGCAGCGTCCGCAGGCGGCCGTCGGCGTCAGTCGCGCCGGCCCCGAGCCGCGTCCAACCGCCGTCCGTTTTCACTTCCAGCGTCACGCGCACGCCGGCGGCAGGCCGACCCTTCGACGTGTCCAGCACGTGGGTGGTGATCGCGCTCATGTGGCGCCCTCCAGCCAGCGCTCGATGCGCAGGCGGGTGATCTGCGCCTGCTCCTCGGCGGCGGTGCGCAGCTCCTGACTTCGCGTGTGCGCCAGACGCGCCTCCAGCAGCGCGAGCAGCTCGTCGGCGCTGCGGCCGCTGGCGCAGACCAGGTAGACGAAGCCGAATTTCTGCGCGTAGGCATCGTTGAGCTCCGCCAGCCGCTCCAGCGTTCGCTGGGGTGCAGCGCCCACGCCGGCCTGCTCCTGCGTGGACCACCGCGCGGATTGGCCCTGCCCAGCCTTGCGTTCGCCGATGCGCGGGTGCGCCGCAAAGGCTTCCAGCCAGTCCTGCTCCTCGAGCCCGAACCAGATGCGCTCGGCGATGCGCAAGAGCGCCGGCGCATCCTCGAAGGGACGCGCCGCCAGCACCGCCTCGCCGAAGCGGGCCGAGGCGCAGAACGAGCGCAGCACGTCGAGCGCCTCGGCGGGCGCGAGCGCATTGAGGCGCTGTACCGCGGCAGACCGCGCGTCGGGCAAGGCCAGCTCGCCGAAGGCCCGCAGCCGCGCCACGCCGCCGTCGGGAAACACGTTGAGGCGCAGGTGCGTGACCGGCCCCACCGACCGCAGCTCCCGCTCGAAGAGATGCCTGGTGTGCGGCTGCGTCTTCGTCTCCGGAAGCAGCACGCAGGGAGCGCGGTCGCCCGAAGTCAGCTCTTCTGCGCCCGCACCTGGCGCGAACCAGGCGTCGATCGAGCATCGCCCGGGCGCGTTGCCGACGAAGTGCGTGGTGTCCACCTCCACGCGACGCAGCCAGCCGGGCGCGCCGAGCTGGATCAGGTTCCAGTCGTTCCCCGGTCCACGGCGCCGCCGCGTCTCCCAGCCGCTGGACATGTTCGGCGGGCGTCCGGGGAGAAGCAGGTTGTTGCGCGCGCCGAAGAACATGTCGCTGCAGAGCAGGCTGCGCGCGCCGTTCTCCAGCGCGGCCAGGTCGACGAGTCCGCCGTTCCGGGCGAGCCGCATCCAGTCCGGCGCCGCCTCGCCGTGCACGCGCAGGCGCGCCACGCCGCCGTCGGGAAAGATGTTCAACCTCACATGCGTGAAGCGCTCGCCGGCGCCGATGGCGAAGGCGTTCTTCGCGTCGCCCCGCAGCGCGCTGCGCGGGAGGATCTCCGTCCAGCGCGTCGCGGGATCCGTGACCTGCGCGACATCCGCGTTCCAGGAAGGCATCGCGCAGGCGTCGATCGCGCATTCGGAGGGAAAGTTGCCCCGGAAGAAACTGGTGTCGACGATCACCCCGCGGACCACGCCCGGGATGCCCAGCCGCACGATGGCCCAATCGTGGCCCACGTCGCGCCGGCGGCGCGTCTCCCAGCCGTCCATCCACTTGCCGCGCGCGGTGTACTCGTGCTCGCGCCACTGCGGCGGCGCGGCCGCGATCAGGTTCTCCTTGCCGGCGAAGAACTCGTCGTTCGCCAACAGGACGGCGCCGCCCAGCGGCTCCGCCGCGAGATCGGGCAACTCCTCGAACGGCTCGCTCACCGCGCCACCTCCTGTCCGCGAGGCGCATCGGCAAATCCGCGATCGCGATCGTACGCGCGAAGGCCGCGCACGAAGGTGGTCCGCACCGCGCCCCGGAGGCTCGCGCCCAGGTAGGGCGTCAGCTTGTGCCTGTGGAGGATCAGCTCCGGCGTCACGGTGAACTGCTCCTCCGGCTCGAAGATGCAGAGATCGGCGTCAGCGCCCGCATGCAGGCCTCCCTTGCGCCGCGAAAGGCCGGCGAGTCGGGCGGGCTCCTCGCAGAGCCAGCGCACCAGGTCGAGCAGGCCGAAGCCACGGCGCGACGCCTCCGTCCAAGTCACCGGCAGCGCCAGCTGCAGCCCCGCCACCCCGCCCCACGCGGCGTCGAACGCGCCGGCCTCCAGACCCTTGAGCGCCGGCGCGCAGGGCGAATGATCGGAAGCGATCATTCCGATGACGCCCTCGCGCAGCGCGTTCCAGAGCGCCTCGCGGTTGTCGCGCTCGCGGATGGGAGGTGCGCACTTGAACTGCGTGGCGCCGTCGGGCACCTCCTCTGCCGCGAAGCGCAGGTAGTGTGGGCAGGTCTCCGCCGACAGCGGCAACCCCTCGCCGCGCGCGGCCCGCAGCAGCGCCACCGCGTCGGACGACGAGTGATGCACGATGTGCGTGCGCGCGCCGGTCTCCCGGCAAAGGCGCGCCGCCAGCGCGATGGCGTCGTTCTCCGCGGCGCGCGGGCGCGAGGCAAGGTAGCTCGCGTAGCGGCGCGGATCGGAAGCGCGTCCTTGCGCCGCCCGCGCCCGCTCCTCCGCCTGTGCCGCCTCGATGGGGCCCGGAACTTCGGCGTGGACCAGCAGTGGCGCGCGCAGCTTGGCCAGCTCGGCCATCGCGGGACGCAGCTCGCGCTCGCCCACATGCCGGAACTCGTCCACGCCTGACTCGATCAAGAAGCACTTGAATCCCAAGACGCCGGCCTCGGTCATCGGTTGCAGGTCACCCAGATTGCCGGGCACCACGCCGCCCCAGAAACCCACGTCCACGTGGCACTTCCCGCGCGCCGCTGCCCGTTTTTCCTCGAAGCCGCGCAAGCTGGTGGTGGGCGGGACGCTGTTGAGCGGCATGTCCACGATGGTGCCGGCGCCGCCCGCCGCGGCGGCCCGGGTCGCGGTGAGGAACCCTTCCCAATCGGTGCGCCCCGGCTCGTTCACATGGACGTGCGTGTCGACGACGGCGGGCATCACCACCGCATCGCCCGCATCCACCACCTCGGCGCCCGGCGCGCCCGCATCGTGCGCGGCCACGGCCACGATCCTGCCGCCTTCGACGTGCACCGACGCGGGTGCCACCCGGCCGCCGGCGACCACGCGCGTGCTGCGCACCACCAGCGTCACGGCCATCAGTGGCTCCTCAGCCACTTCGCGGCGGCGAATCCCGCCACGATGAGGGCGCAGAGCACGACCCACGCATGGTCGCATCCGTACGTGGCGGTGGGGAAGTGGTTGCTCAGCATGATGAACACGGTGGCGACGCCGAGGAAGCTGTTCTGCTTGCTCCGCTTCTTGGCGCTCTCCGCCTCCGCCGCGCTGGGCGGCTGACCAGCCCGGAGCGCGGCCAGCATGCGGCGCTGGACCGGCAGGATGCGCACCCAGACGTTGGCGGCCATCACCGTGCCGAACAGCGCGCCCACGTGGATGTAGGCCGCTCGAGGCGCGAGCAGGTGCAGCAGGCCCCACGACGCCGCGAACGCGAGCGCCGTTCCGGCGGCGCCACTCCCCACTTCGTCGCGGCCAAGCGGCGAGAGCATCAACCCGTCGTAGACGAACCAACCCACCACCAGCACGCCGATGCCGAGCAACTTCGCCACACCCGGCGCGATGGGCGACACCGCGTCGTCCACCATCATGTCGCTCCCCGAATAGAAGAGCAGCCCGAGCAGCGCGATGCCGGAGAGCCACGTCGCCGCGGCTTCCCACTTGAACCAGTGGAGCCGCGGCGGCACGCCGCCCGGATCCTTCAGCTTCTCGATCCGGTAGAAGCCGCCGCTGTGCACCAGCCACACCGGCGCCGCTGCGCCGCCCGCGGCCAGCGACGCCTCGCGCCCGAACCACCCGTCCAGCCAGGTGAACAGCCAGGTCGAGCCGATCCAGAGGATGGCGGCGAAGACGTGGAACCAGCGCACGAAGAGGTTCAACCACTCGCTGACGTCCGGATCCAGGCGCCCTCCGCGGGAGTGAACGATGGCGGAGGGAGAAAAAGGGAAATCGCCGCCTGAGTCAATCGGCAGCCGCCGCATCGGGAAGCGGCGACCGCCGGGCTCACTTCACTTCAGGCACACCGCCTCGACGTTGTTGCCGTCCGGGTCGATGAGGAAGGCGGCGTAGTAGCTGGGCCCGTAGTCCGCGCGCAGTCCGGGGCCGCCGTTGTCGCGACCGCCGGCGTCGAGACCGGCAGCGTGGAACTTGTCCACGGCCGCGCGGTTCGGGGCGCGAAAGGCGACGTGCATTCCGGGTCCCGCGTCTCCCTTCGTCGGATAAAGCCAGAGCGCTGGTTCGCCCTTGGGACCGAGCCCGGCGCCCGACGCGTCGCGCGAGGCGATCACGTGTCCGAGCGCGGCGAGGGCCGCTCCGTAGAAGCGCACGCTGGCGTCGAGATTCTTCACCTTCAGTCCGATGTGGTCGTACATGATGACCTCCTTGGGTCGGGGGTCATCGTGCAGCCGGTGCGCCCAGCCGATCTTGGTAGATCTTGCGATCGCCCTTCGCCGCCTTCTGGAACCGCCGCGGTGAGACGCCGGCAGCGCGCCGGAAGGCGTTGACGAAGTTGGAAAGGTCGCCGAAGCCCACCTCGAACGCCACGTCGGTCACGGCAGCGCCGCCGTCCACCAGCAGGCGCGCTGCCTTCCGCAGCCGCGAGCGGATCAGGTACTGGTGCGGAGTCACGCCCAGCGCGGCGCCGAACGTGCGCAGGAAATGGAACGGGCTGAGCCCCGCCGCTCGGGCGGCGGACTCCAGATCCACGGCCTCGCTCGAGTGGTCCTCGATCCACAGCGCTGCCTCGACCGCGCGACGACGGTCGCGCGGCGCAGGCGTGGCGCTTTCGCACGAGCGTCCCGACGCGAGATCGAGAAAGCGGGCAGCGAAGAGCAGGCCCGCTTCTGCAAGCCCGAGATCGGTCGCCTCCGCTGCGGCGGCCTGGGCCAACTCGCCCAGGACCATCAACTCGGCCACCGGCGGCACGAAGCCTGTGCGCCAGACGGCCGCATTCCCGCCCAGCGACGCGGCTGTCTCCGGCGAGAGATGGAACGACAGGCACTCGTCGCCGCGGACGTGGTCGTGCGTGCACACGTATTCGTCGCCCGGATGGCCCACCAGCACCGCGCCCGAGACCAGCTCGAACGACTTGCCGCGGTTGCGATATCCGAAGCTGCCCCGCCGCACGTAGGCGACCGAAAAGCTCGAGTGCTGCTCGGTGAAGGGCACGTCGCCCGGACCCGCGGCGCAGCGGTAGTCCACCACCGAGAGCGCCGCGGTCTTCAGCAAGGTCCGAACGGTCATCGGCGACAGCTTAACGCGGATCGGGCTGGCCCAGCGCGTACCAATCCACGTTGGCAACCACGCGACGGGCCGTCGCGAGGGCTCGTCTCGAAGCGGCCCGCAACGGCGCGGTCGGATTCTATCGAACGCAGCGCGATGCCGTTTCGCGTCGAGGCCGGGCGGGATACTTTGCGGAGATGGTCGACGCCGCGATCGTGGGCAGCGGTCCCAATGGCCTCTCCGCCGCCATCGTCCTCGCGCGCGCGGGCCTGCGCGTCCGCGTCCACGAGGCCCAGCCCACCATCGGCGGCGGGACGCGCAGCGCGGCGCTCACGCTGCCCGGCTTTCTCCACGACGTCTGCTCGGCCATCCATCCGATGGGTGCGGCCTCTCCCTTCTTCAAGATGCTCGAGCTCGCCCGGCACGGCGTGGAGTGGATCCATCCCGAGGTGGCGGTTGCGCATCCGCTCGACGACGGCACCGCGGTCGCGCTGGTGCGCTCGCTCGACGATACGGCGGCGGGTCTCGGCGCCGATGCGCAGGCGTACCGCCGCGTGGTCGGGCCGCTGCAGGCCCGCTTTCCCGAGTTGTTGGCTGGCGTGCTGGGGCCCTTGACGCGCGTTCCACGGCATCCTTTCCTGCTCGCGCGTTTCGGCGTCCGCGCGGCCCTCCCGGCGTCGCGGCTGCCGTTCCGAGGCGTGCGCTGCCGCGCGCTCATGGCAGGGCTCGCGGCGCACTCCTTCCTGCCGCTGACCGCGCCGCTCACCTCCTCGTTCGCGCTGATCTTCGCCATCACCGCGCACGCCTCGGGCTGGCCGCTCCCGCGCGGCGGGTCGCAACGGATCGCCGACGCGCTGGCAGCATCGCTCCGCGCGCTGGGCGGCGAGATCGTGGCCGGTGATCGCGTCACGTCGCTCGATCAGCTCCGCCCTGCGCGCGCCATGCTCTTCGACACCTCGCCGGCGGCGCTGGACCGCATCGCCGGCGAACGCCTGCCGCCGCGGTATCGCCGGGCGCTGCGCCGGTACCGCCAGGGACCGGGCGTGTTCAAGCTGGACTACGCGCTTTCGGGACCCGTCCCCTGGCGAGCCGCGGAGTGCCGGCGCGCAGGCACGGTGCACCTCGGCGGCACGTTCGAGGAGATCGCCGCCAGCGAGGCCGAGGTGGCGCGTGGCGGCCATCCGGAACGCCCGTTCGTGCTGGTCGCGCAGCAAAGCCTGTTCGATCCGGGCCGCGCCCCTCCCGGCAAGCACACGCTCTGGGCGTACTGCCACGTCCCCAACGGGTCGACGCTGGACATGACCGCGCGCATCGAGGCCCAGATCGAACGGTTCGCGCCGGGGTTCCGCGATCTGATCCTCGCGCGTGCCGTCGCCACGCCCCGCGACGTGGAGGCCCACAACGAGAACTGCGTCGGCGGCGACATCTCGGGAGGCGCGCACGACGGGCTGCAGTTCCTCTTGCGGCCGGTGCTGGCGCTGGACCCCTACGCGACGCCCGCGAAGGAGATCTATCTCTGCTCGTCCTCCACGCCGCCCGGAGGCGGCGTGCACGGCATGTGCGGCTTCCACGCTGCGCACAGCGCTCTGCGCCGCAGCTTCGGCATCACGCCATCGCCGGCTCGCGGCGCGGCGTGATCAACGGCTCCATGTACTCGCCGAGCCGGGTTCGCGCCCAGAAGGCGCCGGTCTCGCGTCGCTCCCGCCAGGTGGTGAAGCGGTAGCGGTAGAGCGTGGCCCGCACCGCCCGCGGCGGCTCGTCGGGGAAGGGGTTGCGCCGCAAGAGGCGCAGGATGGCGCGATCGTTCCGCAGCAGCTTGCGCAGCAGCGGCACGAACCAGGGATACGCGTACGAGGGCGAAATGGCGGCGAACCACATCAGCCAGTCGAGGCGCAGGTGGTACGGCGCCCACTGCGGCGGCCGACGCAGAGGGTCGGTGGGCTTGCCGCGGAACTCGTACTCGCGCCAGATCGTGTCCTGCGTGATCAGCTCGTCGCTGGTGCCTTCCACCACCACCTCCGCCCGCTCGCGTCCGATGCTCCCGAAGGCTCCATAGGTGTTCACCAGCCGCAGCGGATCGAAGCTCGCGTTCATCATCTGGTTGCGCGAGAAGAGGTTGCGCGCCGGCCGCCACGACAAGGCGACCACCAGCGCCGTGACCGCGAGGACCAGCGCGTCGTGCCACCCGACGATCGCTCCTCCGGGATGCGAGAACCGCGCCCCTCCGAGCGCGGAGGCGGCGAGCACGATGGTGGTGAGGTTGAGCCAGGCGAAGTTGCCGCTCAGCACCAGCCAGGACTGCGTCACCGCCATCACCAGCCCCGCGACGGTCGCGACGGGTTGGGGAAGGAAAAGCAGGATCGGCGCCACCAGCTGTGCGAAGTGGCTGCCCAGCACCTCGATGCGGTGCAGCGGCTTGGGCAGATGGTGGAAGTACCAGGAGAGCGGATTGGGCATGGGCTGCGTCTCGTGGTGGTAGTAGAGGCAGGTCAGGTCGCGCCAGCAGCGATCGCCCCGCATCTTGATCAGCCCGGCGCCGAACTCGAGGCGGAAGAGCAGCCAGCGGAAGAGCCAGATGATGGGCGCGGGGACCGCGGTCCAGGCGGGCCCGAGGAAGGCGGCGAGAAAACCCGCCTCGAGCAGCAGAGACTCCCAGCCGAAGCCGTAGAAGGTCTGGCCCACGTTGACGATGGACAGGTAGAGCGCCCAGACCACCAGCCAGAGGGCCAGGTTGAGCAGTGCCGGCCAGCGATCGGGCAGCCCGAGCACGATGGCGAGCGAGAGCGCCATTCCCGCCGCCGCGACGAGCTTCAGCAGCCGATCGGAGTAGCCGAAATGGAACAGGCTGGGCGATCGCCAGAAGGGCACGCGCTCGAGGAAGCGCGGGACGGGAAGCAGCCCGCGCTCGCCGAGCAGCGGCACGAACTGCTCCAGCGCCACGGCGAAAGCAATGAAATATGCGACCCCGAGGCCGCGCTGGAGCACGAGCCGCGCGATGAACGAGTCGCCTGCGTGGAACCAGCCCGGCATGGTTCGAAGCGTCGCTGCCCGGGCATCTTACAGGTCGACCGCGCTTGGATCACCTGTCAGCGCGCGCGGCGCCGCCTGCTGCGGGCGGAGTTTCGGGGACACCATACGTAATTGGTCGTATCGTGTCCCCGAATTACAGGGAGGCGCCTCCGTCGACGGCGATGTACTGGCCGGTGGCGTGGCGGGAGGCGTCCGAGGCGAAATAGACCGCGATGCCCTTGAGGTCCTGGTCGCCGCCCAGCCGGTGCAGGGGTGTGGAGGCGATCACCGCCTCACCGATCACCTCCAGCAGCCCGCGCGACATCTTCGAAGGGAAGAAGCCGGGGCAGATGGCGTTCACGTTGATGTCGTACTTGCCCCACTCCGCCGCCAGGGCGCGGGTGAAGTGGAGCACCGCGGCCTTGCTCGTGTTGTACGCGATGGTCGTCATCCCGCTGCCGTGCGCGCGCAGCCCCGCCACCGACGACATGTTGATGATCTTCCCCTTGCGCCGCGGGATCATGCTGCGGCGGCCCACCTCCTGGGTGAGGAAGAACATCGCATCCACGTTGAGGTTCATCACCTTGTTCCACGCCTCGGCCGGATGTTCCTCCGCGGGCGCGCCCCAGGTCGTCCCCGCGTTGTTCACCAGGATGTCCACGTTGCCGTAGCGCTCCAGCACGCGGTCCACCATGCCGGGGATGGTGTCGAACTTCGACAGATCGCCCGCCACCGTCAGCACCTCGAAGCCGCGCTTGGAAAGGTGCGCCGCCGCCTCGTCGAGCTCGCCCTGCTTGCGGGCGGTGATGGCCAGCTTCGCGCCCGACTCGCCCAGGGCCTCGGCGACTTGAAGTCCCAGCCCCCGCGAGCCTCCCGTGATCAACGCCACCTTGCCGGAAAGATCGAACAGCTCCTTGACGCTCATCTCGGCCTCTCTTCCGCGCCAAAGGCGCGGGACACGCGCGCAAAGATTCCACTCGCGCGCAGGATCCGCTTCTCTCCCACCCACAGCTGGCAGCTCGCGAACGCCAGGCGCGCTCCCATCTTCTGCACCTCGACGCGAGCCTCCACCCAGTCGCCCGCCCGCGCCACGTCGATGAAGTCGGTGCCCAGGTTCACGGTGACGAACGGCTCCGGCGGCGTCTGCGCGGTCGCCAGCACGATGCCCAGCGCGCTGTCCGCCAGCGTCACCAGCATGCCGCCATGGGCCACTCCGCGCGTGTTGAGGTGGCCCTCCTCGATGCGCATCGCGATCGCCATCGCGCCGCCCTCCTCCTTGACGTACAGCGGTCCCAGCGAGGAGAGGAACGGGCTGTTGAACCGCTCCAGCGCGTGGAAGCCGTGCGGGATGGCAATCGGTGCGGTCAAGGTGTCCCTCGCTTCAAGCGCCCAGCCTGTCGATGCGACCCTTCGCCAACGCGCGCTCGGACTGCTGCGCCATCACCCGCACCCAATCGATCAGGCTGGCGAAGCGCGGATCGCGGGTGTGGCCCTCCACGTACCGGCGGTAGATCTGCTGCACGATGACGGCGATCTTGAAGAGTGCGAAGACGTAATAGAAGAGGATCGAGCCCACCGCGCGCCCGGTCTTTTCAGCATAGCGCTCGGCGATCTGGATGCGTGACAGGCTGCCCGGCAGATACGTCGGCCCGTACGCGCGGCCGCGCAGCTCGGGCGGATCGTCGCGATCGGCCCAGTAGCCGAGGAAGGTGCCCAGATCCATCAGCGGGTCGCCGACCGTGGCCATCTCCCAGTCGAGCACCGCCACGATGCGCGTGAGATCTCCGGGATCGAGCATGACGTTGTCGTACTTGTAGTCGTTGTGGATGACGGTCGCTCCGCTCTCTGCCGGCAGGTTGCGCGCGAGCCAGCCGGCCGCCGCCTCCACGCCGGCGATGGCATCGGTCTTCGCGTTGGCATATCGCCGCGTCCAGCCTTCGACCTGGCGCGCGACGTAGCCTTGCGGATGACCGATGGAAGAGAGCCGTCCCAGAAGGGGCACCGCGTGCAGATCGGCCAGGTTGTCCACCAGCGCGGTGGAGGTCTTTCGCATCAGCTCCGGCGAGAAGGCGACGCCCTCCGGCGGCTCGTCTCCGCGCAGGATGACGCCGCGGACGCGCTCCATCAAATAGAAGCGGGCGCCGATCAACGATTCGTCGTCGCAGAAAGCGATGGGGCGAGGCGCGCGCGCATATACGCCTTCCAGCGCCGAGAGCATGTCGTACTCCCGCTTCATGTCGTGCGCGCTCTTCACCTTGACGCCGAAGGGCGCGCGCCGCAGCACCACCTCGCGGGCGCCCACCGTCAGCAGATATGTGAGGTTGGAATGGCCCCTGGGAAACTGGAGCAGCCGCACCTCTCCCGCGGCGTCCGCCAGCGCAGCGCGCAGGAAGGCCTCCAGCCTGGAAAGGTCGATGCGCTCCTCCTCGCGCACCTCGGCGGCCTGGTCCAGCGGCGGGCGCATTCCGCTCACTGCTCGCCGCCGTATCGGCGGAGGATGCGGCGGGCCACCGAGCTGATGTGCACCTCGTCCGCCCCGTCGTAGATGCGCGCGCCGCGCTCGTGCGCCCACCAGAAGGCCAGCGGCGTCTCGTCGGTGAGGCCGAGCGCGCCGAGCGTCTGGATGGCGCGATCGAGCACGCGCTGCAGCGTGCGGGCCACCGTGAACTTGATCAGCGAGATCTCGTCCCGGGCGGCGGAGGTGCCCTTCTGTTCGATGGTCCAGGCGGCGTGGAGCACCATCAGCCGCGCGGAGTCGATCTCCGCCCGGCTCTCTGCCACCGACTGCTGCACCAGCTGTCGCGAGCCGAGGAAGTCGCCCGGAGCCAGCTGCCTGGTAACAGCGTGCTTGCAGAGGATGTCGAAGGCGCGCTCGCAGATTCCGATCCAGCGCATGCAATGGTGGACGCGCCCGGCGCCGAGCCGCGCCTGCGCCAGCTCGAATCCCGAGCCCTCTTGGCCCAGCAGGTTCGCCAGCGGCACTCGGGCGCCGTGATACATCACCTCGCCGTGGCTCTGGTGATCGGCGCCGCGGTGGCCCATCACCGAGATGTTGCCCACCAGCTCGAATCCCGGGGTGGTGGTGGGGACCAGGATCATGCTCGCGCGCCGGTGCGGCGCGGCCTCGGGGTTGGTCACCGCCATGCAGACGGCGAAGGCGGCGCCATCGGCCGCGGTGGAGAACCACTTGTGGCCGCGGATCACCCAGGCGCCGTCCTCCTTCTTGGCCGTGGTTCCCATCCAGACCGGGTTTGATCCGGGAAACTCCGGCTCGGTCATGGTGAAGCAGCTGCGGATGTCGCCACGGACCAGCGGTCGCAGCCAGCGGTCCTTGTGCTCGTCGGTGCCGTGCGAGAGCAGGAGCTCCATGTTGCCGACGTCGGGCGCCTGGACGTTGAACAGGTAATGACCGAGGGGGCTGCGCCCCAGCTCTTCCGAGAGGTGCGCGAACTCCACCAGCGAGAGCCCCGCCCCTCCCCATTCGGGGGGCAGGTGCGCGGCCCACAGTCCCGTCTCCTTGGCCCGCGCTCTGGTTTGCTTGAGGTCCGGAAGCAGCGCGCCGAATCCTTCGCGCCGCAGGCGCGGCTCCAGCGGGTAGACCTCTTTCTTCATGAACTCGCGCACCGTCTCGCGAAAGCCCTGCACCCGCCCTGGTTCCGAGAAGTCCATCGCCGCCTCCTGCCTGCTACAGCGCCGCCAGCGCCTTGAAGTTGCCTCCCAGCACCAGATCGAGCTCCCGGGCCGGCAGGGCCGCGCGCTCGATCTGGCGCAGGATGGCGCCGTGATCATAACCGCCGTCCGCGGCGGGGTATCCGTAGGGCCCGTCCGTGCCGTAGAGACAGCGCGAAGGCCCCAGCGCCCGCAGCGCGCGGTGGCGCAGCGACCTGTCCAGGTACGGGCTGGAGAGATCGACGAAGACGTTCTCGCGCTTGACCGCGTAGTCCCAGAGGGCGCCGTACCAGGGAATGCCGGCGTGGGCATAGACCAGCTTCAGGCGCGGAAAGCGCTCGGGCAGGTGCCGGAAGTCCCCTCGCCGCGCGCCCGCGCCAAGGTGCACCAGCATCGGCTTGCCGCGCTCCTGGCAGAGAGAAGCCACCTCGTCCAGCGCCTCGACAGGGTAGCGGTGCCAGAAGGGATGCGCCTTGACGCCGATCCAGCCCGGGTTGCGCAGGCGCCGCTCGATCTCCGCCACCTTCGCCGCCGTTTGCGGATTGACGAACAACCAGCCGACGAACCTGTCCGGGTGCGCCGCGAGCGCTGCTTCGACGGCGTCGTTGTCCGGCTCAGCATGGATGGCGGAGCTTCTGCCGAGGAAGGCGACGCGGCCGCGCCCTCGCACCGTGCTCCGGTAGAGCAGCTGGCCGAGCCGCGGCGCGCCGCCCGCGAGCGCGCGCCGCATCGTCCTGACGAAGGCCGCGCCCACCCGTCCGACGTGGAGCGGTTCGCAGACGGAGGCGATCAGCGCCACCCGATCGATTCCGTGCATCCGCATCTGCGCGAGCAGCCGCTCGACACTCTCCAGGCTTTCGTCGAGATGATAGTGGGCGTCGATCCGCATCGTCGCGTCCCGAGATAGCGCGGGCAGCCGTGGACACCCTTCGAACGGCAGCCCCGGGCGCAGATCGTCGCGCCCGGGGCAACGCGGCCTGACGGCCGCGCTTCCGTCCCTCTCAGTAGAGGATCACCTGGTATGCGAGCGTGATGTTGTTGACGCCGCTCTGCTGCCCGGCGGGCACGTCGTTGTTGATGACGCGCTCGTACTGGAGCGTGAGGTTCATGAGGTTCGCGGGAGCGATGTAGTACTTCAGGCCGGCGGCGGCCCAGGTCACGTTGCCGATGGTGGTGGACGCCTTGAGCGCGGCACCAATCGGGCCGCCGTAGTCGTCGCTGATCTTCCGCATCTCGTACTTGCCGAAGACCGAGACCTTGGCCGAGTGGTTGTAGTACGCGGCCTCCGCCAGGAAGTTGGTCTGCTTGAGGACGTTCGGATAGGTTCCCGGATTCGCGGCCGCGGTCCCAGCGGCGTTCACCGCGAAGCCACCGTCGTACATGCCGTATTGCAGCAAGGCAGCGAGCTCGTCGCCGCCGGTGCGATTCGCCTGGCCGCTCAGGGGATAGTTGATGAAGGCGGCGGCGCTGAAGCCGTAGTACGGATTCTTGGACGTCCCCCCCGGCTGGTTCACGGTGCCGCCCGGAGCAGGCAGGCCAGGGCCGTCCGTGCGAAAGACCTGGTAGTCGCCGTTGACCATCAGGCCCAGCACCTTCTTGGTGCCGTAGTAGTGGCCGCCGTTCACATACCCGACTTCCGGATCCCAGAAGTCGTACATGAGGGAGCCCACGAACCGGGGCGCGTTGTGGCCCCCTGTCGCAACGGTTCCGCCGGCGACCTGCGCGGCCGTGCCGCTCGACGGCTGCCTCGATCCCTGGAAGACGCCGAGGCGATATTCCAGATGGTTGTCCGCGAAGAAGCCGTTGGCCTGGATGCCCAGGTCGCGGAGGACGAAGGTGTTGCCCTGCAACACGGGCGAGCTGGTGATGTTGGCGGTGTCGAGGCTCAGGTAGGTGGTCGTGGGCTGCGTGCCGTTGCGGCTCAACGGCATGAGGATGTTGCCGGCGCTCAGCCAGAAGGCATCGGCGAACTTCACCTGCCCATAGGCGTCGAGGACTTGCGGGGTGTTGGCAGCCTTGACGCCGGTCACCGGATCGGCCTTGCCGAAGTTTCCGGCCTCGAAGAGGAAGTTGAAGAAGACGTTCTTGACCACCGATCCGGTGGCGAAGAAGCGGCAGCGGCGGCAGTAGAAGTCATAGCCGTAGCTGCCGTCGGCTCCGGTGGTGGTCAGGCGATCCTGATGGGCCTGGGCCCAGGCCTGGACCTGGACGGCGAAGCGGAACCAGGTGTCCGGGGCCAGCTTGATCTCACGCGTCGGTCCCAGGTTCGCGACGCCCGGGATGGGCGCTCCGCTCGTCCCGAACGGCGTCTGCTTCGGAGCCGTCTCCGGCGATTGCGGCTTTTCCGTCTGCTGCCCTGTGGGTGGCGTCGTCGTCCCGGTCCCTCCCGTCTGCGCCGACGAAGCGCCTGCGGCCAACAGCGCGATGACCGACGCCCATCGGATTCTCGAACTCATACAGCGGGTCATGAACACTCCTTGGGGTTGATGGTCCGAGGGGCGTGCGCTCCTCCTCTGCTGCTTGGGCTGCAGGCGGAACCTCCCCTCCAGTACGTGCGGCGAAGCAGGCGCCATGTTGTCTAAAAGCCGACGCGTTTAGCAACTTCTCTCCCCGGGGGCGTTCCGCGTCGCGGAACGCTCACCGCTTCGCGAAGGCCGCAATCTTCTCCAGCGCGTCGCCGGTCATGTCGAACATCGGCATCTGCAGAAACGCGTGGATGCCGTCCTGGTAGATGTGCAGCTCGGCGGGAACCCCGGCCCTACGCAGCGCGGCCGCGAAGAGCTCCGAGTCCGACAGCAGCGGGTCCAGCGTGCCCACCACCAGGATGGCGGGCGGGAGCCCGCGCAGGTCCGCCTCTGCCGGCGCCAGGTACGGGCCCGGCGTCGCCCCGCCGGCATAGTGCTGCGCGAACCACCGCATCTGCGTGCGCGAGAGGATCAGCTCGCGATCTCCCCAGGCGCGCAGCGATTCGGTCTCGCCGACCGTGAAGCGGCCGTAGAGCAAGATCGCCCCGCGGAACAGCGGCGCCGATCCTTCGTCGCGCAGGCGCAGCAAGGTGGCCGCGCTCAAGCTCGCTCCCGCGGAATCGCCGCCGATCAAGAGCCGCGATGGATCCATCTCCAGCTCGGCAGCGTTCGCCGCCATCCACCGGGCGGCGTCCACGCAGTCGTCGAGCCCTTCCGGGTAGGGATGCTCGGGCGCCAGCGCATAGTCGAGCGAGAGCACGCGGGCGCCGAGACGCTGGGCCAACTCGCGCGCGAGGCGATCGTGCGTGGAGAGGCTGCCAACGACGAATCCGCCGCCGTGCAGGTAGAGAAGGCCGGAGCCGGTGGCGTCGCGCGGGACGTGGAGTCGCCCCGCGATCGGACCGCGGCGTCCCGGCACGAGACAGTCGCGCACTTCGGCCATCTCCGGGCCGCCGGCATTGAAGGGCGCGAAAAACCGCTCGCCCTGCTCGCGCGCCTGCGCCGGCGTGAGCTGCCACATCTTCGGCGTGCCGGGCGGGATGGCGGCGGCGAGCATCTCGATGAAGGCGCGGATCTGTGGATTCATGCTCCGGTGCGATACGTTGCTTCCGGGCACGGTTTCAAGTCGGGGTGAAACGATGAGGGAGCTCGCGGGCAAGGTCGCCGTCATCACCGGCGCGGGCAGCGGCTTCGGGCTGGAGTTCGCGCGCATCGGCGCGCGTGAGCGGATGAAGCTGGTGCTGGCGGACGTGCAGCAGGACGCGCTGGATGCGGCGGTCGGCGAGGCGCGCGATGCAGGGGCGGATGCGATCGGCGTGCGCATCGACGTCTCCAGCGCGGCGGAGGTCGACCGGCTGGCCTCGCGAACCGTGGAGAGCTTCGGCGGCGTCCACCTGCTCTTCAACAACGCCGGGGTGGCCGGCGGCGGCGGCTACGCCTGGGAAGCGAGCCTCGAGGACTGGCAATGGGTCCTGGGCGTGAATCTGATGGGCGTCGTGCACGGCATCCGCAGCTTCGTGCCGCGCATGCTTCGCCAAAGTTGCGAGTGCCACGTGGTCAATACCGCCTCGGCGGCCGGTCTGGTCTCGGCGCCGCTGATGGGCGTCTACAACGTCAGCAAGCACGGCGTGGTGGCGCTCAGCGAGACGCTCTTCCACGACCTGCGCGCAGCCGGCGCCAAGGTCTCGGTCTCGGTGCTCTGCCCCGCCTTCGTGCCCACCAACATCCACGCCTCGGAGCGCAACCGTCCTCCTTCGCTGGCGGAAGCCGCGCCGCCGACGCCGTCGCAGATCGCCGCGCGGGAGCGCTCGGGCAAGGCGGTGGCGTCGGGACGGCTCACGGCGGCCGAGGTGGCGAGGATGACCTTCGAGGCGGTGCGCGAGGATCGCTTCTACGTCGTCACGCATCCGAAAATGCTCGCCTCGGTGGAGCTGCGGCTTCAAGACATCGTCACGCGGCGCAACCCCACCGACCCATACACCTTCAAGCCGGAGCTGAAGGCGCGCTGATCAACGAGGGAGTCGCAGGAGCTTCTCCTCGATGCGCCGCCGACGCGCCTCCGGCAGGTCGATCGCCCTGCGCGTGCGGAGATCCATCGCCACCGCGACGGCCCGGGCGGTGGCCACGCACGCGCGCGAGCCCTCGTCGAAAAACAGGTGCACGAAGTTCTGCGTCTTGCGCCCCACCGCCGCGATGCCCGACTGGATGGTGAAGAGGCTCCCGGCGCGCAGCGGCGAGTGCCAGGCGACCCGCAGCTCCACCAGCGCGCCGCCCTCGGCGCCGTGAGACCTGCGCGACAGCTCCTCCCCGGTCTGGAAGTGCGCGAGCAGATTGACCACGCTGTCGGACATGCGCCCGACGTACTGGAAGGGCTCCATCTCACCGGCCGCGTCGCACTCCGACGCCGCCACGGAGCCGCGGCCGATCTCCACGAAGCCCATCGCGCCGATGCTGCCATGGTCCGGCCGCAGCGGACGACCCGCGGCGTCGATGCCCCGAGGCGCTCCGTGCTCGGGGACCCCGGTGCGCGGCGCATCGGGCGACGGCGACACCGGCTGCCCATCTCCGGCTGCGTCGGCGAAGATCAGCTCGGTGAGCAAGGTGGCGAGGACTTCTCCGCCGAGGCTGTGTCGGACCTCCGCATAGAGCTTCAGTTGCGCGCCCTCGGCTTCCACCAGCCCGGCGTGGACGGTGAGCGGCGTCGCTGGCCGCGCCTCGCGCAGGAAGCGTACGTGCTGCGCGCGGATGCGCGGCCGCAGACCCGCGGCTTCCAGGGCGGCCGGCGAGAGGCCTGCCGCTTCGAGCACGAAGGGCAGACCCTGGTTGGCCTTGGCCAGGTAGAAGCGGACGTTGAGGTGGTCGTTCTCGTCGCACTCCCAGGCGTTGGCGCTGCCGCGGTAGCAGGGGACGAGCGCCACTACAGCACCACTTCGATCAGATGTGGGCCCGGCTCGGCGATGGCGGCGGAGAGTGCCTGGCGGAGCGAATCGACGGAATCGGCGCGTGTACCGGGCACGCCCAGGCCGCGGGCCAGCTGCACCCAGTCGATCTGCGGCCGGGAGATGTCCATGAGCGAGAGCGCCTGGGGTCCGCTCTCCATCTTCGCGCGGGCCGCCTCCACCGTGAGGATGCGATAGGACCGGTTTGCGCAGATCAAGGTGATCACGTGCAGCTGTTCGCGCGCCTGCGTCCAGAGGGCCTGCAAGGTGTAGAGGGCGCTGCCGTCGCCCTCGAAGTCGATCACCGTTCGATCGGGGCAGGCGATGGCGGCGCCGGTGGCGCACGGCGGCCCCATGCCGATGGCCCCGCCGGTCAGCGTGAGCAGCGTGTGCCGCGGCCCCGATGCGGCGGCCTGGAAGTAGCCCACGCCCGTCGTGTTGGACTCGTCGACGACGATGGCGCCCTCCGGCTGCAACAGGGCGAGCACGGTGCCTGCCGCGGCGGCGTCGAGATCTCCCGACGGCAGCGCCGGCGCCGTCCGCGCCGATGGGGGAGGTGCCGCTGGAGCGTCGAGGGCATCGGCCAGCGCTTCCAATGCGGCCTCCACGTCTTCCTCGGCGGTCGCCAGCGACAGGAGGGTGCAGCCCTCCGGCGTCAAGCGGCTGGGCGTGCCGGGATAGCCGAAGAATGCGACCGGCTCCCGGGCGCCCGCCAGCACCAGCGTGCGCACGCCTTCGAGGAAGACCGCAACCCACTCGGGGAAGTAGGGAAGCCGATCGACCGCCGGCAGGTCGGGCCCGCGTTCGAAGCGGGCGGGGAAGCATTCGGAGAAGAGATGGCAGCCGGTCGCCTGCGCGATCCGCCCCGCCGCCCTCTGGCCGCGCGCCGAGAGCGCCTTGCCCCCGAGCGCGATGGCGGCGCGAGAGTTGACGCGCAGCCGGGCCGCGACCAGCTCCACCGCGTCCGCCGCGACCTGCTGTGGCATCGCCGGGGCGATGGGCTTCTCCGGCCCGGCCGCGTCGCCAGATAGACAGTCGGCCGGCAGGATGAGCGTAGCCACGCCGGCGGGCGTTCCCAAGGAGGCGGCGATGGCCTCCGCCGCGTCCTGCGCCACCTGGCCGGCGCTCTGCGATTGGCGCACCCAGAGCGAGACATTTCTCGCCAGCGAGGCGATGTCCGACGTGAGCGGCGCGTCGGCCGCCTGATGCCAGGTGGCCTGGTCACCTACCAGGTTCACCACCGGCGAGCGCGCGCGCCGCGCGTTGTGCAGGTTGGCGATGGCGTTGGCGAGCCCAGGTCCCAGGTGGAAGAGGGCTAATGCGGGCCGGCCGGTCATGCGCGCGTAGCCGTCGGCCGCGCCGCTGCACACGCCTTCGAAGAGGCCCAGCACCGCGCGGACCGACGGAACGGCGTCGAGTGCCGCGACCAGAGACATCTCCGTCGTGCCGGGGTTGGCGAAGCAGGCGTCGATGCCCGCAGCCGCTGCCGTCTTCAGCAAAGCCTCCGCGCCTGTCATCGCCCGCTCCCGGTTCGTCCCGCTGAATAGCCGGGCTGGAGCGCGCACGCAAAAGACACCCGAGCTTTCATTCGGTGGGGCAGTTCCGATACGCTCCGCCTCCGCCGGCGCGTTTGCGGTATTGCGTTTCGCACCGCAAAACGCGCCCCCGGAGGAAGGCCCACCATGCGCAACGCAGGCTCGCCCAGGTTGCTCCGCGTTTTCTTCCTTGCGGTCGCTCTCGCCGCTACGGCCGCCGCGGCGGATCCCAAAGGCCGGGTCGTCGAGACCGCCGAGGGGCCCGTCCGCGGCGTGCGCGCCGGGACCGTCGACAAATTCCTCGGCATCCCCTACGCCAAAGCTCCGGTGGGCGACCTTCGCTGGCGGCCGCCGCAGCCGCATCCGCGCTGGAAGGGCGTGCGCGACGCCGGCGCCTTCGCCAACCACTGTCCGCAGGGTCCATCGCCCTTCGGCCTCGCCAGCGCCACGGAAGACTGCCTCTTCCTCAACGTGTTCACGCCGGCGC
>Ga0136846_1220229_pt1 | contig 20983 bp, 21 predicted proteins | sample HopSoiMetagenom2_FD_96841 | JGI IMG/M metagenome (GOLD analysis project Ga0136846, IMG submission 96841) | Grasslands soil microbial communities from Hopland, California, USA - 2 Assembly 2016 (version 4) | ecosystem: Environmental > Terrestrial > Soil > Grasslands | place: USA: Hopland...
GCGTCCGGCCGAGCCGGCGCCGTCGGCCTCGCAACCCGCGCAAGCGACCGCGCCTGCCGACGCGGCGCGGCCGTCACCCCGGCCCCCGGCGCGCGCGCCCGAGCCTTCGCCGCAACGCGCCGGGGCGCCGCCGGGCGCTGGGGCGCCGGGCCCGGCGCCGGCGCCTTCGGCTCAGGTGCGAGAACCACCCCCGCCTCCGAGCAGCAGCACGGTCTCGCCGGCGGATCCGCCCGGTCCGCCGGGCGCGGCGCCGGCGAATGACCCGGCGCCGGCAGCGCCGGCCCGCAAGGAGGCCGCGACCGCGGCCGAAGCCCTGGCCGGCGCCTATCTCGACTACTGGTCCGCTCCGAATGCCGTGACCCTCGACGCGACGCCCGATTTCTACGCGCCTCGGGTCGAGTTCCACGGCCGGCTGTTGAGCGCCCGGGCGCTGTTTGAGGAGAAGAAGCGCTTCGTGCGCCGGTGGCCGGCGCGGCAATACACGCCGCGCCCCGACACCCTGCGGACCGCCTGCGACCCGGGCACCGGGACGTGCGTCGTCAAGACCGTGTTCGATTTCATCGCCGCAAATCCGGCCCGGCACCGGCGCTCGGAGGGGACGGGCACCCTCGAGCTCGTGGTCAGCGTTGCCGGCCAGCAGCCGGTCATCATTGCCGAGACGAGCCGGATCCTGCGCCGCGGCGAAGGGCGCGACGCAGCCGGCGACGACGACACGGATGCGGACGACTAGCGCGCATGCCCGGTGGAACCGATCTCGACCCGAACGACGGCAAGAGCCCGCATGAGCAGGTTCAGGAGGTCATCCGCCGTGAGATCACGGGTCATCGGCCGATCGAGGGCGCGCTGCAGCCGCTCGAGATCCTTGCGGCAGCGTCGGTGCGCGTCGTCGAGGACGACGGCGCGGCGAGATACGAGGTCGTCGACGAGAACGGCAGGGCCCGGACCCATGACGACGGCGGCGAGAGCCGCGGGCTTACGATCGCCGAGCTGATCGCGGAGCTGCGCACCAAGCACCCGACGCTCTTCCGGCCGGAGCCTCATGACGCCGCAGATGCCGCAGCCGAGAGCGGCATGCCCGACGCGAGCGCGCGCCGCGCGCCGCGCGATTGGCTGATCCTCGCCTCGAAGGAACGTCGCGACGCCGCCGGCGAACCGGGCGGGCGCTTCCGTCGCCTGCGGCAGCGCTGCGCCGGCATGCTCGACGCCGTTGCGGCACGCGCCCGTCCCGCCGGGTCTCGCCTGGCGGCGCAGGTGCGCGGCTTGCGCCGAACGCTTTCGTCCCGTCCGTTGCGCGCCCTTACGGCGCGGCTGCGGTCGAGCGCGCCCTCGACCCGCCCGCTCTATGCCTTCGCCGGCCTCGCCGGCGCGCTCGCGCTCGCGATCGTGGGGCTACTCGGGGCCTGGATCGTCACCAGGCGCGTCGCCGACGGGGCGCGAAACCCGGGCGCACGCCCCCCGGCTGCCGCGGTGCAAGCGAAGCCCGAGGCGTCGACCGCGGCGGCCGCCGGCAGCCCCGATGGGCCGCCGCCCGGCAAGCCCGTCGCGCTCGTCGGCGTGCCGGAGGTCATCGATACCGCAACGCTCCGGATCGAGGGAAAGCTCGTTCACTTGGCGGGGGTCGAGTGGGCGCGCGGTGCGCAGAGCGCCGATCTTGCCCGCTACTTGGGCGGACGCCCGGTCACCTGCCGGCCGAAGGGCGCAAACGACGTCTATCGCTGCATCGTCGACGGCCGCGACCTGTCGGAGGTGGTGCTGTACAACGGCGGCGGTCGCGCCACCTCCGACGCCGAGCCGGAGCTTCTCGCGGCGGAGAACTACGCCAAGACCGAGAAGATCGGGGTGTGGCGCAAGCCAACCTCCGGCACGCCGCAGGTGGCGAACTGAGCATTCGGCAAGATGCGGCCGTTGTCGCCGGCCATGGCAAGCCCGGCAGCGCGTTGACGCGCGTAGTCGCCGTGCGTATGTCTAGACATATGACCGAGCGCACCACCATACGCCTTCCCGAAGACCTGATCTCCCGTGCCAAGCGCAAGGCCGCGTCCGAAGGCCGCACGCTGACCTCGCTGATCGAGGATGGCTTGCGGCTGGTCACGACCGAGGACCGCAAGCCGGGCAAGACGAAGCGGGTCATGCCGCCGATCAGCAAAGCGACCGGCGGATTGCGGCCGGGCATCGATCTGACGCGATTCTCCGAGATCCAGGGCCGGGACGATCTGGATTCCATGAAGCGCATGAAGCGCTTCAAATGATCCTGCCGGACGTCAATGTCCTGATCTACGCCTTCCGCGCCGATAATGACCATCACGCGGTCTGCCGTGCGTGGCTGGAGGCCGTGGTCTCCGGCGATGCCCGCTTCGGCATCGCGCCGCCGGTGCTGAGCGCCGTCGTGCGCATCACGACCGACCGCCGTATCTATACCAACCCGAGCCCGCGCGAGGAGGCGTTCCGCTTCTGCGACACGCTTCTCGGCCAGCCTCACTGCCAGATCGTCGAGCCCGGCGAGCGTCATTGGGACCTCTTCCGGCGCCTCTGCCTCGAGACGAACACGCAGGGCTCGCGGGTCACCGACGCCTGGTTCGCCGCGCTTGCGTCGAATGGGGCTGCGAGTGGGTGACGATGGACCGCGACTATGCACGGTTCCCGGGCCTGAGATGGGCACGCCCGCAACCGCGAAGCCGCGTCGCTTAAGGCGATGAGGCCTCGGGCTGCGCCACCTCGGCCTCGACCTCGGCCGGGTCGAGGTCGTACATGCGCGAGCAGAACTCGCAGGTGATGCCGATGCGGCCGTCGTCGCCGACCATGTCGCGGCGGTCCTGCGGACTGAATCGGCGCATCATCGACATGATGCGCTCGCGCGAGCAGCGGCACTCCTCGTGGATCGACAGCGGCTCGAACACGCGAACGCCGCGCTCGTGGAAGAGGCGGTAGAGCAGGCGCTCGCTCGCCAGCTCCGGGTCGACGAGCTCGTGGTCCTCGGTCGTGTCGACGAGCGCCTTCGCCTCGACCCAGGCATCGTCCTCGCCGGCGGCAGGCGGCGCCTCGCGCGCCGGATGACCCTCGGGAATGTCGCCGGGCGGCAGGTCCGCCTGGCGCATGCGCTCGGGCGAGGCCGGCAGGAACTGAACCATGAGGCCGCCGGCCCGCCAGGCGCGGCGGCCGGCGCTGAACTCCTCGGCGACGGCAAGCCGCACCCGCGTCGGGATCTGCTCCGACTGGCGGAAATACTGGTGCGCCGCCTCCTCGAAGCCCTGGCCCTCGAGCGCCACGACGCCCTGGTAGCGGCTGCGCTCCGAGCCCTGGTCGATCGTCATCGCCAGGATGCCCTGGCCGAGGAGATCGGCGGTCTTCCTGGCGCCGGGGCCGAGCGCGGCGATCTTGCCGGCGTCGAAGCGCGCCGTCGCGCGCAGGCGGTCGGGGGCGTCGAAATCGACGACGATCATCTCGATCGCCCCGTCGGACTTGGTCTGGAGCTGGAAGCGGCCCTCGAACTTGAGCGACGCACCGAGAAGCACGGTCAGCGCCGCCGCCTCGCCGAGCGCGCGCGCGACCGCGTCGGGGTAGCCGTGCCGGCTCAGGATGGTGTCGATCGACACCCCGAGCCGGACGACGCGTCCGCGCGTGTCGAGCGCCTCGACCGCGAACGGCAGAACGACGTCGTCCGCCGCCTCGAAGGCGCCGAGCTTCATCGCTTGCGCCTCATGCCTCGACGGCGCCGAAGCACCAGGCGAGGATGCCCTTCTGGGCGTGCAGCCGGTTCTCGGCCTCGTCGAACACGACCGAGCGCGGGCCGTCCATGACCTCGTCGGTGACCTCCTCGCCGCGATGCGCCGGCAGGCAATGCATGAAGATCGCCTCCTTGCCGGCGGCGTCCATCAGCCGGGCGTTGACCTGGTAGGGCTTGAGCAGGTTGTGACGGCGGCCCTCGTCCTCGTCGCCCATCGACACCCAGCAATCGGTCACGACCGCGGCGGCGCCTTCGACGGCCTCGAACGGGTCGCGCGTGACCATGATCCTGGCGCCCTCGCGCTTTGCCCAGCTCAGGAGCTCCGGGCGCGGATCGAGCTCGGGCGGCGTCGCGACGGCAAGCCCGAAATCGAGCCGCGCCGCGGCGTGGACCCAGGAGGCGAAGACGTTGTTGGCGTCGCCCGTCCAGGCGACGGTGCGGCCGCGGATCGGCCCGCGATGCTCCTCGAAGGTCAGGACGTCGGCCATGACCTGGCACGGATGCGAGGTCTTGGTCAGCCCGTTGATCACCGGCACCGTCGCGTGCTCGGCGAGCTCGAGCATCATCGCGTGGTCGAGGATGCGGATCATGATCGCGTCGACGTAGCGCGACAGCACCCGCGCCGTGTCGGCGATGGTCTCGCCGCGGCCGAGCTGCATCTCTTGGCCGGTGAGCATAAGGGTCTCGCCGCCGAGCTCGCGCATCGCCATGTCGAACGAGACGCGGGTGCGGGTCGAGGGCTTGTCGAACACCATCGCCAGGGCTTTGCCGGCGAGCGGCCCGTCCTTGCGGATCTCGCCCTTGCGACGGTGGGCCTTGAGGGCGGCGCTCGCCTTGAGCACGCGGCGAAGCTCGGCGCCGGTGAAGTCCTTGAGGTCGAGGAAATCGCGTTTGCCGTCGATCATTCGGCGGCTCCGCGCCGGGCGAGCGCCCGCATCTCCTCCTCGAGCGCCTCGCAGGTGCGATCGAGCCGGGCGACCGCCTCGCCGATCTCGGCCTCGCCGACGATCAGCGGCGGCAAGAGCCGCACGACGTTGTCGCCGGCCGTGATGGTGAGAAGCTTCTCGCTGCGCGCCGCGTCGACGAAGTCGGTGTTCGCGACGTGGGTGCGCAGCCCGAGCATCAGGCCCTGGCCGCGGAGCTCGGCGATGACCGCCGGATGGCGGTCCATGAGCGCCGCGAGGCGCTGCTTCAAAAGCAGGCTCATCTCTCTGACGTGATCGAGGAAGCCCGGCTCGAGCACGACGTCGAGGACGGCGTTGCCGACCGCCATGGCGAGCGGGTTGCCGCCGAAGGTCGTGCCGTGGACGCCGGTGGTCATGCCCTTGGCCGCCTCGGCGGTCGCGAGGCACGCCCCCATCGGGAAACCGCCGCCGATGCCCTTGGCGATCGCCATGATGTCGGGCTCGATGCCGCTCCACTCATGCGCGAACAGCCGGCCGGTGCGCCCGACGCCGGTCTGCACCTCGTCGAAGACGAGGAGCATGCCATGTTCGTCGCAGAGCTCGCGCAGGCCGCGCAGGCATTGCGTCGGGACATTGCGGATGCCGCCCTCGCCCTGCACCGGCTCGATCAGGATGGCGCCGGTCTCGGGCGTGATCGCCCGGCGCAGCGCCTCGTGATCGCCGAACGGGACCTGGTCGAAGCCCTCGACCTTCGGACCGAAGCCTTCGAGGTACTTTTTCTGCCCGCCGGCCGCGATCGTCGCGAGCGTGCGGCCGTGGAAGGCGCCCTCGAAGGTCAGGATCCGGAAGCGCTCGGGCTCGCCGTTGGCGGAGTGGTACTTCCGCGCCATCTTGATCGACGCCTCGAGCGCCTCGGCGCCGGAGTTCGTGAAGAAGACGAGATCGGCGAAAGTGTTGTCGACGAGGCGCTGCGCCAGGCGCTCCCCCTCCGGGATGCGGAACAGGTTCGAGGTGTGCCACAGCTTTCCGGCCTGCTCCGTCAGCGCCGCGACGAGGTGCGGATGGGCGTGGCCGAGCACGTTCACCGCGATGCCGCCGCCGAAGTCGAGATATCGCTCGCCGTCGCGCGTCATGAGCCAGGGGCCCTCGCCCCGCTCGAAAGCGACATCGGCGCGCGCATAGGTCGGCAGCAGCGGCGAGTTCACGGTCCTGTCTCCTCGAGAGCCCGGCCGGCGAGCCGGACCGGAAAACAAAAGCGCCGCCTCGTCGGGCGGCACCGTCGCAGATTCTATGAATGCGCGCGCGCGAGTCAAATCAAGGGTGCTGATCCGATCCATGCGGAACCGTGAGGGGACGCGCCCGAGGGGTGCCTCAAGCCCATCCAGCGCGCTCCTCGTGGCCCGGAATAACCGCGCAGAGGACGCACGGGCCGAGCGGCACGTAGGGCAGAGGCACGACGGAGAGGACTGCGAGCCAGGCCGGCAGCCCCATGTCGCGCAGCCGCCGCGCGGTGAGCGAGACGGTCGGCCACGCGAGGAGCAGGCTGACGAGGACGGCGCGGACCGTGCGCTGGCTCTGCGACAGGAGCTCGGCCGGCGAGACCGGCCCGTCGTAGAAGAGGGGAGTGGGCGTCTTCGCCTCGGCCGCGAGTTGCACGAAGTGGATGACGATGCCCGCCAGAACGCCGGCGACGATGAGGAGCAGCACCCCGAGCGCGAACCCCGCCCGGCCCAACCGGCCCTCCAATGTCAAGAAATTGGCCGCCAGCCACATGCGCCCGCCCTCAGCCCTTGTCCCACCCTAGGCGGCGAACCCTGCAACAAGCCTCGACAAAAAGCGGAAAATTCTAAGCTTCGGCTGTGATCGGCTCACGGCGGCCGCCTTCTCGGGGGGTGAGTCAAATCACCTCAGGGAGCGGTGGACGGCGGACATCTCCTGGGGAAAAGCGCGCGCCGCCAAGGGCGCCGACTCTTGCGCCCGAGTCAGCGCACCTTGTAGGTTCGCCGCAGTCGAAACACGACATGTCGTGCGGCGGCCTTCATCCGAGTAGCGAGCCCAGACGCGGCGCGGACCTCATGCTTGTCCGCGGTCCCGGAAGGATTCCGATTCCGGCAGAGGCGGCCCCAGGAGGAAGCGATGGCGGATGCGGGCCTGCCTTGGACGGACGAGCGCGTCGAGCTTCTGAAGAAGCTCTGGAGCGACGGCCTCAGCGCGAGCCAGATCGCCGCCCAGATGGGCGGGGTGACGCGCAACGCCGTCATCGGCAAGGTGCATCGCCTCGGGCTCTCAGGAAGGGCGAAGACCTCGACCGCGCCAGCGCAGCCGCGCCCGCGCAAGCCGGCGCGCCCGCCGAGCCACCCGATGAGCCACCGTCCGCCGGCGCATGGCGGCGCCGCGCTCGCCGCCCATCTGCGCCCCGAGCCGCAGCCGCAGGCCGAACCGCTCGTCGCGTACGACGAGGACGTCGTGATCCCGTTCTCCGAGCGGGTCACGATCATGGAGCTGCGCGACTCGATGTGCCGCTGGCCGATGGGCGACCCGACGACGCCGGAGTTCCGCTTCTGCGGCGGCAAGGCGATCACCGGCCTGCCCTATTGCCCGCACCATTCGCGCATCGCCTACCAGCCCGCCGCCGAGCGCCGCCGCGAGCGCGAGCGCAGGGTCGCGTTCCGGTAGTCGCTCACGGCCCGTCTTCGGAGTGGAGCACCGCGTCGGCGGAGCGCAACCGCTTCGCGACCTCGTAGGCGCCAAGCAGCGCGAGCGCGAGAAGGAACGGCGCGATATAGTAGCAGAGCCGGAACAGCAGCAGCGCGCCGAGCACCGCCTCGCGAGGCACGCTCGACAGCGCGATAAGGATCGTCGCCTCGAAGACGCCGAGCCCGCCGGGGGCGTGGCTCGCGATGCCGAGCATCACGGCGAACACGTACACGGCGAGGAAGGTCTCGTAGCCGATGCCGTGTCCCGGCGGCAGCAGCACATAGAGCACGCCGGCCGCGGCGCAGGAATCGGCGGCGCCGATCAGGATCTGCGCCAGTGACCGGCGAAGCCCCGGCAGCTCGAGCCGCCAGCCCTGGATCGTGACCACCCGGCGCTTGAGCGACACCCAGGTAAGATAGCCTGCGACGGTCGCGGCGGCGGCGACGCCGATCGACTGGTTGATCTTGATGTTGGTGTAGACCAGGACCGCGAGCGGGCCCGCCTCGCGGATGCAGCTCCAGGCGAGCACCGCGCCCATGCCGAGCCAGAAGGTCAGCCCGGCGATGACGGTCAGGCTCGCGACGCGCCCCGGCCGGACGCCTCTCGGGGCATAGACCCAGTAGCGCACCGTCGCGGCGGTGAGCAGCGGGAAGCCGAGCGTGAAGCTCACCGCGTAGCTCGTGAACGAGGCAAGCGCCGTCGTGCGGTACGGGACGCGAAGCCCGAGCTGGCTCAAGGCGAGCGCGTCGTAGCAGGTCAGGAGAAGGTAGCTCACCGCGGTCAGGCCGGCCGCGGTCCCGAGCTGCCGCGCGGTCGCGGCCGTGAAGGCGGCCTTGACCTCGGCGGCGTTCATCTCGGCGGCCATGTGCCAGAGCACGTAGATCGATGCAGCGAAGATCGCGAGGCTTGCCGCGGTGCCGATCCAGGCGAAGCGCCGGCGCTGCCGCCGCGGCCCATGGCTCGCGCTCGCCTGCAAGTCCGGATCGGGCTTCGAGAGGTTCATGCGGCCCCTTCGCGACTCTGGGCGGCGCCGCGCCGGCCGGGGCTGCATCTAGTCGCGCGCATCTATTAAGGCTAGGCGAAGGCTCGGGCGGGGTCGCGATGCAACCAACCCCTGCCCCCGACATTGTCGTCGATCTTCCACGAGGCACGATGTTCGACGCTGACGCTCCGACCGCGAGGCTCCGGCCGGTGCTCGCGACGATCTTAGTTGCGGCCGCGGCGGCGCTTTCGTTCGCGCTTCCGGCGCGGGCACTGTCGCCCGGCGAGATCGACGGCAAGGTCGAGGAGCTCCTTGCCCGCATGACGCTCGCCGAGAAGATCGGCCAGCTCAATCTCGTCTCGAACGGTCCGCTCTACCGGCCCGAGATGGTGCGCGAGGGCCGCGTCGGCGCCGGCATCAATTTCAACAACGCCCAGGACGTCGCCGCCGCGCAGCGGCTGGCGCGGCAATCGCGGCTCGGCATCCCGCTGATCTTCGGCCTCGACGTGCTGCACGGTTTCCGCACCATTTTCCCGATGCCGCTCGCCGAGACCGCGACCTTCAACCCGGCGCTCGCCCGGATGGCGGCGGAATCGTCGGCCCGCGAGGCCGCCTATGTCGGCGTGCAATGGACCTACGCGCCGATGGCCGACATCGCGCGCGACCCGCGCTGGGGCCGCATCATCGAGGGCGCCGGCGAGGACCCGTATCTCGCCCGCGTGTTCACGACGGCGCGCGTCGAGGGGCTGCACGCCGGCGGGCTTGCGACTGGCGTCAAGCATTTCGCCGGCTACGGCGCCGCCGCCGGCGGGCGCGACTACGACGCGACCGACATCCCGCCGGCTGAATTCCGCGATGTCTTCCTGCCGCCGTTCCGTGCCGCGGTCGAGGCCGGAACCGAGACCGTCATGAGCGCCTTCAACGCGCTGAACGGCGTGCCGGCGACGGCGAACCCATGGCTCCTCACCGGCATCCTGCGCAACGAGTGGGGCTTTGATGGCTTCGTGGTGTCGGACTGGGCGGCGATCCACGAGCTCATCGCGCACGGCATCGCGGCCGACGGCGCCGAGGCCGCCCGCAAGGCGTTCCTCGCCGGTGTCGACATGGATCTCGCCGGCGGGCTCTACGACCTCCATCTCGCCGACGAGGTGCGGGCCGGGCGCGTGCCGGAGGCAGCCGTCGACGAGGCGGTCCGGCGCGTGCTGCGCGTCAAGTTCCGCCTCGACCTGTTCGAGCGGCCGGACATCGACGCGAGCCGCGTCGACGCCGTGTTCCCGACGCCGCAATCGCGTCAGGCGGCGCGGTCGGTCGCGCGCGAATCCCTCGTGCTGCTGCAGAACCGCGGCGACGTCCTGCCGCTCGCGCCCGGCATGCGGTCCGTCGCGGTCGTCGGCGCGCTCGCGGCGAGCGCCAAGGATCACCTTGGGCCGCACGCGGCGCGCGGGCATCGCGAGGACACGGTGACGATTCTCGACGGCCTCAGGCAGCGCGCCGGGAGAGCCGGTATCGCCGTCGCTCATGCCGATGGCTGCAGCCTGCGCTGCGAGACCACCGAGGGCTTCGCGGCCGCGGTCGCGGCGGCGGGCGCGGCCGATGCCGTGATCGCGGTGCTCGGCGAGCCCGAAGCCCTGTCGGGCGAGGCGGCGTCGCGCGCGCATCTTAGCCTGACCGGACACCAGCCCGAGCTTCTCGCCGCGCTCGCCGCGACCGGAAAGCCGGTCGTCGTCGTGCTGATGGCCGGGCGCCCGCTCGAGATCGGGCCGGCGCTCGACCAGGCGGCGGCGGTGCTGATGGCCTGGTATCCGGGCGTCGAGGGCGGGCCGGCGGTCGCCGAGGCCCTCTTCGGCGACGTCGTCCCGAGCGGCAAGCTGCCGATCACCTGGCCCCGCGCCGCCGGGCAGATCCCGATCCACTACAACCGCCTGCCGACCGGCCGGCCGACGCGCGCCGACAACCGCTTCACGCTGAACTATGTCGACGAATCGATCGAGCCGCTGTTCCCGTTCGGCTTCGGCCTGAGCTACACGCGCTTCGGCTTCTCGGACCTTACGGTCGCGACGCCGCGCCTGTCGGCGTCCGACACGCTCGAGGTGCGGGTGCGGCTCGCAAACACCGGTGCCCGGGCCGGCGCCGAGGTGGTGCAGCTCTACGTGCGCGACGTCGTCGCGAGCCGCAGCCGCCCGGTGCGCGAGCTCAAGGCCTTCGAGAAGGTGTTCCTCGACGCCGGCCAATCGCGGGAGGTGCGGCTCGAGGTGCCGGTTCGCGAGCTCGGCTTCCATCTCGAGGACGGCACTTACGTCGTCGAGCCCGGCCGCTTCGAGATCTTCGTCGGCGCCGACGCCCGCGCCGATCTCGCCGCGAGCTTCGAGGTCATCGAAGGCTTGCGCGTCCCGCCGGGCCGCCGCGAAGCTAGCCGCGTCAAGGGCCGGGAGTAGCGGCTCGACCTCCGGCGCCGTGCCGCTCGATCAGGAGATCGAGCGCGTGCTTGATCATCGCCCGCTCCTCTTCCGTGAACGGCGCCAGGATCGCGGCCTCGTGCTCCTTTGCGGCCGCGAGCACCGGCGCGACTCGGATGCGCCCGGCTGCGGTGAGGTGGACGCGGGCGCGGCGGCGGTCCTCCTCGTCGGCGCGGCGCTCGACCAACCCCTCGCGGGCCATCTTGTCGAGGATCTTGGTCATGCGCGGCTGCTGCATCAGCGCCATCGCGGCAAGCTCGCCGACGCCGAGCCCCTCCGCGTCGGCCAAGCAGGCGAGCACCCGCCACTCTGCGACGGAGAGCCGCCAGCGCTTCAGCGCGGCGTGGAACTCGCCGGACACGATCTGGCTCGCGCGGGCAAGGAGGTAGGCCAAATAGGTCTTGGCGAAGCTGTCCCGCGGCAGCTCGCGCCGGCGTCCGCCGCCGATGCGCCTGAGCTCGCCCGAATGGAACAGCAGCGGATCGTGCGGCTTGGCGATGAAATGCACCACCTCGCCGACGAGGATCGTGTGGTCGCCGCCGTCGTAGCGCGCCCACACCCGGCATTCGAAGATCGGCGCGATGCCGTCGAGGATCGGCGCCCCGGTCGCGCCGCGCACGAAGACGAGGTCGGCGAACTTGTCGCCGCGTTCGCTCCGGCCGGCAAAGCGCAGCGCCAGCTCCTGGTGGCCGGCGTCGAGGAAGTGGATCGCGAAGGCATCGGCCCCGACGAAAGCCGGATAGCTCGGCGCAGCCTTCGCCACGCACCAGAGGACGAGCGGCGGGGCGAGCGACACCGACGAGAACGAGTTCGCGGTCATGCCGACGGGGCGGCCGTTCGCGAACGCGGTCGCGATGGTGACGCCGGTCGGGAATTGGCCGAGCGCGCGCCGGAACGCATCCGGGGTCAAGGTCCCGGCGGCGCCTCGCACCGGCTCGTCGGCCATCGCGCCTTCCGTCTCCGGCTCAGAAATATTCCTTTTCATGTAACACGGCGGGGAGGTAGGCTCCAGGCATGTTCGCCGACCGCATCGAGGGCAAATGGATCGACGCCTTCGCGGAGGTCTTCGAACGTTGCGCCGTCAGGGCCGGCGACACCGCCGCGATCCTCTCGGAAACGCAGTCGCGGCCGGTGAACGTGCATGTTGCGGAGCTGGCGCTGCTGCGGCTCGGCGCGAAGCCGTTCCACATCGTCGTGCCGACGCCGCGCAACCGGCATCCGGTGCCGGTGCGCTCGACCGGCGCGAGCGCCGCGATCGGCGGGCTGTCGGCCGTCGTCGCGGCGCTCGGGCAGGCCGGCTTCGTCGTCGACTGCACGGTCGAGGGGCTGATGCACGCGGCCGAAACGCCGGCGATCCTCAAGGCCGGGGCGCGCATCCTCGCGATCTCGAACGAGCACCCGGAAACGCTCGAGCGCTTGCGGCCGGATTTGGCGCTCGAGGGCGAGGTGCGCGCCGCCGCCAGGATGCTGCGCGCGGCAAAGCGCATGCGCGTCAGCTCGGCGGCCGGCACCGATCTGACCATCGCCATGGAAGGCGCCGCGACCGTCGGCGTCTGGGGCTGGACCGACCGCCCCGGCACGCTCGCTCATTGGCCGGGCGGGCTCGTCGTCAGCTTTCCGAAGCCCGGAGCCGTGAACGGCACGCTGGTGCTCGCCGAAGGCGACATCAACCTCACCTTCAAGCGCTACCTCGCGGCGCCGGTGCGGCTCGCGATCACGAACGACTACGTCACGGCGATCGACGGCGGCGGCACCGACGCCGTGCTGATGCGCAGCTATCTCGCCGCCTGGGGCGAGCCGGAGGCCTACGCGGTGTCGCATGTCGGCTTCGGCCTCAACCGCCGCGCCCGCTACGAGGCGCTGACGATGTACGACCGACGCGACACAAACGGCACCGAGCTGCGCGCCGTCGCGGGCAACTTCCTGTTCTCGACCGGCGCCAACGAGTTCGCCGGCCGCTACACCGCCGGCCATTTCGACTTACCGGTGATGAACACGACGATCGACATCGACGGCCTCGTCGTGGTGCGGGAGGGGGAGGTGCAGGCCGTGTTCGCCTGACGCTCGGGGCGAGCGACGCTTAGGCTTGATCCTGCGGAACAGCGGTCAGCTTGAGGCCTAACGATTTGACGACCCGGATCACCGTCGTGAACTCCGGGTTGCCCTCGGCGCTCAGCGCGCGATAAAGGCTCTCGCGTGAAAGCCCCGTCTCGCGCGCGATCTGCGACATGCCCTGTGCGCGCGCCACGATGCCGAGCGCGTCCGCGATGAAGGCAGGATCACCGGTCTCGAGCGCCTCGCTCAGATAAGCGGCGCGCGCCTGTTGGCTGTTCAAATATGCGGCAGGGTCGAAGGGGCGCGTCTGCGTGACCATGCTCATCCCTCAAGATCGCGTGCCATCGCTTTGGCCGTCCGGATATCCCGGTCCTGCGTGCTCTTCTCGCCGCTGCACAACAAAATGACCACCGTCGTGCCTCGCTGCGTGAAGTACACGCGATAGCCGGGTCCATAATGAATTCGCATCTCGCTAACACCTTCTCCGACCGACCGCAAGTCGCCAAAGTTGCCGAAGGCTAACCGTTGAACGCGCCCAGGACCTTCACTTGCGCGCGACGGTCCTTCAGCTCCGAGAGCCACGTTGAGAAGACGGTGGTCTCGCGAACTTCGATCATTCGATCTGTAGCTTAACGGCTACACATGCCCGCGGCAAGAGGAACGCGGAGAAGCAATCGGCCTTATGGAGTGTTTCGGGCGATCACCGCGCCGCGATCCGCCCCTCGTCCACGACCCAACCGTCGGCATCGTACTTGACCCAGCCGCTGCGGCTCGTGCCGGCAGCGGTGTCCAGCTCCTGGAACGACTCGTAGCGGGCGACGAGGCGGCCGTCGGCGTCGTATTCCTCATGGTTCCAGAAGGTGCCGCGCAGGGCGCCGCCGCGGCTTCGGGAGCGGACCTGATCCAGGCGGTGATCGGCCGCGACCCCGAAGATCGCCTCGAAGTTCGGGATCGCGGCTATGCGTTCGAGCAACATGTCGCCTCGTCAGAAATCCACGAAGGGATAGCGCCGCATCAGCGTCCGGCGCAGAGCCCGGGCTTCCGCCGCGACTCGAGCACCGCCCGCCCGGCGGCGAGCATCCGGGCGAGGAGCCCGCGCCACGCCGGGAGAACGGCGGCCGGTACCGCCTCACCGAAGGCCGGCAGCGCCGGGAGCATCGCCGGCCTCATGCCACCGGCCCTCCGAAGCGCCGCGAGATCTCGCGCTCGAGGTCGTCGGTGATGCGGCCGCCATGGCGGTCGATGAAGCGCGCCACCTCCGCCTCGGCGCGCAGCCGCTGCATGGTCATGAGCGCCGCCAAGACGCGCGAGAATAGGCCTGGACGGGGATGCGCCTCGGCGGGATTGCCGGGCAGGGCTGCAGCCGAGCCGGAGAAGAAATGAGCTGCAAACGCCATTGGGTGACCTCCTGAACTGGGTGAGGCCGTCCGAGGCGCTTCCTCTTTGGTCGTGTTCTTGAGCGCAATATCAGCCTTCATGTTGCGCTGCAGCACCCCGCCCGCGAGCATGGCGGTTATGAGCGCACCACATGAAACCTTGGAAAATTGCCGGCTTTTCCCCGTTTGTTGCTCGCGCGACGCGCAGGAGCTGACGATTCAGGCACGAAGATGTGATATTTTAGAAGCGTCCGGAAATGCTCACGCGAGGCGACTCAAGCGCTTTACTGCGCCGCAACCGCCTGATTCGGCGCCGCCGCAGCCGCGTCCCGTAGCCGGAAATGCTGCACCTTGCCCATGACGTTGCGCGGCAGGCTCTCGACGAAGATCACGTCGCGCGGGACCTTGAAGCGGGCGAGCTCGCCGGCGACGTGCGCCTTCAGCGTCGCGGCATCGGCGCTCATGCCGGCCCGCAGCACCACATAGGCGGCGGGCACCTCCTGCCATCTCGGGTCGGGGCGGCCGATCACCGCCGCTTCGGCGACGGACGGATGCGTCAGAAGCACGCGCTCGATCTCGGCTGGATAGACGTTCTCGCCGCCCGAGATGATGAGGTTCTTCCGGCGGTCATGGACGAAGACATAGCCGTCCTCGTCGCGCATCCCGACGTCGCCGGAGAAGTACCAGCCGTCGCGCAATGCCGCCGCCGTCGCTGCGGCGTCGTCCCAATATCCGCAGAACAGGTTAGGACCGCGGAGCGCAATCTCGCCGACGGTGCCGGGCGGCAGCGCGAGGCCGGCATCGTCGACGATCTCCGCGTCGCAGACGAGGCCCGGTAGGCCCGTCGAGCCCGGGCGTGAGCGGTCGCCGGACAGAGAGGTGTAGACCGCGATCGGGCCGGTCTCGGTCGAGCCGTAGACTTGCAGCACCGGCACGCCGCGGCGCTCGAACGCGTCGATCAGCGGCTGCGGCACCGTCGTCGAGCCGGTCGTCAGCGCGCGCAGGCTCGAGAGATCGGTGTCGGCATAGGAGGGATGCTCGATGACGGCCTGCATGGTCGCCGGCACGAGCACGGTCAGGGTCGGGCGCTCCCGTGCGATCGCCGCGAGCGTCTTCTCCGGCGCGAAGCGCGGGTGCAGCGTGACGGTCGCGCCGTGATGGAGCGCCGGCGTCGTCTGGATGTTGAGCCCGCCGACGTGGAACAGCGGCAGCACGGTCAGCACGTGATCATCGGCGGTGAGCCCGTGCATGTGCTGGCTCATCACGCCGTTCCAGAACAAGGCCTCCTGGCGCAGCACCGCGCCTTTCGGCCGCCCCGTCGTGCCGGAGGTGTAGACGACAAGAAGCGACGACGAGAGATCGACATGCGGGACCCGCCCCTCGCCGGAACCGAGGGCGAGGAGATGCTCGAACGACACCGCGTCCGGCGGCGCGAAATCGAGACCGACGACCCGCGCCTTGGGCAGGGCTTCGCGCAGCGGCCCGATTGTCGCCGCGAACGCCTCCTCGACAACGAGCGCCGACACCGACGCGTCGGTCAGGATGAACAGCTGCTCCTGAACCGCGAGGCGCCAGTTCAGGGGCACGAGCATCGCCCCGAGTCGGGCGCAGGCATAGAGCAGAACGAGCGTGTCGGGGTGGTTTACGGCGAGCACCGCGACGCGGTCGCCGCGACCGATCCCGAGCTCGCTCTGCAGCGCCCGTGCTGCGGCCTCGATCCGCTCCGCCAGCGCCGCATAGGTCAGCGTGCGGCCCTCGAAGCGCACGGCCGGCTTGTCCGGCGTGAACGCCGCGTGCCCCAGGATGAAATCGGAGAGGTCCACGGCGCCGCCCGCGCTCACGCGTCCGTCTCGCCGGGCTCGTAGAGCGCCTCGCGCCCGATGCGGTCGAGGCAGAGCTCGGCGGTCCAGGGCAGCATCAGCGAGCCGCAGCGGCTGTCGCGGTAGATGCGCTCGAGCGGCAGCGACTTCAGCATCGACTGCCCGCCGCAGGTGCGGATCGCGAGACGCGCGATCTCGTTCGCGCTCTCCATGGTCGAGAACTGGGCCGCGTAGGCGCGCAGCACCTGCTCCTTCGTCGGGTTCGCCTGCGCCTCAGTGACGGCCTGGAACCACAGCGCCTTCGCGGCCTCGAGCCGGATGCGCATCTCGGCGACGGCGATCTGCTTCGTCGGGTACATGCGCCGCTTCACGGGCGGCGTGCCCGGCGCTTCGCCGCGCAGGTACTTGACGGTGAAGTCGTACCCGGCCTGCGCGAGGCCGATATAGGTCGGCGACAGGGTCAGGAACATGTGCGGCCAGCGCGTCGCCGCCTGGAAATAGAGCCCGCGCGGCATCAGCGCCTGCTCCTCGGCGACGAACACCTCCCGGAACAGGAGCGTGCGCGACACCGTCCCGCGCATACCAAGCGGGTCCCAGTCGCCGACGACCGACACGCCCTCGGCCTGCGCCGGAACGGCGAGATAGAGCGTGTTGCGGCGCGACGGCGCGCCGTCGCCGGAATGCTCGGTCGCGAGCACGCCGTAATAGTCGGCGTGGCCGGACAGCGAGGCGAAGATCTTCTTGCCGTCGACGATCCAGCCGCCCTCGACCGGGCGGGCCTGCGTCTCGAAGGCGGCGCCGCCGGCCGCCGCGGCGCCGCCTTCCGAGAAGGGCTGCGCATAGATCGCGCCGTCGGCGACGATGCGGCGGTAGTGCAGCGCGCGCCGGCGCTCGTGCGCGGCGCGGGTCGCAGCGTCCATGTCGAGGTCGTCGGCGAGCGGGCCCGACCACAAGGTCGAGCAGACATGCATGTTCCAGGTCAGCGCCGTCGCGCCGCAGTAGCGCCCGATCTCGGCAGCGCAGATCGAATAGGCGCGGTAGCCGGCGCCGAGCCCGCCCTGCCCTTTCGGGATGCAGATGGCGAGGAAGCCGGCCTTGTGCAGGTCGCGATAGTTCTCGGTCGGGAAGGTCGCGTCGCGATCGTGGATCGCGGCGCGTCGGGCGAAGATCGCCTGGCCCATGGCGCGCGCCTTCGCGGCGAGCGCGGTCTCCTCGTCGCTCAAGCGGAAGGCAGCGGGATCGAAGAGCGGCGGATCGAGGCTCACGCCGTCGAGACCGAGCTCGGGGATGCCGACATGGGCGGTCATGCGGTGCGCTTCCTTCTCGTCGTCCCGGAAGCCGCGAAGCGGCTATCCGAGGCCCATAGTCCCATGCCGCGGGGTGGCTCCCGGGTCTGCGCTTTGCTCCGCCCGGGCCGACACCGGTAGGGTGGCAAGAAAATCCGCGAGCGCGGCATTGAACAGCCCGGGCCGCTCCATCGGGGCAAGATGCCCGACGCCGTCGAGGCAGGCATAGGCGGCGCCCGGAATGCGCTCGGCCATGCGCGCCATCATCGGCGCCGGCGCATTCGTGTCCTTCCGGCCGGCGAGCACGAGGGTCGGCACGCGGAGGCGCGGCAGGGCATCGCGAAGGTCGAAACCCATGAGCGCCCGCATCATCGCCCGGTAGCTCGCCTCGGGCACCGCCGCCATGCAGGCGCGCGCGAGCGCCAGCCCCTCCGGATCGGGATCGTCGCCGACGAGCTCGGCGACGAGGCCCGGCGCGAGGCCGGACATGGTCTCGCCGCGATCGAGAGGCCCGAGCCGCGCGGCGATGAAGTCGCGCTGCCAGTCGCCCTCGGGCCGGCCGAACGCCGGGCTCGTTTGCGCCAGCACGATCGCGCCGGCCGCATCGGCGCGCTCGGCGACGAGCTGCTGCACGATCATGCCGCCGATCGAATGGCCGACGAGAACCGGGCGCTCGACGCCGAGCTGATGGAGAAACCGCGACAGCGCCTCGGCGAGGGCCGCGATCGAGACCGCGGCGAGCGGCGCCGAGCCGCCATAGCCCGGCATGTCCCAGGCGATGGCGCGCCAATCGGACCCGAAATATCGCAGCTGGTTCGTGAACGCCCGCGCATTGCCGCCGATGCCGTGCAGGAACACGAGCGCCGGCGCGTCGGCGCGCCCGGCTTCGGCAAACGAGAACCGCCCGTCGGCGGTCGATCGAAACGCAATCTCGGACACGCCGCTCCCTTAACCCGCAAGCCGCCGTCTCATTCGATGACCACGTCGGCGCGGGCGATGATGCCGGGTGGGATTGCAAGGCCGAGCGTGTGCGCCGTCTTGAGATTGACGACGAGCTCGAAGATCGCCGGCTGGACGACCGGCAGATCGGCGGGCTTCGCGCCGAGAAGGATCTGGCCGACGTATTTTCCGACCTGGCGATAGCCCTCGATGATGCTGCCGCCATAGCTCATGAGCCCGCCGGCATCGGCGAAGTCGCGCGAGAAATAGACGGCCGGAACCGCATCGCGCGCGGCGAGTCCGACAATGCGGTCGCGCAATCCCTGCAGGAAAGGGTCGTCGGCGACGAGGAGTCCATCCGTCTTTTTCGCCGCAAGCGCTGCGAAAGCGGGCTCGAGCGCGCTTTCGGTGCTCGCCGGCAGAACCTGGACCTCGAGCCCGAGCGTACGCGCCGCGGCCCGCAGGTCGTCGACCTCGGCGGCGGCGCTCGGATAATCGAAGTTCACGAGCACGGCCACCGAGCGCGCCGTCGGCACCACCTCGCGCAGGAGCTCGAGGCGCTTTGGTCCAAGCGCGCCGAACGCCAGGTTCACGGCGGTGACGTTGGCTCCTGGACGGTTGAGGCTCTCGACGAGCCCGATTTTGACGGCGTCGCCGCCGCTCGCGAACACGATCGGGATCGTCGCCGTCGCGGCCTTGGCGGCAAGCCCGGCGACGCCGCCCCCGACCGCGGCGAGGACGGCGACGCGGCGCTCGACAAGCTCCGCCGCCATCGCCGGCAGGCGGTCGTAGCGGCCCTCGGCCCAGCGGTATTCGACGGCGACGTTCCTGCCTTCGGCGTGGCCGGTCTCGGCAAGGCCGCGATGGAAAGACGCCAGGACCGCCGCCGCCTCGCCCGGCGAGCGCCCGCTGAGGAACCCGATCACCGGCAGCGTGCGCTGCTGCGCCCGAGCGCCCTGTGGCCACGCCGCCGCGGCGCCAAGCCCCGCAAGGAGTTCCCGCCATTCGATCACCTCGTCGGCGCGCTCGATGAGCCGCGGCGGGACCGCGAGGCCGAGCGCCTTCGCGGTCTTGAGGTTGAGCACCAGCTCGAACTTGTCCGGCTGCATCACCGGCAGGTCGGCCGGTTTCTCGCCCTTGAGAATGCGCCCGACATAGACGCCCGCCCGGCGATAGTTGTCGGGGAGATCCGTCCCGTAGCTCATGAGGCCGCCAGCCTGGACGTATTCGCGCCAGCGATAGCTTGTCGGGATCGCGTGCTTGGCCGAGAGCGCGACGAGCCGGTCGCGCTGGCTGTCGAAGAAGGGCTCTGCTGGAACGATGAGGCCGTCGACGCGCAGCTTGCGCAAATCCTCGAAAGCGTTCTCCAGGTCGCGCTCGGTGCTCGCCTGAAGCAGGTGCAGCTCGAGGCCGAGCGCGCGCGCCGCCTGGCGCGCCAGCGCCGCTTCCTCATCGCCGCTTGGATTGGACGGGTTCACGAGGTAGGCCATCACGACCGCGCTTGGGACCATATCCTTCAGCACCTCGACCGATTTCGCCGCGAGCTCCGTCGTCAGCGTTGCCAAGCCGGTGACGTTGCCTCCTGGCCGAGCGAGGCTTGCGACGATGCCGAAACCGACCGGATCGGGCGCCCCGGAGAAGACCACCGGGATCGTCGCGGTCGCAGCCTTGGCGGCGAGCGCCGAGGGAGCGCCCCCGGCCGACAGGAGCACCGCGACGTTCAGGCCGACGAGCTCCGCCGCAAGCCCGGGCAGCTGCGCATAGCGCCCCTCCGCCCAGCGGAACGCGATCGCGACATTGCGCCCCTCGACGAAGCCGGCTTCGGCCAAGCCTTTGCGGAACGCCGCGACGACGGTCGCCGACTCGCCCGGCGACCGGCTGCTCAGGAAGCCGATCGTCGGCGCGGCCGGCTGTTGCGCGCCCGCCGCCAGCGGCCACGCCGCCGCGGCGCCAAGCCCCGCAAGCATCTCCCGCCGCCTCATTCGATCACCTCGTCGGCGAGCAAGAGCAATGGGCGAGGCACGTCGATGCCAAGCGTCCGCGCCGTCTTGAGGTTCACGACGAGTTGGAACTTCGCCGGGCGTTCGATAGGCAGATCAGCAGGGCGAGTGCCTGCGAGCACCCTTGCAACGATCTGCCCCGATTGACGATAGAGGTCATTGACGTTCGGTCCGTAAGCGAGCAATCCGCCGCTGAACGCGAACTCCGGGAAGAGCGAGACCGCCGGAAGCCGGTGCTCCAGAGCGAGTTCCGCCGTCAGCGCCGGGTTCGATCCGAAAACCGGCGAGGACAGCAAGACGGCCCCCTCGACGCGTTTGGACTGCGCCGAGCCAAAGGCGCGCCGCATCGCCGCGGCGCCCTCCACCTCGATGAGCTCGACCTTGACGCCCAGCAGATCGGCGGCTCGGCGGGCTCCCTCGAGCTGCAGCGTCCCGGTGCTCGGGTCCCAAAGAATGGCGATGCGAGAAAGGTTCGGCAGAACCGCGCGAAGCAGCTCGAGCCATTTTGTGCTGAAGTCAGGGAAGTCGAGGAAGATGCCGGTCAAGTTGCCGCCGGGCCTCGGCAAGCTGGACACGAAACCGGCCGCTATGGGGTCGGACTCCAGATCGAGCGCCACCGTCGCGACGTTCGGCGCGGCGGCGAGCGCCGCCCGAACAGCCGCCGGTCCGGTGACGAAGAGCACATCAACCCGCTCCGCGGAGATCTCCCTGGCAAGTGCGGGAAGGCGCTCGGCGTCGGCGCC
>Ga0136846_1239057_pt1 | contig 20982 bp, 18 predicted proteins | sample HopSoiMetagenom2_FD_96841 | JGI IMG/M metagenome (GOLD analysis project Ga0136846, IMG submission 96841) | Grasslands soil microbial communities from Hopland, California, USA - 2 Assembly 2016 (version 4) | ecosystem: Environmental > Terrestrial > Soil > Grasslands | place: USA: Hopland...
GGGTGCGCGACCCGATTCTCCGAATGGCGCGCGCCAACGGGATCACGGTCAATGCAATCTACGTGGTCGATCAATCGCGGCAGACGACGCGAGTCAGCGCGAACGTGAGCGGGCTGCTGGGCACCACCCGCATCAGCCTGAACGACAACCTGCTCAATCGGGCGTCACTCGAGGAAACCGAGATGGTCATGGGCCATGAGATGGGGCATTACGTGCTCAACCACGTGACCACGAATCTGCTGGAGGTATCGCTGCTCATCGCCATCGGACTGGCCTTCAGCGCCCGAGCCTTCGATCGGCTCAGGGCGCGGCATCCGCAATGGGGTGTCGAATCGAGCGCCGACGTGGCCGGTCTTCCGCTCCTCGTCGGATTAATGACCCTTTATCTGCTGATCGTGACACCGCTCACAAACACTGTCACGCGCACGAGCGAGTACGAGGCCGATCTCTTCGGGCTCAACGCCTCGCGCCAGCCGGACGGATTTGCGAATGTGACGCTGAAGCTGGGCGAGTACCGCAAGATGGCCCCCGGCCCGATCGAGGAGTTCCTTTTCTTCGATCATCCAAGCGGCCGGACGCGTATCTATACCGCGATGCGCTGGAAGGCAGAAAATCTCGATCTGCACCCGGCGCGCTGACCTTATTCGTCACACCGTATCGGCTCGCTCACGGCCGAGCCCCTAGGGCAGGTCGAAGGCCCGCGGGAAATGCGCGTCTTTCACGTCGCGCAGTCCGGCCGCGACGCCGAGTCGATGCAGGTCGCGCATGTTCTCGGGCGCGTCCATGGCGGTCAGGTTCTCGACCGGGATGGTCGCGGACTCCGCTTTCCCCAGCAGCTTCTCGATACCGTCGGATCCGAGGTTGGCGTCGTAGCGCGCGTAACTCAACAGCGCCTTTCCACCCAGGAGGTCGCCTTCGAGCGTGCCGAGCTCGCCGTCGATCTGTCGCGCCGTCGGACTGGCCGACATCCATTGCAGCAGCGCCTCCTGCATGCCCGCCACGTCGTCCATCAGCGACAGCAGCGACCGGAAGGCGTGAGCTGCGGCAATTTCCGACCGGCGGATGACCGTGGTGGCACTCCCGGTGCCCACCGAGACGAGCAGGAGCTTGTCCTCGCCGGTCGGCCAATTGACGTTGTACCCACCGAGCGTCGCATACATGAATGCCTGGAAGGCGGGGTTGTTGAACGGACTGACGCCGCCGTCGATAAAATCCCCGTACACGGGCACGTGCCCCGGCAATGCCGCCACAGTGATCCGCTCCGGGTCGAAGTAGTCGGGGGCGGCGGTCGACGCACGCACCGCCTGCCACAGCAGGTAGTCGCCGTTACCGATCGTGCCTCCGGGCCTGGAGCTGAAATATTTTCCCTTCGGATTGTTGCTGACGGGCCACGGGCTGCTCGTATCCAGCCGCTTGATCACGGCCAGAAAACCGGTTCGGAGATCGCGGCTGCCGAGCGTCGTCTGATCCCCGTAAACCTTCTTCAGCTCCTCGATGAGCAGGCGCTCGTCGTAGCGCGCCCGCACGAATCCCTGCCGCAGGAGGCTGCGCTGAAAGACTTTCTCCCCAAGCTCGAAATACTTGGTGGCGACATCCTTCACACTCCATCCGAGAGCCAGCGTGGCGGCGATGATCGCTCCGGTGGACGTGCCGGCGATCAGATCAAAATAGTCGGACAACCGGAATTGGGTGGCGCCGCCGTGACGCTCGCGCAGCGTATCCTCGATGTGCTGAAGGATGCCGAGCGTCAGAATGCCGCGAAGCCCGCCGCCATCGAGGGCGAGGATCCGCTTGGGAGGACCACCGACAAAATGATCGTCGAGGGTCGGGGTCCGGTAGGGCATCGAATGGTCCTCTGGCGCCACCTGAAGCGCGCCGAAACAGAGGAGCGATTCTACATCCGCGACAGCCGGCCGGCCGTGAGGATCATGAGGTTCGCTGATACATCCGCTCGAAGACATCCTTCGAGACGGCGTAGCCGTCGCGGCCTTCGGGTTCGTTGTAGACGAGGTAGTCGCCTGTCTGATAGTGCGTGCTTCCCTCCTTGGTGTGGACTTCGCCCGGCCCACTCGCGATTTCCGCCCAGACCGGACCGACCTTCACATATGTCCCTGGTCCCGTTGCACGGTACGTTCGAGAAAAACTCTCGCGGTCCACGGTGTACGTGTCGCCGTTGTTGTTGACGAGCCAGTCTCCCGCCTTGCACCTCTGGGTGCCTCCCCATTTCTGATAGCTGAACCCGGTCGTGTCGAGATCGATTTGAACGGCAATGACGCTTTCGGTCTGGCGTTTCACGTACGTATGCCGCATAGTCACAAGCCTCCGCTGGACCGAAACACGTCACCCGGCAACACTCGGGCGGTTCCATTCACGGATTCAGTGCGGACAGTGCGCCCAGCTGCTCGAGCATCGAATCAACCATCCACTGATCCGTGCCCTTGCTGATCGTATCGCGGAGCGTCTCCGCTTCGGCCTGCCGCCCGAGCCCGAGCAGCGCTTCGACCTTCGTCGCATTCGCCCAGAACTGATCGGCCGGCGCCAGGGTTCCAGCGAGAGCCGTGTCGCACAGGGTGAGCACCTCACGGCGAATGCGCCTGGCCAGCACACGGTCCGTTGTTGCCTCGTCTCCCTCGCTGACGGCCGCCCGTACGTTCAGCAGAAACGCAAAGTTGATGCCGTTGTAGTAATCGTCCTTGATGAAGTAGCCCCGCGCATACGATCGAATCGCCGTGTCGAGGTCGTGGCGCTGCCTGCCGACTTCCCAGAGCCGCTTATGAATCGCGCCCCAGATGCCGACGGTCTCCGCGTCGGATGAGGTATGCGGCTTCAGTACCTCGAGAGTGGCCTGTGCGTCCTTCAGCGATTGAAGCATGTCCGGCAGCCTGGATTTGTAGGTCGCCAGCGCAAGCTGCTGGATGAGGTACGAATCGTTCGGCTGCAGGTTCTGCAAACGCTTCAGGACGGCGACGACAAACAGCCAGTCGGACGGCTTCGTGACCGCCTTCTTCGCCTCTTTGAAGGTTTCGAGAAGATCCGCAAGGCTCTTTTCGTCGCGGGGAGCCGCCGTCGCCGCCGGCGCAGGGGGCGCCTCGCCCCGATGATCGCTCAAGAGCTCCGGAAGAAACAGGAAGACCGGGCTGTCTGTCTCGCGGCGCCCGACGATGGCGGAAATCTTCTGCGTCAGGACGTCCCGCATGCGCATGACCTCGCGAAAGCCAATTTCTTTGCCGAGATGTTCGTACTTCGTGATGCTCAGGTGATTGAGATCGAACGGAAACGCAAACTGCTGTTCGGCGATGACAATCGTCGTATGGGGGCGGAGTGCGTGCCGGACACCCAGCTCGTAAATCGCGTTGACGTTCGACGTGGACAAATCGGCGATGACAAGGTCTGCCGAAAGCAGGTTCTCGTACATCGGTTTGTCGATCACCGTCGAATGGATGATCTTGTCCGCCCGGATGCATTCCAGGCCTGATGCCGTGACCGCCGGCTCGATGATGTCTTCGTAGGTGCGATTGAGGTTCAGGACGCGCTGGGGATTGGAGTAATAGTCGGTCTTCTCGCCGAAGCCCATCACCACGAAACACGTCATCCCGTTCGATGCTCCATCAGGCATAGTGCGAACATTGGCGCTTTCGCGCTTCTCGGTCAAGCGCGCGAAATGCCGACCGGCGCGCGCCGTCTGTTCCTATAATGTCCTGGCAAGGAGGGACGTCGACCATGGACCCCAAGAGACGTGCGCTACTGGCGGCAGGTGCTGCGGCCGCGGCCGCGGCCGTTGCCCCGGGCGTGTTCGCGCAGGAACCCGCCCGCAGGGCAACCGGCAAGTTCTACGAAAAAGGCGCCGTCAAGATTTACTACGAAGAGGCCGGGGCGGGCGTTCCCCTCCTGCTGCTCCCCGGCGGCGGCTTGAACGCGACGATTGCCTTCTTCACCGGCAATCCGCCTTTCAATGCCATCGAAGAATTCAAGAGCGAGTATCGCTGCATCACCGCGGACCTGCGCAACGCGCCGAGCGGCCAGTCCACCGGGCCTGTCGAAGTGGATCGGCCATGGGAATCCTATGCGGACGACCAGCTCGGTCTGATGGATCATCTCGGCATCGACAAATTCATGGTGATCGGTTTCTGCATTGGTGGCCCGTTCATCTGGAGCCTGCTGAAGCGCGCGCCCAATCGCATCGCGGGAGCCGTGTTGGCGCAGCCCGTGGGCTGGCGTCCGGAGATGCGCGACGCGACGTACCCGGGCGCGTTCTGGAAGGGCTGGCCCGCGCAGATCGCAGCGAAGCGGCCCGAGATTGCCAGGCAGACGGCCGAGCAGTTTGTGACCGCGATGTTCGAGACCAATGCTGATTTCGTGTTCACCGTGACGCGCGATTTTGTCCGTGCGTGCCAGAACCCCGTCCTGGTCCTGCCCGACGAGGTCCCTGCCCACCCGTATGCCGTCGCGATGGAATGCGCGATGCTCGCGCCGCGCGCTGAAGTAAGCCTGTTTCCGTGGAAAGAACCGCGGGAGCGAATTCCCCTGGCGGTTCGCCAGATTCATTCCTTCCTTCGCGCACATCGTCGGGCGTAGCCGACCGCTTCCTTGCCCTTACCGTTTCCTTGCGCAACCCGAGCGCACGGAGATGCCAATCACTCAGGTCCTTCGCATAGGATGTGACGCGTCCACGCCGTGTGCAGCAGAAACAGCCGCGCTGGCACTTTCATGCGCATGCTGCGGGACGAATCTAATGGGGGAGAAGTCATGACGACACGCCTTTCATGGGTGGTTTTCATCGTCGCACTGCTCGCGGTGCTCGCGAGCGTCTCACGGATATTCGCGCAGGGCGATGCCAGCGAGCACGCCAGGAGTGAACGGGCCGAACGAGAGAAGAATGATCATGGTCACGGAACACACCGGAGCGAGTGGCGAACGATTGGTCACGATCCACGAAATTCCCGCAGCCAACCGTTCGAACACAAGATCGGCCCGGAGAACGCAAGCCGCCTGGCGCTGAAGTGGGCGGCGGCGACGACGGGAGACGTCTCGGCGACGCCGGCCGTCGTCGACGGCGCCGTATATTTCGGAGACTTCGGCGGCACGCTCTGGAAACTCGACGCGGAGACAGGCGACACGATCTGGTCGCATCTGGTCTCGGACTATACGGGCATCGCAGGAGATATCGCGCGCACGAGTCCCTCGGTGTCGGGCCACACGCTGATCGTCGGGGACCTGAAGCACCCTGACATGCTCGGCATCGACACGGAGACCGGAGATCTCCGCTGGATCACCCAGGTGCATCCGGATCCGAAAGGCATCATGACGGGCTCTCCCGTTCTCGTTGACGACACGATCTACACCGGCGTGTCCGCGTCGGGTGCCTCGGGACCGGGTGCAACCTTCCGCGGTGCGATCGTCGCTCTCGACGCGCACACAGGCCGGATCCTGTGGACGACATATTCGCTGCCGGACAATGGCGGAGTGGCTGGCGGCTACGCCGGCGCCACGATGTTCTCTCCGCCCGCCGTGGATCGTTCGGCAGGGCTCGTCTACGGCACATTCGGGCAGCCGTACACGGAGCCCGCCGGCGTAACGGCCTGTCATGCGGCTCACGGCGGCTTCACCGAATCATGCGAGCAGCCCGGCGCCTACCTGAAGTCCGTCGTCGCGTTCGACCTGAAGACAGGCGCGCCACGTTGGTCGTACCGGGTGCAAGGCCACACTCCGTGGATGCAGGCGTGTGGGAACCTGCCATCCGCCGTGACGTGGTGCCCCGCCGAGGCGGATGCGGAGAAACGGGATCTGGGCGGCTCCGGCGTCAACGTGATGCGGCTCTGGATGCACAGGCGCGGGCGCGACGTCGTCGGGATTGGAGAGAAGAGCGGCGTCTACACGGTCCTCGACGCGAAGACCGGAGCGTTCATCTGGAGCACCCTCGTCGGTCCGGGCGGCGACCAGGGCGGGATGGAATGGGGCACGGCGTTCGACGGCGAGCGCATCTATGTGTCGATCACCAATCACCACCATATTCCGTACAAGCTGACCGAAAACGGCGCGATCGGGAACACCACCGTGACGGGCGGCTCATGGGCCGCACTGGATCCGACGACGGGCAAAATCCTGTGGCAGACGGCCGATCCTCAACTCGAAACGCTCCCTGGCCTCGGCATCGTCGGCGTGTGGGACCTCGCCCCCGTGACGGTCGCGAACGGGGTCGTGTACGTGTCGTCCATGGCCAAACTCGCCAATCAGAACCAGCTGTTCGCGCTCGACGCGGCGACGGGCGAGATCCTGTGGCAGCTCGGTGCCGGGAGCTCTGTCAACGCGGGTCCCGCTGTCGTCGACGGCACTGTCTACTGGGGTTCGGGGTACTCGAGATCGGGCGTGGAAGGCAGCGGCAATAACCGGCTCTACGCGTTCAGCATCGATGGGCGGTAGTCTACAGCATGGAATTTCGACGACTCGGCAACACGGGCCTGTCCGTGTCCCGCATCTGTCTCGGGTGTATGAGCTATGGAGACCCGGACGCATCGGTGCCCGGCGCCACGGCACGCTGGGAGTGGGCCCTTCGGGAGGATGAGTCGCGGCCGTTCTTCAGACGCGCCCTCGAACTGGGCATCAATTTCTTCGACACGGCCAATGTCTATTCCGTCGGGGCCAGCGAAGAGATCACCGGCCGCGCCCTGCGCGAGTTCGCACGGCGGGAAGACGTCGTGATCGCCACGAAGGTCTGGGGTGCGATGCGCCCCGGGCCCAATGGCAGAGGCCTGTCCCGCAAGGCGATTCTCCACGAAATCGACGCGAGCCTGAAACGGCTCGGCACAGACTACGTGGACCTCTATCAGATTCATCGCTGGGACCCCGACACGCCGATCGAAGAAACGATGGAAACTCTTCACGATGTCGTCCGCATGGGCAAGGCCCGATACATCGGCGCTTCGTCCATGTACGCATGGCAGTTCGCGAAGGCGCAGCACCTGGCCGCGACGCGCGGCTGGACGCGATTCGTCTCGATGCAGGATCATTACAACCTGCTCTATCGTGAAGAAGAGCGCGAGATGATCCCACTCTGTCGCGACCAGGGCGTGGGGCTGATCCCGTGGAGCCCGCTCGCTCGTGGCCGGCTGGCGCGCGCTCCGGAAGAAAAGCCGACGAAGCGATCGGAAACCGACCGCTTCGGCAGCACGCTCTACGCGTCGATGGCGGAGGCGGATCGGCGCGTCCTGAGCGCAGTGGACGCGCTGGCGAGGGCGCGCAACCTCTCGCACGCGCACGTCGCCCTCGCATGGCTCCTGCACAAGGACGCCGTGACAGCCCCCATCGTCGGCGCGACGAAGATGGCGCACCTCGAGACGGCGGTCGAAGCCGTATCCGTCAAATTGTCGCCGGAGGAAGTCGCGGCCCTGGAAGCCGCATACGTCCCGCATCCCATCGCGGGCCACAGCTAAAGCTTTCCTTTCGGAAACAGTGCGGACCTTCGCGAACATTTCGAATGTAGTGCGGACCTTCAGATCCGCCATTGGCCAGGTCGACAGTAGAGATCACACATGACACAGACGGTTCGGGGACGACGGGCGGCGGTGACGGGAGCCGCGAGCGGGATCGGCGCCGCGACCGCTCGGAAGCTGATGGCGGACGGCTGGCGCGTGGCCTGCCTCGATCGCAACATCGACGGAGCCAGGACCACGGCCGGAGATGACGGCATTGCCGTTCCGATCGACGTCGCGGACGAGGTGTCGACCGCTGCGGCGTTCGCGGCCGTGCGCGAGGCGTTCGGCGGACTCGACGGGCTGGTCACCGCTGCGGGCGTCATCGAAACGACGCCGTTCTTCGACACCACCGTGGAGCAGTTCCGCCGCCTGTTCGACATCAACGTGATCGGATCGTTCCTGAGCGTGCGCGAAGGCGCGAAACTGATGGAATCGGGAAGCCGCATCTGCATGGTGGCCAGTATCTCCAGCTATACAGGCGGCGGCTACGTCGCCACCGGCGCCTACGCGACCAGCAAAGGTGCGGTGCTGACGATGATGAAGAGCTGTGCGAGGGCGCTCGGTGACAAAGGCATCGCCGTGAACGCTGTCGCGCCAGGGTTCATCGACACGCCGTTTGTCGCGTCGGCCATGAGCGACCCCGTGGGGCGCGCGCAAGTCGTGGCGGCAGTCGGCAAAGTGGGCAAGGCGGAACAGATTGCCGAAGCGGCGGCCTGGCTGATCTCGCCGAACGCCGACTTCGTGCACGGCGCCACGCTCATCGCGGACGGCGGGATCCTCATGCGGTGATCGGCACCGGCCCTTGCACGAGGTCGGTTACTGCCAGCCGCCGTTGCGCTTCTCCACGGGCAGGATCCGCATGAATGCTTCCACGGCGTGGATCTGGCGATCGTAGACCTTGAACATTTCCCAGACTGTCAGCTGATCGCCGCCGCGCTCGCGCACGCCCCACGCCATGCGCAGCCAGACGATCCCCATGCGCTCGTCGACGGCGACTACACGCGTCTGCACGTCGCCCAGCCGCTGGAAGATCGTGAGCGGCTGGGTGGAGATGTTCCGGCAGTCGGGTGCGAACTTGCACTCGGGCCCCGCCATCACCTGGCCGTTCTCAAACCGATAGGCATCTGGCGCGAACGGGGCGTTGACGGCGGCGAAGGTCTTCGCGGCATTCAGCCCTTCCGGATAGTGCAGCGCGGCCTTGATCGCGTCGTCGCGGGTGGCGAGCTGTTCGGAACGAGGTGCGTAGTTCATGACCGCGCTGCCCGCGCTCAGGCCGTCGATATTGAAGATGAGCCCTTCCGTCCGGCCGCGCGTGGCGACGAGTTCGACTTCCGTGAGCTTGTCCGCGGCGACTTTCAACCGCACGACCAGGAGCACGGGCGCACCGGACTCCTCGACGACGACGTGGGCGCCGGCTACGCCCCCGCGCTCGTCGATGATGTCCTGGCGGAAGCCGCGCAGACGCGTCACGGTCGCGACGAGGCCCACCTTGGCGATCGGCTTTTCGACGGCATCCTCGGTGACGCGGAGCGTGTCGGCAACGGCGAGGCCGCTCACGTCGTGCTTGAGCAGCGCATAGAGTAACTGCGTGACTTTGCCGCGCAGGCACTCGCGGTCACATGCGGGCGTGGCCTGTTGCGCCGCGCTCGCGGCGGCACCGCACGTGCCACAAACCAGCAGGAGTCCGGCAATCAGGCTCTTCTTCACGTTATCCTCCACGTGCGCGGCTTCGCACGCGCTCTCGCGCGCCTGGTGCGGCGCCTGGCGACGGCAGCTTATCAGGATATTCACCGACGATGCCGGCGTGATGCCCGCGCCGGCAATGCAGTCTTCCCCGCCAGAGTTCAATTTCCGCTGCGCGCTCCTGTAGAATCGGCGGATGATGAATCGCGTACTTTTAACGGCCTGGCTGTTCCTCGCGATTGCTGTTCCCGCTGCCGCCCAGCAGAGCGCACCGCAGGGGCCGCCGACGGTCACCGGGTTCCTGCGCAACCTCTACAACGGCAACAAGAACAGCGTGCTCCGTGTCGCCGAACGGATGCCCGAAGAGTTCTACGGGCTCCGGCCCGGCACGCAGGAGGAGGTTCGCACGTTCGGGCAGCATGTTGCCCATATCGCGACGTTCAACTACCTGTGGTGTTCGCAAGCCAAGGGCGAGCCGAATCCGAACGCCGGTCGCGATCTCGAGAAGACGTTGAAGGCGAAAGCGGAGATCATCAAGGCAGTCACCGACGCGTTTGCGTATTGTGACCCGGTGTACGCGGCGCTCACCGATGCCTCGGGAGCGGAGGTCATCGCGATCACGCAGGAGAACGGCCGCCAGCAGCAGCAGACCCGCGCCGGCCTGCTGATGTTGAACGTCGTGCACAGCAACGAGACGTACGGCAGCATGGTGACGACACTCCGGATGAAGAACCTCTCACCCCAGCCGGCGCGCTAGCCAGCTCGTGCCTGCCAGCCTTGTCCGAAGGATCGCTGCCGCCGTTACGGCGATTTCTGGTGCGTTCGCCGCAACGGTCCTGGCGACGGCCGTCCCTCCCGGCAACTGGGGACTGGACCGGATTGACCAGCGCGCCGGGACGAACAACAGCTTCGTATTCGGCGCGACGGGCAGGGGCGTGAACGTCTATGTGATCGACACCGGTGTTCTGGGATCACACGACGATTTTCGCGATCGAACGGATCCACAGCATCACAGCCGCGTCACGTATGTCGGCCACTTCTGCGCCGCCGATGGTATGCCGCAGCCGCGCTCCCCCGAGACATACGTCGGCAACGATGGCTACGATGGCCACGGCACACACAACGCCAGCTTCGCCGCAGGCAATACCTATGGTGTCGCCAGGGACGCGCGAATCTTCTCGCTTCGCGCCCAAAGCCATGACGTCAAGGAAGGGCCGAACTGCGGCGAAACGGAGCGTGATGCCGCCGCGGTGTCCGCGGCCGTCAAATGGATCACGGCGCACGGACGACGTCCCGGGGTGGTGAACATCAGCTTCGCGTTTGACAGGGCGCCGGACGACTTGCAGCGCGCCATTCACGCATCAGTTCAGGCGGGCTTCGTCTACGTCCTCTCGGGCAAGACCGGCGGCACGGGCCATTGGGGTAATTCCCTGCCGAGTGAGACGATGATCGTTGGCGGAACGAGAGCCGACGATACTCCTATCGGTAGAGACTACGGTTCGGACCTCGCGTTGTTTGCGCCAGCCGAAGGACTGTACGGCGCCGGACTCGCCTCGGCCACGGACGTGTCGATTCCCGAAGCCGCGGGCTTTTGTCCTCCGTTGTGTGCGGGTGATTCCTTCGCGGCGCCGTTCGTGAGCGGCGTCGCCGCGACGTACTTGGAGCAGCATCCGCAGGCATCGCCGGCTGCGGTGCGTACCGCGCTCGTGTCAGGCGCGACGATGATCAGCACGTTACCCCGACCCTTGTTGTATTCCAGGCTCACCCCCGTGCCGGTGACGTTCAACTAGCGGCCTGACCCAGCCTGTCACCCCTCCGAGTACTCATGGTTTTTACCGGAGGACACCATGGAAATCTGGGGACTCGGGCTTGGGGCAGCCTTGGCCCTCTGGCGATATTTCTTCGACGTGGACTGGGTGCTGAGGGTGAAGCTGCGGAGACGTCGAAAGCGAAACCATCGCGGCTGAAGGGTCACGGCTCGAACGCGCTTCTTCGATCGGTCGAGCCTTCGCAAATTCCAGGCAAAACTTCGGGGCACCTCTGCGGCGGACGCGCGTGGGTCATAGAATTGGACCATGACAGCACGGATCGCTCGAACCATCGCCGTCGGCGTATTCACGATAGGAGTGTCGGCGCACCTGACGTGGACGACTCACGCGGCCGGCGCGCAGACCAGAAACGATGGGGCATGGCGTACTCGTACGCCGTGGGGCGACCCCGATCTGCACGGTGAGTGGACGACCGAGGGCGAGTACGGCGTCCCGTTCGAGCGGCCCGCCCAGTACGGCACGCGCCAGTTCCTGACCGACGAGGAGTACGCGAAGCGCATGCAGGACATCCGTGTCCGCGATGAGCAGGACCTGGCCCGCGTGGACGTCCTCTCCGGCCCCGTGCCGGGCGCAGGCGCCCCTATTCCGCACTGGCGCGAATACAACACCACGTCTCGGCGCACGTCTCTCGTCGTCGATCCGCCTGACGGCCGTCTTCCGCCGCGCATTCCGACAGCCGCGCCGATTCCCGTGCAGCGGTGCGGCAGCCTGCTCGGCGGCGAGCCCTGCGACTCGTACGACGAGTACGGCCTCGGCGTCCGCTGCATCGTCCACGGCGGAGGCTTTCCCGACGCGATGATTCCGGCGGTCTACAACGCCAACATGCGCATCGCGCAGGCTCCGGGCTACATCGCCATCACGTACGAGCTGATTCACGACACGCACATCATTCCGATCGAGACGGCGGCGTCGAAACGCCCGCCGCTGTCGCCGAAGATCCGCATGTACATGGGCGACGCACGCGGCCGATGGGACGGAACGACGCTGGTCGTCGAGACGAGCAATCTCAAAGCGCCCAACCGCGGGTCGTCGCCGCGGCTTCGGCTGACGGAGCGGTTCACGCGGGTGAGCCGCGATGCCATGCAGTATCAGGTGACCTTCGACGACGCCGCGACGTGGACGGCGCCGTGGACGGCCGCGCTCGACATGAAGTCGCGTCCCGACAACGCCGGCGTGTTCGAGTACGCGTGCCACGAAGGCAACCACGGCATGAGCAACATGCTCTCCGCGGCGCGGGCGCTCGAACGAACGACGCGATGATATCGGCCGGTCAGTGGCCGCTGGCCGTGGCCGGGAACTGCTTGCGCTGCAGCGACCACTGCGCGTCCTGACACAACCCGCAGTTCTCACCGACGAACCGCGCGGCGCTCTGCATGTCGCCACGAAGCTGCCAGTCGAGCCAGCTCACGGCGACCGATGCCGCCGCGCCTCCGTTCGGCTCGAGGAACGTGCCGCCGTGCCCGACGGGGAGATTGGCCACAGCGACCGGCACGTGCGTGATCCGAGCGAAGTCGTCCATGCCGTTGGGATACGCGATGTCTTTGGGCCCGCCGAGGATGTAGATGGTCGGCGTGTGCAGCGTCGCCAGCGCGTCCTTGCGGACGTCCATCCCAGGAATCGCGCCGGGACCGTCGTTCAGCACGCCGGTGTTGTGCAGCACCATCGTCTTCACCCGCGGATCCTTCGCCACTTGAAGCGCCTGCAGACCGCCGCAGCTCCAGCCGGAGTACGCGACGAGCGCGGGATCGATGCGGCCGAAGAGCGGGCTGCCGGCGCGGGCGTTCTCGGCGAGCGCCCAGTCGAGCGCGTCGGTCAGGTCCGACGCCTTCGTGCGGGGCGGCAGGATCTGGCCGGGCTGCGGCGCGGGACCCGGCGCGCGCGGTGGAGCGCCCGGCCCGCTCAGGATGCGGCCGCTCGCGATGACGAGATAGCCATGCGAGGCGATCTCGAGCAGGTGCAGCCGGCTGCTCGCGCCGTCGTCGGAACATCCGCCGTTGCCCCAGGCCACCACGCCCAGCTTCATGCCGCCGAGCGCGACAAGATCTTTCGGGCGGTAGACGACGTGTCCCGGCAGGGATGTGACTTCCTCTTTGAGCGCGGGGAAACGACCAGTGCCCGGCGTGTCGGGCCGATTGTTGCTGTCGGCGCTCTGCGCCGCTCCAAGAGCGCCCGTGGACGCGAACACGAGCGCCGCCAGCAGCACGTGACTGACGGCACGGCGGATGTCATGACTGGTCATGCGCGGCAGTATCGCATAGAAGCTTTGCGTCAGGGCGAAACGAAGCATGCTCAGCCGGGCGGCGCGACGCGCAGTTCCACGACAATGCCGTTGTCGTCTGCGAAGCGCAGGACATCCGCTTCGTCGGGCGACGGCAGTACACGCGTTCCCAGCTCACGCAGGCGGCTCGCGAGCGCGTCGCGGTCGAAGGCAGCGACACGGATCGCGTAGTGCGCGATGCGGGGGGCTCCGGTTGTCTGTTCCAGTCCCAGGCGAGTCCCACGCTCCAGCTGAAACCACACTCGTCCGTTCGCGTCGCGCGGGCGCGCAGTCGACGCGCCGTAGAGCGCGCGATAGTACGCGAGCGACCGCTCGAGGTTCGACACCTGCAGCAGCACGTGATCGACGCCCCTCGGCGAGACCACGCCTTCGCCTTCGACGGGCAGCGGTGACGTGACCGCGGCGGTGACGAGTCCGGCCGGCGGCTGGAACAATTGCAGCTCGAGGCCGTCCGGATCGGGCCACATCCCGATCGGCCCAGGCGCCGTCGCCTGTGACGGCAGTCCCGCGGACCGGAGGGCGGCCGCGAATGCGTCGCGGGCGTACTCCTTCGTGAGCACGCAGTAGTGCCCAATGACAGGCGCGCGTCCTTGCGCCGCGCCGATGGCGATGTACCCCACCTGCCTGTCGGCGGGAAGATCGCCGAGCAGCACGAAGTATCGCAGCGTGTCACGGACTGGCTGCTGGTGCAGCGTCGTCCGGAAGATGCGCGCGTAGAACCGGGCTGAGGCGGCAGGATCCGGCACGACGATGTCGAGGTGTTCGATGCCGAGATTCGCAAGCGGCAGCGACGCCTGCGCCATGACGCGCTCGCCCAGCAACGCGACGCCCGTCGTGACCAGCAATCCGGCGGCAACGCTCGCTACGAGACGGAGCACGGCGATCCTCACGCTACCTCCCGGCCTCGCCCGCGTGGACCGTGACCACGGCGCGGCGGATGGCGTAGTCGTCGATACCACTGGCCCTGGCAGACTCGTCGCGCCAGGTCACCTTGTACGCCGGCGATTTCAGGTTCGCACCCTGCAGCAGCATCGCCAGCTGCTCGGCACGCCGTTTCCCGATGTCGGACTCCTCCAGCATGACCTGTCCATTCGACAGGCGCGCCGCAGCGCGGTAGCCGACGATCTCGACGTCGCGCGCATTCACGGCCCGCGCGAACTCGAGCATGTCCGTCAGCACTCGCGCGTGGTTGAACCCGACCAGAGCATCGAAATCGTACGGCACGAGGAAGTCCCTCGTCGACGGCAGAACGGCCGGCGACTTCTTGTCCGGGGGCGGGGCGTTATCGAATGCCAGCCGTCCTTTGCTCGGGCCCGGTGGCCGCGGCGGCTCGAACGTGAGGTTGTATCGCTCTTCGGCGGGCAGCATCGTGTTGCACGACGCGTCGGGCTCGGGTATCACCGACAGGTGTACGGGCTTCAGGACGATGCCGCCGCAGATGGGGGACTCGGCGGACACGGTGCCTTCCACCAGCACGCGGTGGCCGAGCCATGGCGGCGTGACGGGCGAGGTCACGTCCGACTGAATCGTAAGGAAGTACAGCTGTCCGTTGTACTCGGCCAGCCAGCACGGCACCGACGCGGTATCGCGCACGATGGGACAACTCACGAAGTTCCTTCGGGGCTCGTCCGCGCCGAGCACCGCCGCGACGGGCACGAGGAGGCCTGCGAGCAGCAGCGCGGTGCCGCAAATCACATGACGCGCGTTCATCAGAGCGCCCCCAGAAAGTTGACGAGGTCCTGCTTCTCCTGCTCCGAGTAGCCGATGTTATAGCGGCGGTCGTAGAAGTCTGCCAGCTCGCGCAGCGTCGCGGCGGACCCGTTCGAGAAATAGGGCGCGCGCGCCGCCAGCCCGCGGAACTGCTCCATGACGATCGTCCCGACGTCGTTGCAGAGGCCCGAGATGAGGCCGCGCCCGGGATCCTGCGTGTAGATCACGCGTCCGAGGAACGGATGCGGCCGCACTCCCGGCTTACAGGTGACGCGGAACAGCGGCATCTGCGGCCTGGCCTCCGTCCACGGATTCAGCGGCACTTCCGTCGCCCACGGCAGATTGGTCGTGCCGATGTCCATCCAGCCGTTCGCCGTATCCATCCCTGTCATGTGCATCCCGTGGCAGGTGGCGCACGTTCGCTTCACGGGATTGCCGAGGCCGACCGAGTTGAGATGCATCGAGTCCCTGATCCAGAACGTGCGGAACATGAACACGTCGTGGCCCCGCGCAATGGACTCGCGCGACGCACTCCGTGCGTTCTCGGTCTCGTCACCGGTCCGCGGCAGGTGCGTCCACTTCCCGGCCAGTGGAAAAACATAACGCGTGGTGTTGTTGCCAAGCACGCCGGCATCGTCCGCGGCGAGATTGCGAGGTCCGAAAGCGGGCGGCCCATCCGGCTCGACGAGGCTGCCGGCGTCCCGGCGCGCGACCTGTGCGATGTACACCTGCCGCTCGAAGGCCGTGATGCGCGCCGTCTGAGCGGCGCTGAGTGTGCCCGCAAGCTGCAGGTGAGTGCTGGCGGCGTCCTGCGCCTGCACGGCCAGCGTGGCGGCGCGCGCATCGGACATCAGGTTCATGCTCGTCGGCTTGCCCGTCTCGGGATCGGTTGCGGACGGCATGCCGTTCTTGCCGATGAACGGGCCGACGCCGAAGTTCTGGTGGGTCGTGTACTTCGTGTTGGCCACCGGCCGCGGCCGCCGGTACACCGAGATGGTGGGCGTCGCGCTGTTCAGTCCGTACCGGGGATCCATGTTGCAGCCGCCCGGGTCGCGCACGACTTCGATCGTGAACTCGGGATCGATCCGCGTGCCGTCGGCGCGCAGCGGGGGCCACGGCAGCGCGACCCGGAACAGACCTCGATCGAGCAGCTGCGAGTGAGAACGGGGATCGCCGGGCGGGAGGCTGGGACAGTTCATGCCGTCCACGGCCGCAAACAGCGGGTCCTTGCCGCCGGTCGCCGTCCACCGCTCTCGAATGGTGCGCACCGACAACGACATGGCGTCGGACGGCTGGTGACACGTGACACAGGCGCGCCCGTTCGTGCCGATAGCCTCGAAAAACGGATGGCCCTTGGTGTCGAGCTGACCCGACGTGTTCAACACCCCGAGCTGGCCCTGCTCGTTGTCGTACGTCGCGAACTCCGGCAGCGGCGTCCCCTGTCCCGGACTCCACCACGACGCGGTTGATTTCGTCGAGAGCGACGCCGCGGCGACGAAGGCGGCCGAGAGCGACAGGGCCAGAAGCGTCGAATGCGACTTAATCATCGGGGCTTATTGTCATGCAACCGAAGACGGGAGGCCTGCTCAAAGATCGGTCAAATCTCACCGGGTCCTGACGATCGCGTTCGCAGCAATCTGGATTCCTTCGGCGTTCCAGTGCGTGTCGTCCAGCCAGTAAATGTACCTGCCCTGCTGGAACCGCGCGCGCTCGTTCAATACAGCGGTGTATTCGGCTCGAGCCCGCACAAGACACGTCCGTGCAGTTCGACGGCCGTCGGAGCGTGCATGATCGCGTGATTCGCGAGCGCCTGCATGTCGCGCTGAAACCGCTGGATCGGCACCTGTGACTGGATGGACGAGGCGCCGCTCGCGTAGAAGAGCGAATCGACGGCCTCGCGCGCCAGGCCCGTCGCGTAGCCGATATGCGCCCGCGATCGGACGCGGTCCTGCAGCGTCAGCGCCCTGCCCTCGAGCCCATCCAGCAAGGCCGCGGCGCGCTGCACGTGCGCGGTGGCCGAGTCGATCTTGAGAGATGCCTCGCCAACCTGGAGGTGTGTGATGGGAGCGGCGGACTTGTCCGCGTATGTCGTGTACATGATGCCGCGGCCGGGGAGCCGATCGAAGAACGCTTCGTACGCGCCACGGGCAATACCGAGCGGCGTACCTCCAGCGTTCACCACCAGGACCTGCGCCAGCGGGTAATTGAAGTAGGGGTCGTGGCTGTTGTGGCGTTCCGGGTACCGGCCTTCGACCATGTCGGGCAGCGGGAGCACGCGATGGGCGGGAACGAACACGCCTTCCGCTACGACGGTATTGCTGCCGGTGCCGGCCATCCCGCTCGCGTACCAGTCGTCGAGAATCGTCAGCTCGCGGCTTCGGACGAGGGCGCAGTGCGGGGCAGGGTCTCCCCCATCCGGCGCCGCGAGCGCCACCACCAACGTCCACTCGGCACCGTGGCATCCGGTGTTGTACGGCCAGCGCCCATTGACGATGAAGCCTCCGTCCTGACGACGGGCCGTGCCTGTCGGAGAGAACACGCCGGCGATACGCGGAACACGTCCGGCAAATATTTCATCCTGCGCCTGATCAGGGAACCCACTCGCGGTCCAGGCCATGGCGCTGTAGATCGTTGCGACCCACGAGGTCGAGGGACACGCGCGACCGATTGCCTCCAGGACACGATACTGCGTCTCGAAAGACGCCTCGTCACCACCGAACGTTCTCGGCGCCATCATGCGGAACACGCCCGCCTGGTCGAGGGCCTCGAGGCTGACGAGCGGCACCCGCCGCTCTTTCTCGGCGGCCGCGGCATGTTGACGAAGCATCGGCACAAGGGCCGTCGTCCGCTCGACCAGGTTCATCGCGAGATTGTGCCGCGGGCGTCTTCAAAAGTCGACCCGCGGCCCGAACCGGGCCTGACGGCATCAACGTGTCAACGGCCGGTTGCGGCTGCTCGATCGCCTGCTTGACGGAGGCGAGCGCGCTCTCGAGCGAGTCGCGCCTCCTGTCGACGACGATCCTCCGCAGGATCGACCCTTTCACGCCGGTCACGCCGTCCTGCTCGGAGGCACAGCGACCTGCTGCGGTGTCAGTCCGAGTCGGTGAAGATGTTGCGCGCGGCTCGCGCAGTCGTATCACGGCCGCGCGGGAAGGGCCTCGGCGGTACATCCACGGCGTGGATCGGCGGAACTGACGAGAATAGCCGCGTTCTCGTGTTCCATCGTCAGCCTCAGTGCGGTCCGCAGATCGACGCGCGGCTGCCACTGCAGCTGCGCCTTCGCCGCTGCATTTGACACTCGGATCGGTCTGTACAGGGATTCCGTCACACATGGGAGAAAACCCGCGGGGAGCTGCCCGTGTGTGCGCGCGTGCCAGCGGCCATACAGCCGGGACAGGGATGCAGCCGCCCAACCGGGAACGCGCAGAACACGGAGATCGCCGCCGCATCGTTGATATGCCTCAACGAGCTGCCGAGCCGTCGGCAGCTCGTCATCAACGATGTTGAACGTCTCTCCTTCCGCACGGTTCGTGAGCGCCGCGGCGGCAACCGCCGACGCGCAGTTCGCGACGTAGGTGTACGGCAGCAGCCGGTCCGGGTCGACCACGGCCAGCAGTCGGCCGAGACGCGGCCCGATCCGGTCGCTCAGCCAGTCCCTTCCCGGTCCGAAGATCACCCCGGGACGGACGACCAGGAGCGGCAACGCACGATCGCGGTACGCTTCTCGACAGACCGCCTCCTGAAGCACCTTGCTGTAGACGTAAGCGCCCCGTCGCTCGGGTGCCTGTTCGACAGCGCAACTCTCGTCAATGGCCGGGGCCGAAGCACGTGACGGCGTCGCATAAACGCTGAGGGAGCTGACGAGGACGAAGCGGCGGATGCCACACGTCAGCGCGGCGGCCGCGAGTGCGCGCGTGGCAACCACGTTCTCGCGAACCAGCACGCTCGGAGCTCCACGCAGCGCGCCGGACGCATGCACGATGACGTCACACTGCGTGAGCCAGGCGGGATCGACGGGCTCGTCGCGGAGCGACCCGTACACCAGCTCCAGCCTTCCGGAATTGTCGCCCTCGAGTGCCATCACCGTGTCGAGCAGTCGCATCGCCGCATCGGCGCGACGAACCAGGCACCTCACGATGGCGCCTCGCGCGAGCAGCTCGGCCACGAGCGGACGCCCGAGAAAGCCGCTGGCGCCGGTCACGAACACACGGCTCGGTGTCATGCCGGAACCCGTGTGGCGCGTTCGCGCGCGAGCTCGCGTTCATTGCCCAGCGCGCCGAGCACATCGTCCATGAGCAGTGATACACGATATATGTCGCAGGGATCGATCGGCGGATGGCCACCCTGTAACACCGCCTCGTAGAACGCACGAACGAGATAGTGCAGCCCGGCGAAGTACTGGAGATTCCCGCAAAGGAGGCGAACCGCGTTGCGAGCCAGGATGCCCGCGCTCTCTCTCGTGCTCGCCCACGGCGTCGCGATCTTCGAGATCAGGGATGGCAGCGCCGATGCCGCGCGCAAGCGGGTCGCCCGCGCATCGTAGTCGACCTCACACCAGCCGTCGGTGCCGTATACGCGCACATAACTGGTCGCCGGGCGCGCCCCGGTGACGAACGTCAGCGTTGCCGACATCTGTACGCCGCGCACGAGCACGTGCAGTTCCGTATCGAAATCGTACGGCGGCCTCAACCACGACGTCGCCGTCACAAGCGGCCGTTCGTCGGGCAGCAGCTGGGCAATCGCCGCAAGACCGTGCGGAATCGTGTTCTGGAAAAGCTTTCCCGGGAGCTGCCGAACCCAATGCAGATCGTCATTCGCGACGATGCGCCCGAAGGGCCCGTCGAGATCGTATGACTGAAAGAACTCCGCGTGTCTCGGCGTGCCGATGGCGCCGGCTCGAATGCGGTTCCGGCACTCGAGCCACGATGGATCGAACAGACGATCGTGTCCCGCGCACACGAGCCGACGATGATCGGCTGCGAATGCGAGCATGTCGCGAGCCTGCGGCGCCGTGAGCGCGAAAGGCTTCTCCATGTAGACGTGCGCGCCCGCCGCGATCGCCCTCCGAAACAGGGCATCGTGTGTCGCCGGCGGGGTGGCGATGTGAACGACGTCGGGCCGGGCGCGGCCGAGCATCTGGTCGAAGTCTGAATACCACTCGGGCACGGCAAAACGAACCGCCGCCTGCCGCGCGAGATCGGGACTCCTGTCACAGACCGCGGCAATCGTTGCCAGCCCGCTTCGCCGGGCGGCCTGCAGGTGGGCATCCGCGATCTGGCCGCAGCCGACGATGGCAACTCTGAGTGTCGTCATATCAGCGGGATGCGGCGGATATCCGCACCGCTTGCGGCGCCCGGCCGCCAACGTCCGATGACATCCCGATCCGGCGCTTCGTCGCCGCATCGGCAAGGAGAGCAACAAGACCGTCGATCTGCGCGCGGTACGAAAACCTGCTGACGATCGTTTCTCGGGCGCACCATCCCATCCGTTCGGCCTCATTGCGATCGTCGGCCATCCGCGCGAAGGCCCGACAAAGCGCCGCCGGATCCTCGATCGGAATCAGCAGGCCATTGACACCGTCGGTGACCAGCTCGCCCTGGCCCCCGGTATCGGTGACGATGACAGGCAGACCAGCGGCCATCGCTTCCATCGTGGCATTCGCCAGGCCTTCATGAACACTGGGCTGAACGTAAACATCGGCGGCGCGCATGTATGAGATCACTTCATGGTGCTGGACTGGACCGGCGAGCGTCACACGGCCCGCGCGCATCAACAGCCGGACGAGCTCCGGATCAACAAGCCGGCCGACCACCACGAGCTGCCAATCGGAATACTGTGCGTGGAAGCGCTCCCACGCGCTTGCCAGATTGCGGATTCCCTTCCGCTCGATCACGGATCCGCAAAACAGCATCAGCCTGGCTTGCGAATCCAGTCCCAGCATCCGTCGGACCGCGTCTCTGTCAGCCCCGTCCGGCACTGGCGCAAAGCGCTGCGCGTCGCACCCGTTGTA